>Ga0065711_1006322_pt1 | contig 27253 bp, 19 predicted proteins | sample Hoacrofraction12_FD_59098 | JGI IMG/M metagenome (GOLD analysis project Ga0065711, IMG submission 59098) | Hoatzin crop microbial communities from Cojedes, Venezuela - Epithelial fraction 12 v2 (version 2) | ecosystem: Host-associated > Birds > Digestive system > Esophagus > Crop | place...
TTCTCCTCACCTTTCCTCTCTCCTCTCCCAGGGCAAGTGGCACCAGTGACTAACTACATCGTGGGCAGCTGTCCCCGTCTCTGCTCTACGCCTGTCTTCACGTCACTGCAAAGGTCACCGTGTCATATCTGTTACACTGAGGTCTGCCGCCCACCAGCAAACAGGGAAGGAGCTTATCTGGACATCCTGGCAGGACCTACTGCAAGCATTTGGGGGTGGGGGGAAACCTTGCAGCTTTCCATTGGAGGGGTGTGTGTATGTGTGTGTGTTCAAAAATGGTTCCAGTTCTTAAACCTCAAGAAGGGACTGAGATGCTCAAACTGCCTTGAACTGAAAGGATGTCAGCCTGCAACAACATTGCAGAGCAAGCTTTGCTCAGTGAAGCCTAGGCCCTAAAGAAGCCGTTCCTGTCCTGACCCTCCTTCCCTGGTGCAGGAGAGGGAGCAACGGGAAGCGACAGCTCTGTAAGCACGGAACGGTGGGAAAAGGCACCGGGTCGTTGTTCATGCCTCTCTGGAGCACACCTGGTGCCTCCAGCCCTTTCACGCAGAAGGAACTTGGTGGCCCTATGAAGAGTTCAATCCCTTGAAAGCCAGCCAGAATCCGTGTTCCCCTTCGTGGTTCCATCAAGAAGGAAATGGAAGGGCCCCTCAGGAGGGAGACTAGGAACTGCCTGTCCCCTGCACACAAACGTACTAAAACACATGCACAAGGGCATCCCACCCCTTTGCTTCATAGTTTGAGGCTTTTTCTAACTGCATACATTTATATATTTTTTGCGACTTCCTTAGCATTACATCTACTGCACGGTGTGGAACAATCAATGCCAGCATTATCTATAGCATTAGCACAGAAGCTAAACATGCAATGCAATGAAACAGGATTCTTTTCTTCCCCAACTTCTCATAGCCACTTTTCGTTAAATAAATCCATCTGATTTCTTGCTTGACTTGTGCCTACTCAGATCAAACCTTTACCAAAGCCAGAAGCATTTCATTTCTAACAAATATATTCCCGTGCTCTCAAATCAAATCTCTACTTCTGGCTGAGACAACGTCATCCAACTTTTACTGTAGTGAAATGCTTCCAAACAAATGAACTTAAAAATTCAAGCTAAATGCCAATGCGCAGGTGAAGGGCTCCAGAGGCTTATCTATCACACGGTGAAAATCACTCTTTGTATGGTATTTGTATAAATGTCCATAGGATTCTCTGGATGTTTTTGAGCTGCCTCAAGCCAGCAAGATAACTAAGGTAACGAAGAAAATCATGCCAAGTTTTATGAGACTTTTAGCAAGAAAAGTTCAAATCAGACCATTTTGGTTATCACATACTGAAATCCTCGTACCCACTTTCTGTGGCGCTGCCTTGTGTGTGCAACACAGCTACAAGGCAGGGGAAAGAACCAGCTGGAGAGTTTTTCAGAGATAGGTCTCACCGACCGAAATACAGCATTGCAGCTGGAAGCCTTGCTTGACCTTCCGATCCACAGTGATTTCCATGGGAGAAATCACTGAAGGAAAGGTACCAGTCAAAGCTGTTAACTAGTAGTGTACAACCCATCATTTACCCCTGCTGACAAAGACAACTCAATGGAAAGACGAACTCACTCCATACATCCTCTGAGGTAATTTTTCTTTATGAGGTGTTCAAGGAGCTTCACCCCCCTTTATCAACTATTCGGTATCCTCTCCCCCAAATTACATCAGCATCCCAGTTTTAGGAGTTGCTGGGTCACAGTGAGGACATGTTCAAAGTGCTATTTGTTCAGCAACATGGATGCTAACATCGGCAATACAAATGTTGAAGAGGCACGTGGGTATATGCAAAAATTTCATTCAGCACAAAGCAACACAAGACCAGGACACAAGGATCCTAAACTAATCCAGTTCCTGTCTTCCCAATGACTTCACTCACCACTGGAAAGACTTCGGTTTGGATTTCAGTCAAGTCTGGTTTACAGTGCTCAACTTCGGCTGTCAAAAAAAAACCCCAACCCTGCTGGAACGCCTTACTCATTACGCAGTCTTGCAAGAATTATTAGCTACGTTACAAGGCATTTCCCTTTGGGGACCAGAATGGGTGAAGAAAGGGGATGGAGAGTGACAGTCTGTGGTTTCTAATGCAGCAGCGAAAAAATAAATAAGTAAGAGGAATACAGGATATAATGTGTTTACATTTGTCAAAACAAGTTTCCTGGAGACACAGAGGGTTCATGCTGCTGAGCTGTCACTTCTGCTAGAAACTGCTGCCTCATGCTATCAGGAGGTCAGTCACTGACCTACTTTCTGATTGAACTGAATTAATTTGCTACTTCTCTACACATTTTTTTTTTTAAATGAATACTCACCAAACCAATAAAAAGCTGCCTTTTATCCAACTTGGAGCTTCAACTAATGCTGTGCAAGGCTATTACATATGCTGGCACGGGGCCCACTGTGCTTGCTCTGCTTATTCTTTTGGAAAAATCCATACAGAATATTTTTAATGAGTTGATGCTGCAAATAACATCTTTCTTTTCTGAACTCTTACATTACACTAATACCAGTGATACAACTCACTACAGGCAATAACAGAGGCTAGCACTTGAATATGCCGTGCTTCATCTAGGCTGCTCCTGAAATAGATGCCTACCACAACAGGATCAGCTCCCTAAATAGACAGATGCATGGCACAATATATTTACAGGATTAAAACACAAAGTTATTAATAGAAAACAAGATGAGTAGGTGAAACTTATAAACTAAACACCTATTGATCCAATCATCCCCTGCGCAGAGCCAGTAAACAAACATACGTGCTCACCAGGAGATGGTGGTATGGTAGGAGCACCTAAACTAAAGCATTCTGCTCAGAAAGTGAAGCAGCAGAAGAAGTAGCAGAAGAGATGCAAGATGCCACCTACTTGCTCTCTTCGCTTAACTGCTAAATGCACGTAGCTCTAATGTCACTACACAAATCCTTTTATTAAAATAAAAACACGGTTGAGGGCTTCACAGATCTTCCAAAACCCTGGACGATCAAAATCTCAGAAATCAGCTCTTGAAATCATCCTTAGCAATGCCATAATTGAAAGCTTCACTGCCTGGGTGGACCCACATTTCCAGGTCTCTTGTGACTAGCAGCACTGCTGTTCGGAACGAGGAAAGCAGTGTACCGATCTGTGAAAGCAGGGCCATTCTGCATTAAGACTCTGGACTAACATTTAGAAGACGAGAACCCACCAACTAATGCTTCCATTAGACTTCTTCAGTAACTTGGTCTCCTATATCCAGCTCACCTGCAAAGTGAAGATAAGGATCTTCTCCAAGTACTTGGCTTGATTAGTACCAAAACATTGTGGGTGAGAGTTGCATTTCCCCAGAGTCCAATCCAACAATAGCGGAGGCAGTACCAACTGCCATAACACAAGACAACTCCTAGTATCAGGACAGATTTATGATCATCTGAGTTCCTGGACTTGATGAGACTCCTGTTGCCAAAGATAACTATGCCAAACCTACCACTTGCAACTGCAAGCACGTTTTTGTCAACCTTTTTCGCTTTTTATCTGTGCGTATTTACAAGCCCTGAATCTGAAGTTCAAATAAATCCAATAATTCACTCAAACCCACTAGGATTTGAAAACATTAGGCAAGTGTCAAGATGTCATCAAGCTTGTTCTGTAGAACAGAGTGCTTTATAGTTTCAGAAAGAAATAGACAAGGGAGCTATTTAACGAGACGGTGGCATATTGAAATATGGATAGATAAGTAATTAATAGCTACCTTCTCTAAGTGAAAACTTTTCTGAGTGAAAAATCAGTTTATATGAAAAACTACAATTCAACTGCTGCCATTTTTGGGTGGATAATAACTGTCACGCACGTTAGCATCTCCATTACCATGACGGATTTTACTCCTTTAAGCAACTCTCAAAGATCTTCACACAAAACAGCATGTGGGAAGCAAGGAACTAACAGAAGGAGACACCAAAGAAACACTGACGTTTGTAACTAGAATCCTAATGAAAAATGTTATCAGAAATCCATGAAAATGGGAGAGAACTTCTGCCACAAGAAGTCGAAGCTAAGGCAACAACTTCACTGTAGTCCCTTACAAGCAAGAGTAATTGCACGGTTGTACAGGTGCTGTTTTTAGGAAACAGAATATTCGCCATATAAGCTCTTTATGTTGGTAGCCCAAAACATTTTCCAATGGGTCCAGAGGAGGGCCATGAAGATGATGAGGGGGCTGGAGTGCCTCTCCTACGAGGACAGGCTGAGGGATTTGGGGCTGTTCAGCCTGGAGAAGAGAAGGCTCCAGGGTGACCTTCTAGCAGCCTTCCAGTACCTGAAGGGGGCCTACAGGAAGCATGGCGAGGGACTTTTCACAAGGGTGTGTAGTGATAGGACAAGGGGGAACAGCTTTAAGCTGAAAGAGGGCAGATTTAGATTAGATATTAGGAAGAAACTCTTCACCATGAGGGTGGTGGAACACTGGCACAGGTTGCCCAGAGAAGCTGTGGCTGCCCCCTCCCTGGAAGTGTTCAAGGCCAGGTTGGATGGAGCTCTGAGCAACCTGGTCTAGTGGCAGGGGGGTTGGAACCAGATGATCTTTAAGGTCCCTTCCAACCCTTACCATTCTATGATTCTATGATTCTAAAAAGGTCCAATTTTTGACTAGTAAATCATCTAATTCAAAACCCTCCTAACCTTGACATGTGCGTTTCTTTACCAAATTTCTGTACAGCTTCAAGTGGAACATATGGCACCTTAAAGTAAACAAAACAGGAGAGGAAAAATAGTCATGCTCCAAGAAACAGGAAGTATAAACCTACTAATTAAGCATCTAATTCTTTTTATCCCTCGTGTCTGTCTTCACAGCTTAAAGTCTCTCTCGGCAATCAACCAATTTTGGGATTCACTGCTGTCATGCCAATCGTGGCAGTACTTCAGCTAAAAAGGCACTGTCAAACATAATGAAGCTTTCCTTCAGCTCGCACCCACACTGGTGCTGCGTACAGCTCACACGCTGCCTGGGGAGGGAAGGTGGGGGATAGGCTTTGCCTGCACAAGTTCCCAAGGATTGCAGACCAGTTCTAACGGTAAAGGCACAACTGAATCGCACTGACTGAGAGTACATCCCACAGAAACCATCTCACACCCTCCTATGCAATGTACAAATAGTACCCAATTGGCTTTGAAACATATTTGAGAATTATCAATTGGTTTCTTGTATTTTCTTTCCCACTTCCCTATTTTCTTTTCCAACGTGCACATGCCTCAGACTAAGGTGTACTACAAACACGGAAAAAATTCCCAGCACTACAGTGTTACAGCTCAACCTCTCCCTCGAATCCATGGACACCATTTCCTGTCCTTCGCTCAGGGATCACAGAATCACAGAATGCTTTGGGCTGGAAGGGACCTTTAGAGGTCATCTAGCCCAACCCCTGCAGCGAGCAGGAACATCTGCAACCAGACCAGGTTGCTTAGAGCTGCGTCCAACCTGGCCTTGGACACACACAGAGCATGGGGAAGGACAGGGCACAGGGATTCCTCACCAGGAAGGAGAAAATACATCTCTCTAATTGGTATTTCTGTTCTAACAGTTTGTTTTCAGACCAGTTCTACTGGAATTGGTGTTGGCAGAGACCAAACAGTCAAAGAGGACTTATAAGGCTCTGCAATATATAATGACAGTCACCGACACAGTGAGCTGGGCATTTGTATCTGCTGACTCAGGTGAAGAAGGCAGTACTGATGTCCTGACTGTAACGTGTATATTTACACATGTGGAGTAATGTGTAATACATACACTGTAATGTGTATATTTACAGGAGGTGGCTGCCTCACCTGAATCATCCCTTCTTTATCCACCCCTGGTAAGCTCTGGTCCGGCAGCCGATGGTCCAGAGCAGCTGGTGGCAGCGGCCATCTGAAACCAGTAAATCAGGCTGCCGGCTCCCTGGGCAGGGGCTGTCACCCTGCATTCACCCAGCACGCAGTGCAACAGGGCCCCAATCTACTCGGCCTCTGGGCATCACTGCAACATAAATGATGATAACCCAAATGCCAAAGAAGGGCAAATATTCAGTCCTGGAAAAAACCAGCATGCTTTACAGCGTACGCCTTGCGGCCCAGGGCTTGAAATAGAAATATATGTGACAAAAACTTCACGACGTGCAAGTCTGCATCAAAAAACCAGCAAGCTGCGCTGTTTGGCATCACAGTTTCCAACCCTTGAGAAGTCCAAATAGCTCAGATACAAATCTGTAATACTGCTCTCTGAGTAAAAGCTATTTTAAACTAATTTTGGCAGCCGCTAAGAGTCGTAATCAGGATGCCAGCTGTATGGTTTCTTGCCTCCTTCTCCTGGCTCCAACTGGCCAGTGGCAGTGAGGGGACACCTGTCTCCTCTGCTAGGGAAGTTCTGATGCCTCCACCTTCCTTCAGACCAAGCGCGCTGGGTTCCTGCAGCGAGGAGAGCTTGCCTTTGCTGCTTCAAGGACAGATGAAGAATATCACCAATAAAAATCAGAATCTTGAAAGTTTCAAAAGTTCCTTTTCCATAAAACAAGCCTTAGACAGAGAATACCTGATAATGAGCTGCAAAGCTCTTTTTTATAGGCACTCACTTGAGATGACCCACATAACTCATCCACTTTGCCACTTCACATTTCCAAACTTACAGCAGTATAAAAGCTTTTACAACCGCACATGATCACTTCACTTTCTTTGCTTTATGTATAAAAGCACCTACTATAATCTTTTTTATTTTCAGCAAAACTGAATATCTCCACGCAAATACGTGGACTGTGGTATCCATGTACGAATGTCTGAGCATCCAACATTTGCTGATCCTGGTCACTTCTGTGCTCCTCTTTACCTTTGCCACCAGCCAGCCCTGAAATATCTGAGCATGTTCCAGCTTTCCAGCCACCAGCCGACCCAGAACTGTGGCTGGAGTTCAACTTTCCATTTCGCAGAGCTTCCTTTCCCTGGATCCCCAGGCAGCACAAAGCTCCCTCCCCCGTTTCCTACCTGGGAACGCGTGATGGGGGGGCAAGATTTAAGGCTCATGACCCCACAGCACAGAGTACAGTGCATTAAACTAAATATAATAAAATAGAAATAAAAATAAGGCAAGGTCTGCAATAAGTAAATTCCATTTTTACAATGTACACTGCAGGAACTTATGTACCTGCAGAAGGGATTAGCGTGCTGCATCTGTGTTAGATGCAGGAATATCTGACACTGAGATGGCACTGCAGAAAAAGGGGAGGGAATTTTCCTGCACAGCCACGGCAAGGCCTGCAGGGACAGGACCGCGCAGGGGAAGCGGTGGGGGTGGGAAGGGATGCTGTTCAAATGGCATCGCTGGCAGAGCGTGAGGTCAGCCAAAGGAGGTCATGTCATTCCTGCAGAAACCCCTGCTGGAATTGTCCTACTGGGCAGGAACGATCCTCCTCACAGAAAGAGCACAACGCACAGGCTTGGCCAACCTAAGCGACCCAGGACTCGGGCTATGGAAAAACAAATCCCGTGAAGCAAGGCCGCTTCTGTCAAACTGGACACAGATAGAGTTCAGCTGCTGAAACACATAACTGGAGTGACATAATACTAGAACATATTTTTATGCTTACTAAGACAACAACAAACCGAAGCCTGAAGCTGTATTTTGGGCACGCTAGCTCAAACTATCTTTAGACAGGAAAAGTGTGTGCGTACAGATGTTCCAGCAGGCACGGAGAGCAGAGAGCTGGAAAAAGTGCTCGCTCACTTCTGAGCCTTATAAAAAATGCCTGTTGTAAATAAGGGTGGGAATAAATACACCAGGCAACGTCAAATCAAAAAAAAAAGAAAAAAGCGGGCAAGAAGCCAGTAGCTGGTCAGGGACGGGTGAGGTTCAACGGCTGCACACGTCCCCCAGCTTTGCCTCTCCCGATGGATGTTTTCAGGTGCTACCCCCCTCCTGAGGTCCTCCCCTGACGTCTACTCCTCCTGCCAGCTCTTTCATCCAGCTTTCTAACTATCTCACTTTCACAGATGCTCTCTTGGAAGCATGATTGAAGCTATAAATTCACGTCTACACATCTGTAACAAAAATAGTTTTTCTAAAAGCTATTCTTCTTCCCTATTGATGGTGACACAAATGATGTAGAGTCGCTGGCAATTCAGCGGTCTTGCTGCAGCTTTAAACACCGACCAAGACAGAGAGCAATGCTGTCTCGCAAGCGAAACAGCAATAATGGAACTACATATATATATATATATATATATATATATGAAGCTGTTATTCTAGGAATCATTTCTGTTTGTGAAGAACTGAAAAATACAAGAAATGGCCTCAAAGCTCTTGCTCCATGGAGCAACTATTATTTTTTAAAGTTAAACATAATTATCACCTCCCTCCAGAAAAAGCCTCAGAGTCCATCAGTGCAAGGACAGATCTAATTTACCATGATCACTGCTCAGCTTGCAGCAGTAGAAAGACAAGGGCAGCAACCAACATGAAGTACAATTTAAACCTTCATTGAAAAAAAACCCCTATATAAACAGGACATACAAGATTAAGATGCTTCTATGTTTGGTTATGACCGAGCCCTGCTTTTAGCCAAAAAACCCTAATCTGGTGTGGCAAAGAGCTGAGTTAAACCTCAGGCACAGCAGGCAATCCACCTGAGGAGCTTTCTGCCACAGGGACGGACACCCTTGCTGCAGCCCATGGACCTGAGCTCCAGGCACAGCAAGGAGAGAGTCCCTCACATGCCCTGCACGCATCTAGACATCCTTGCCCCTCCTGGATGTAAGGAAATCCTTGGTGCCATGACCAAGGCAAGCAATGCCTGCGAGGGCTGTAGCGGTGACCTGAGTGTACCAGCGGTACAAAAGGCCCTGGCTCATCTCGTAACCTCCAAATCTTTCTCAACCCCAAGCCAACAGTAAAGCAGGAACTCCAAAGCTTGTGCTTTGGGATTGACGCAGAAGCAACTGCTCCTGCAAGCAGCGCTTGTACAAGACAACTGTGATTTGCATGGAGGAGCATCTCCTTTGGGCTCAGCTTGATTTGCCTTTCTGGCAAATAAATTAACCGTGGGCAAGCACTGGGTTAATACTGGCACGGCAAATTCCAGGCATAAAGACATGGGAGAAAGAGCACAGTTTTGGGTGATGGAGACAGGCCACCAGCCTGCCGGCGGTAGTGTGACGGAGGAACCAGATAAAGGGAAACAAAAATGCATCAACAGAGGCAAAGAGAGATAACAAAGAGACTGATTTAAAAAAAAAAAAAGCCAAAGGAGGGAAGCTTGGCAGAAGGGGACAGTGCTGGTGGAGGAAGCTCTACACGATGTATGTAAAGCAAGGGCAGGGAAGCAGGAGCAGAGCTTATCACTGGACCTGGAAGGGTCTGGACCACCCCAGCGAGTGCCCCTGCCTCCAGGAGAGCCCAGGAGCCCATCTCCTCTACGCACACCCAGCACAACAAAACTCTGCTTGCAACGGGCATGCAGGGCCACTGCTACCCCAGCGTAACAGCCAGCAGCTTCCCAACACGTTACAAGGATGCCTGTAATTCTAATGTTGCAATGGCATTTGCCATCAGTTAAGATCTCTGTATTTAGCAAAGTCACTACTGTTGTTATTGAAATTCACACACACACACACACACACGGTGCTTAAAGAGAGAGACAGGGAAAAACAGCTGAATTCAAACTTCAGCTTCTTTCAACTAAAATTTGCTAGTAGATTCATCATATTTTGGCAGAATAATTTTTTCATGGTGAATTATTTCCACTGGAAAAAATACAAGATCAACAAATTGCTGGATATAATTTGTGCCTCAGATAATAAAGCAATTAATGGCATTTTAGCAGGAACACATTCTTCGCCCCAGAAATAAAATCCCTATTTCATCTCATCTAAATTGCTTGGTCAGCTTCAAATGAGCGCAGTATAAATCTCCTTCCCATACTCCTTCTGTTATCTATGATAAAGGGAAGAGACAGAAGGTAATCCTGTGTTCTGTATTCACTGACACATCATTTTCATGCTACACTACACTGTAATTTATTTCTAATGGGATAAACCTCTTGTAGTCTTCCCGCATTGTTCAGCCACACACACGTCCCCAGCCAGCAGAGAGACAGCGGGACTGGCAGGTGCAACATCCAGGGACCACGCTCGGTGGAATTAGGATGTCTGCTGCACATTTCAGTGGTGCTACAGCTGTGAAAATAAACAGCTAGACTGTATAATTAAGGTATGCTCTTACTCCTTCCCACCCACTGCCTCCTGGAAGCAAGGCAGTCAGAGAGCACGACACTTCTCAGTACTTCTTGTAATTGTCAACTGAACTTTTAATTTTGCATCTAATCAGTTTGAGACAATCCAAAAAGACATGCAGAGCTGGAAGAGATCAAAGGACGTGTAAGCCAAATGAAACTGAGAATTCCTTGCAATCTTAGCCATAACAGAGATACCACTTCACATGAAGGAAAATATCTTTAGCTCTTTCTGCTGTCCTGATCAAGAAGAATGCAAGAAATAAGTAAACCAACACATGAAAATCCAGCTGGGGCTCTGAAGCACTACATGTATTATTATTGTTTAAAAACAACATTTTCCATAGGATATAACAGAGGGTATTACAGAAGAAGAAGAAAATACTCTAAGCTTTAGGTTTATAAAAGCTTTCTTCATTAAAAAACTCTGGACTTTGGGCCAAACTGAGGAGCCAGTTATTCTTGATGTAATCCTGAAACGGCTAGGTGCAAACAGAAAGCTATCTGTGATGTTCCCGCAGAAATTAATATATTTTCAGAAAACATCCATGTTTATTTGTAAAACATTTTTCTCTAAGACTAACACAGAATACTTGATCTGCTGCCAGTTAATAAACAATATGATCAAGTGCCACAACTTAAAGAGACAAGAATCTCAGTACTGCTACGCCTTTCACACCCACCACTCTACTTCTGCTGATCGCTATACTCACACACACAGTGCACCTTACAAAGTAAAATATTATCTAATTAGCTGTCTAATTAATTATATTCTACGGTGTCATGACTCCAGCAGTTTACAACAAGATTAGTCTCATCTGATTCAGATGCAAGGTAGAAACTTGCAGCCGAGACAGTCACCTCTTTGGATTTCCTTTACCATCGCTGCAAAGTGACAGTCCCTTCCAGGTGACATGTCACACCATTTCAGGTACCCATCTTCGAGGAGGTGAACGAACTCCTTTGCTGCCCAGAGAAGGGACCAAGTGTTCCGCTGCAGCCATCTGCACCCGGAAAAACCCCTGCCCTGGGAGGGCTGGCAACAGGAGAACTGGCTCTGGATTCCCAGGCCAAGGTTGCTCGCAGCAGCGTTTCAGCAGCTTTGCCACCTCCAGCTGGACTGCGGTCCTCAGCAAGCCCCAAGCACCCGGGTAGGATGGCGACAGCAACAGCAAGTCTGCAGAGAAAGGGCAAGAGAAATCCAATGCTGGGCACCGGCAGCGGGGTTGCAGCTGCTTTACACTACTTCTCACTGCAAATTCTGAATCTGCCCTGTTAGCTCTGGTTTACCAATAGTTCACGCTTCAAAAATCTGACAAAATACCCCAAAGGCTAACTCCTGCTGAACTCCATCACGGCTGCCATGACCAATTTGTATTACGACTTTGTTCTAGGGATGGATCTGCAACCACTTACGCAGAGGGCCCAAATGACTCAAATTCAGCCTTGCTAGGCATGCTCATGTCCGCGTTGGGTCATGGGGGAGGAGAAGTGGTCTCAAGAAGGCTGGCTACCAGTTTAACAGAGTTTCCAGCTGAGCTCCTGCAGGCAAAGCTCCTTGCAGAAACCGCTGAGCATCCTTGCCAGATGCTACTGCGGCTCCACAGAGCGCCGGCCAGCGAAGCCCTTGGGCACCTGGAGCTGGCCCCCAGCAAGCCCCCAGCTCTCACAACCAGCCTCTGCTGCACCCCGACCTACCTACGGCCTTTGGTGCCGACCTGTATTCTGCTGTCTGCCGATTTCGAAATTTCAAACAGAGCAGGTCCTGTGTTCTCCTGTTCCAGGCTCTTCTCATCCAAATCTCCCCTTTAAATGCAATCCAGATGAGCTCCTCAGCATAGATAGCACACTCAGTGGCTGCCCTCGCTGTCTGCAGCCCCATTTAGCAGACTGTATTTGAAAGCAAGCAGAATCATTTTGGATAGACCGCCTTCCACTGTGGTTGGAAAGGGGCTCCTTGATCACGCTCCCAAGCTCAGACTCTGGTTTCTGAGCATCTCTGGAGAGGGAAGGCAGCACAGCTCACACCACCACCAATGCAGAAAAACGCTATGCCTTTACTTAGCTGCTTGTGGTGCTTACCGGTTCTCACAGGGAAAACGCATGACTTGCCTCTTGGCTGGCAAACAGATGAGCGTACTTTGTCGTCTGGTAGCTCTGGACACGAAGGATGGCGTCATGTGTCTGTCTGCACCTACTGCCACGGCTCACCCTGCTGCAGGGGGGCCCGCGGCACGAAGAGGGCAGGCAGAAGCCAAACTCTTCAAAGCGATGCTCAGCCACAGGCTTCTTGTCACCAGGAGCTGCAGATATCCTACCAGGCTACCAAGAAAGATTGCTGGGGGAAGAAACAAAAGGGCTAAACCTGGCTAGCTGGGAAGGTCATGGTAAATGGTAATAAAGGCCCCCGAGGCATATGAAAATAAACCAGCAAGATTAAATCCAGGAGGAAGACGTTGGGATTCTCACTGGGAACAACTCCATGGCAGTAAGCTTGGGTTTGGGTGCTGGAACTACCTCCCCAGGCACAGGGCTTGGATATTCTCGCCTCAACCTTTCACAGCTAGGCTGGATGAGAAATAACAGGAGGTTGGTAGGGAGAGTGTGAGCAGATCATCAAATAAGCTTCTTCTGTCTTAAACTTCTAACTCTTTGAAAAATCAGCTTCTTGTCAAACAGGCTGATAACACTGCCACTAGGAATAAAAACGATGGCTGTTTGTACCCAAGCGTAGGTATCAAAAGCAGAGCAGCAGAGGTGAGGTAGCACAAGCAGCCTAGCAAGAGGCGTGCAAACCACTTCAACCCTATTGCACAGGAAGGTGCTCGGCTGCAGTGATAAAAGCAGGGAGAATGAACAGTGTCTGACAACTTCTCTGTGAAAGCAGAGTTTGCATAAAGGAACCAGAGTTATAAAGAACAAATAACTGATATTGGTACAAATGAAGAAAGGATAAAAAAAGAGCGTGGGATGTTATTTTTGTCCCCACATTCTACAAAGCGGTCTAAAACTCAATAACCTAAACACTTTTTTACTGTCATAACAGTTGTCATCTAAGACACCAAATGAAAAAAGCCCACAAAATTGTATTAAGCCAAAGATGCAAGCACCCATAACTGAGGAAGGGAAGGGCCAGCATTAACCTCCGAAGACGACCCGCAGCTACAGTTACCTCATCTTAGGTCAGTTTTAAATAAAGCTACAAGCAACTTCTTTACTCCCACCACAGTGTGTGAGACACATGCTTTTTTCCTATTTCCACAGCAGCTTGCTTACCTACTAGCCCCTGTGGACAGCTGTGAAACCAGAAAAAGAAGCGTACTGTCCACTGTTCTTCATTAAAATCCCATAGTCTTGTGGTCAGAGAGCTCTGGAGAACCGGCGAGGTCGCGTGACTTGCTTGAGGTCAGACAGAAAAAGCACGCTAGACCAGGGATGACGGATCTTTTGGCTCGTGCGTGTAGTACAGCACTCTGCAGCCAGGGCCAGAAAAGCAGTCACCGGGAAGCTCCGGTTCCTCTCAGTAACCTAACCTTAAATAGTCTAAATTCACAAAGGAGAAAACACCGCGCCCTCCACCAAGCGAACCAAGAGTGACTTTTTCCCCCAAAGCCTTCCTGCACCTGCAGACGTTGCTCTGGAAGCCAACGTGGCTCCACTGTCTGTGCCGATCTTTAGTTGCTCTCCACAGTTTTTCTGTATCATTGAGTGCCAGTAAGCGTTCACACTCCAAGCAGTATCTGGTCTGACCATTCACGTATTCCTCCAGCTGTTCGAGAGCCCATCTGCTCGGACAGGCTTGCTGGCTTCACTCTCAGCACACGACCCAAGTTTTTCCATCACTTACTCTGGAGAACTTGGGGGACCCACTGGTGACAGATCTCTGCATTTGTGACAAATTCACTCCGTCTGTTACCTAGTATTTTCCCCAGGTATTTACTTCTGGAGGCAGGAGGCGTCTGTGCCTTTGGTGAGTTTCCAACACTCACATCCACATGTTCAAATGGAAATAACATCTGAGTGGAAGACTCCTAGTTTGGTCTTTACATTTGTATTTTCAATGACTAATTTTGTTGAAGTTGGTAAACGCAGCTGTTGCCTTGCCAGTTGGTGACATTTCCTTTTGGACTTCCCCGCTGGTTGGTGTGTTTCTGCCAAGACATGTAAATTGACTCATTCCTTGTATTCCTTTGCCTTTTATATAATGCTTCAGTGGGGATTCGCTGAAGGTCTCCTGAGATTTGTTTTCCTAAGTAATTATTACCCCTGCGATGCTAGACAGTCTTTACTTGCATGTTTTCTGAATTGTCACTTCAGCATCCCATGCTCAAGATGCTGAATCTAACTGATGTAACACTTCACAGTATTATATCTGGCTGTACTTTTTCTCATGGTGACTTGGTCATGTCAACATCAAGTCAACAGCAACTGTAAAGAGGTGATAGAATGTATGTCTGTTTCACACCAGCGTTATCCACAACAAACCATTCAGCTCTCCACTTACTTCAATGGTTCAACTTTGTCAAGACTTGGCAATTATTATAAATACATACTTGAAAAAAGTAGATTAATCTCCTGGAAAATGTAACAAAAACACACTCCTCACTGGCATTTTCAGTTCCTTTGGCAAAGTCATAGTGCTCCTCCCATCAGCATTCAAACATCCAGTGTTGGCTTTGGTATTTCCATCCCTGGAAAGGTCACCATTTGGGCTTGCTTAGCTGAAAATCAATTATATTTTTAGCAACCTATGCCTTGTTCACTTGATAGTAAAACCAAGAGCAACACCTCTCTTACTAATTCTCCTATGGAGGCTTTTTTCTTTTTGGTCCTGTCATGAAAAATAACAATCACTTCTACTGCATGTGGAGATCTGCTGAAGACATGGACTGTGTTTGCCTCCAATACACTCAGATAACAACAACTCCATCAGCTGCTCTGGGGACATCTTTACACTATGCCCACGCAACACCAAGAGCCTCGAGAGCAGGCAGAGCTCTGCCAGGCCCCGCATTATCGCTCTGGAGACAGAAGATGATGCTTGGCCATAAATTCCTCCGTTCTGTCACCATCCCTAACCCCGAGAAGGAAGTCTCCCCGTTAGTAAGCAGATGTCAGACTGAGGAATTTGGTCCAAATCTGCTGACAGCTCTTATCTCATCATAGTAGTTGTCTGTTGTAACACTGTGTAATTGTCATTTCATGTACTGTGTTTGAAATCTAGTTCAGAGCAATCAACCGCTAATTGGTTCCCAGTCTATAAGCTATTTTTCTGCCTTGGAAGTCATAATTAATGCTACTCCCTCTGAGTAATAATCATCCTGCTTCATGAATATATTATAGCTTTGTTTTCATTCTTAGATTGCTCTTCATCATTCCTGGTCACAGACATTTTGCTTACTCAAAGGATTTTACTTAATGTATTCGTCCATCTCTTTCACCTACACCTCTTTTGTTGTTGCAGCCTTTCTTCCAGTGTTCCAGAAACCTACTTTCAGTGATTGCTTTTTTTTTCCCGACTCAAAACTTTCCCTGAAGAACTCCTCAGAGGCTTGCCTCATGGTTTTCACCAAAGCAGGTCATATCATTTCAGCCAAGACAGAAGCTCTTACTTCCCTGGCACATTGTTTGCTGGAACAGCTACATCACCATCTTCCTCTAATTTGCCTCTTTTCCAAGGACAGATTTTTGCCTGCAGCTGAACCCCAAACAGAGCGTCATATTGTTGCTTGTCATCTCAACCATATCATTTGGCCAGTTTGGTTTGGGTCATGAGACTCTACAACCTTGCCCTCAGCGGGTTAGGTCGCAACTTTGTTTTGGTCGCGGGGGTAGGTGGTACCCATGCACCGCCAACCACTAAGGGAACACAGCAGTTTTCCTGTCACCTACGTTCTACTTGATAAGGATGCTGCAAGATGAAAAGATTGCAGAGTACTCACATTTTACAGTAACAGCAGCCATTTCAATACCTGCCTTAAAAAAGAAACCACATCTTACATCTCAGAAGCAGCTGCGTTCTGTCTTCAGGGCTGCTGTGAATTGTTCGTACCTTCTTCAGCATGACATTTTGCATTGCCTCCCTCCCTTGTCCCCAGCACACTAATACGTTAGTAGTTATCACCACCCGAATCTTATGCAGGTTCATGTTAGGACTCCCTAAATACAGTCAAACACAGAAACTTCACACCTACCAGAGCTGGGAGAAAAAATTCAGAAAATTTTTTTTTGGCTACTGAACTAGCTCATATTCTTCTATACTTATGGTGTTATTTGGTTCAGCAGATGGAGAATGAAAAGGAAGGTCCCTTTTGCCAACAATTTATACTACCTCACGTGAGAGATGTTATCTACACTCAGGTCCCATGTGACAAAGTCGTTCTGGACCTGAGAGCGGGTAAACTGTAAGGGAAGAGCAGACTTTGCACTTGGATGGCCAAGCCACAGACTTGAAATATTAACACTCAAAAGTCAGGGTTCAAGAAAGAGCGAAAATGGGCCAGCAGTATTAAAAAGAGCAGTAGCTCAATGCTGCAAAAAGCCCAGTCCTTCAGTGAGACAGGCTCCGCAGAGGGGAGAAATTTAGCCCAGATGATCAGCATCTGGCACTTGCTAACTTACATTTTCAGAGTACAATTGTGGTGGGCACCTATCAACCAAACAAGAGATGTAGAAGCTAGACTAAATCAGGACGGTATGAGCCACTCTGTAAATCTGCGGGATGGTCCACGGATTAGGTCAGTGCACTATCTGCACTAGCGGTGTCATCCTTGGCACCAGCCAGGTTAGTGAACGGGGTGGCAGATGGGGCGGGGAGAGAGAAGAAGGAAAAACAGAGGTCAGGGTTCAAAGAGAGTCTTCCTGTTAAAAAATGAGACAAAAAATGCTATTATCTGAGATACCTGGAAATTAGAGTCAGTCTTTTAATCTTGCCATATCAAGACAGAAGACACAAACGTGGAAGACAAAGAAGAGACGTTCAGAAGAACATAGAAACCGAGACGACTTAACGGTATTTGCAGATAACCACCTCTCAAGTAGTATAAATATAGGCTGAGCAAGTGTAACCAATGTATAGCTTGCCTTTAAAAAGCCAAATCATCTGCATTTCACCTCTTCTTGTTAAGACACCATAACAAACAAACAGCCATGTAAAGGCTAAAGCAAACAACTAGGGACCTGGGCTGTGCTACAAACCTTCTTGTATAACCCCAAGCAACTTCTTTGTGCCTCAGCTTACGAAGACATAAAAGCTGTGTATACTGTAATAGGTGTCTGTCAGATGGGTTTTGTTAAAATCTCGTGGTTAAAGTACTGTTCAGTGTGAAACTGAGAAAAGTTAAGTAATTCTGCCATTTGTGCTTATCTGATATATCATTTCTCCATAGAAAACATCTTTGTTCCAAAGTACAAAGAGCATAAAAAATGCCCTGTGTTTCTGAAACTGAAAGAGACTCTTGAATCCATTTGTTCAAATCCAGACTTTAAAATGCCATAGGCAAGCCCCCTAGGCTTTCTGAAACGCAGACCATCATGGTCTGCTTTGGAGGTACTCTGCACTGAGAAAGAGTTATCAGCAAGCAGATACAAGATGCAGCCCGTACCTGTCTGCGCTAACTCCCCACCAAGTCTCCAGGAGAGAACTTCCAATGTACTTTTTTCTAGTGAAGAACAGGTGTCTGAGTAAATACAGGTGTCGCAAAAATCTGTAGCTATTAGGTCTCAGAAGAAGAAAAAAAAAGTTGAAGGAAGACTAAAATGACTATTTCAGATTTGCAAGAGAACAGCTAGCTTCTGTTGCCCCAAGTAATTATAATACTGCTTCATTTGCTTTGATTATGAATTTCAATTTTGTGATACCTATCTTTCTTTGCTTGGCCTTATAAAATGGCTAGACAACAAACCTGTGCGTGACTGTGCTGAAGTTTTGGTTTTACCTCTCGACAATCAGTCCTCTTTGACGGAGCACATTTTAATATTATCTGCCACCGCAATGCTCCATCAAGATCGGGTTTGTCGTCAGCTTTTGATTTTATTGCTTGCAAAAAAGCAGTCAGTGCAGATACGTAAAGGCAAGACCTGAAGCATCAGCCCAAACAGGAATGGGCCCCAATCCTTGTTCCCAAAAGCAAGCACTTGAGATACCTGGGAAGCCCAGAGAGCACACAGGGTCATCTCCTCCTTAGATTAACTCCTCCACTTCTGAAAATCTCCTGCCTTCCATTTTCGAGCCCATTGAGCAGACAGAAGAAGAAATACTTGGGGGATGAACGCCCAAGGAAGACTTCCTTGGAGAACATTTTTGCTTCGTTCTTCATTAGCAGGTGGGTGACAGGTGTACATACCGACGTGGGTGAGCACATGGGGGTTTTGTGGAAGACAGAGTGCCAACGTTCATTCCCAGGAGGCTCAGTCTCACTAACGTGACACCCACGTTCACACCGCAATCACAACTGCACCAGCTACAATCTCGTTGGAGTCTCTGCTCGCAGGGTGCTGGTTAAAGATACCCTAAATCCCAGCCCCATCTCCCATTATCCCAAGTCCTCTGACAGCAGACTCAAACTCGGGATCCTTTAAGGTAACGGCGAGCTTGAGCAACAGCTTTACCACTAATATCATCCGCCAAGGACGTGCTTTTCATTACCTGTTTTAAAATATATGTTAGTTTGCTATATCAGCCTGATTACTTCTTCCTCACCAACTTCATAAAACAACAGCACCGAAGCAGCCGAGCGATACAGGAGCTTTTGATGTTTGCAACGTGCTTACAGGGTCCAAATCTAAGAGACAGCATCGTTGCATCAAGAAATGTCACATCAAGGTTTCCAGTAGCTTCAGCATTTCTCATTTCATTAAACAAAAAGGGGAGTGAAGAAAGGAGGACACTGTGTTTCTGCTCTACTTGTTTGACGAATGCAAGAAGCTGCGTATAGAAGAGATCATCTGACACAACCTCTCCGAATCTTGCTGAAGCGACGTCAACCCGGGCAACCAGAATTCACTTCCATGGTTTAGGCAAATGGTTTAAAAACCCAAAAGTTTCTGGATACCTTGGCTGAACAGTTCCAAATAATTAATATCTGCACGCAAGTATACTTGTCAGTAAATAGCAGGTTTCGGAATTCAGCGCCCATCTATCTATGCCACTTCAGTCTTTCAACAGATTAACTCTGTATGACAACTTAGCTACAAGTCTCCGCCTGGAAGTGCTCCCCTCCCCCCTCCACCAAAATCATAGTCAGAAATGCTCCAAAAGAGATTAGGGAGACAATTTTGCAAAGCAGAAAGCACTGACCTAAATGTGTTCCTGTATAAGTACGTCGAGATTCTAAATTTGACCGAAACGGCCATGTTCGGTCCAGCCCTTTGTGTTTATCAAGATCTGTGTAAGATCTGTGTAAGCTGAAGCCTCTCGTTTCGTTTAAAGCAGGTTTTGCCATCTCTAGGAATGGTTTCTGCTCTTAGCCTATTTTGCTGTAAACATACTGACAAATCGCACATACGCACATTCTGCTGAATCGAGAGAAATGAAAGGTTTTGTGCTTCACCTGCGAGCTCTGAAACAGCAACAGTCGCACACGATGCTCTGGCTTGCGCCAGCATTTGGTGGTGGTGCTCCAGCACACGGGAGGGACTGCTGCTTCTTCAAACAACGTGCTCTCTAAGCTTTTACACTAGGCAAGGGCATCCCAAAATATAGGCCAGCTGCGCTTCTTATATCCATACAACACTGTTAAATCAATGTGATTTGCATGGATTAGTGAAGGACAAAATCGGCCTATTTTAGTAACAGTAAAACGACATTAAGATTATAACCCATCTCACACTCCCAAGACTAATTACTTCCCAACTCCCTGTATTGGAAGGCTCTTTCTGCCTAACAGAGTCATGTCAGATGAAAATAAAATAGTTCTTTTTCTTTTTTAATTTTCTCTCTTTTAGACATGATGTATTTTAAAACCGAAAGAATGAATCACTTCATTTTCTTTAGAGTGAAAAAGGAGCACAGGCTGCTGTGCCCCTTGGTTAGAAAAAACAGACTCTGAGGCCGTTGCCAGCTCACTGAACCCTGAGCTATGACATCGCAGCTGGCCATGACGTGACGCCTTTCAGAAGATGCAGCTCTCTCACACACCGGTAAGGCTGCTGTTCCACCCCCAACTGCTCCTGAGATTCTCAGCCATGAATAACAGCGCCTGTATAGGAACACTCAGATAAAATGTCACCAAGGTTTTGAAATGATAACCAGAAAATGCACTGTGGTATTAGTTCTGCTAAACATTAATAAAAACTAAAATTCAAGCTTTTATAGCCTCAGCAAGGCTGAATTTCCCAGAATGAAGTAATCGGTGTCTCAAAATCATCTAAAAATGGTTTTGTTGTCCTCACACTAAGGCTTTACATCCCCCCAGCTGAGACACTCACAAAACAGCTAACCTGAGAGTAACTCAGTGGTTTTACAGGGACTCAAATACAGAATGGGCTGAAGGATGTCTAGGACAATGCAAAGAAACACGCTTCGCACGTGTTGGGGGCACAACTGCTCTGGTATCGCGTAAGGAATCACCAGGCACCGCAGGACCCGCGGCAGCTGCCCATCTCGACGCTGCTCCTGTGGCACGGCCGCCGCAAGCCCACACAGCCCGTCTTAGCCTACAGCCAAAGCGGGTTACTCCATTTTTAGCCGCTGACAAATGGAGGGGTGATTTGCTTCTAAAGCTGTGAAGATTACTCAGGGCAGCAAGTTATTAACACAGAGCCCACAGGGACACTCGTTCAGTGGACGTCCCCCCAAATACTTGGCCTCAAGTGCTGGTCTGGGGCTGTACCTGCAGCTGCGGCAAAGCCCCGGGCAGCTCAGGTTTGGGGGAGGGTCCCGGTGCGGGTCCACACACGGCTTATTGAACTCCGAAAGCATCCCGAGCTGAACCCCTGTCTGTCGAACATCAAGACTGATGACTTCCAAAGCATTTTCCTCCTGAAGGCAGACTGTTCTGGCCACTTTGTTTCAGGCTGCTTGCATCCCTCACTCCTCGCATCCTCAGTAAATGTAGGGCTGGTTTACAGCCTCCGTCCTGGGGATCGCATCTCGGCAGCACTTTGGGACTGCTCAGACAAAACACGTAAAATGCTAATGTATTACTAGACTCCTACAATATTTTTAAATAGCATCTCTGGTGTATGGAACTATTTTACAAGCAAGTCAGTGTTCTATGACACCAAAGATTTTTATTTTACCTTTTGAAGTTTAAATATCGCAGAAAAGTGGGTGTTGATAGGATCTGCCAGCAGCACAAACAAAATGTACAAATCCAGACTAGAATTGTAGAGATCTCTCTACAATGGGGAAATTAAGGCAAAACAACAGAAAAAAACCCCACAATACACAGCAGCTTAAAAGTATCGACCGAGCAAGTAGCACAAAGATTTCAAAGCACATTTGGGCATGCCCTTCTCCAGGCAACATGTGAAAACCACTACCTCTCCTCCCCTTCTCCTTGACAGACGGTCTCACTGGGCCTGAAGCCACACCACCAAGCTGCGATCCTGGCAAAACCTGCAAGGTAAATAAGGTTGGGCTCAAAGTGCGACTGGATAGGAGGCAGGCGAATGCTGAAGGACGAGATGCTGGTGGATTTAGCAAGCAGGACAAACTGCTCAGAAACAATGCTCCGGCGCAATGCCAGGAGTGCTCTGGAGGTAAATGCTACATAGCCAGGGCTGTATCCATCTTCAGTTGAGGCCCTCATGTGTTTGAAAGGTTAAATGCTTCAAATTTCCTGAGTAAATCTCAATCTTGTTCATTTTTCCTCAAGCTACTAAAAAACCCGAACAACAAACTCTCCATTACCCAGTCAACGTTCAGCAAATTTTGTTTTCTTCTGTGCTGCTAGTGTGGCATGAAGATACAAGAAAGTGCTACCATGCTCTTTTGCAAGACAGGATATATTTCGTCGGTACCAAACCATCCATATGCATGCTTTCTAAGAGCAGCTGATTCCCTCAGAGCTGAAAAACACCAAGGAGATGCCAGGTGACATTATTTGGACATTTTCTTTTCTTTCAGCACTGTGTAGCGGGACCATTTGCACAACACCCAATCAATAATCAAAGCCAGCCACAGCCAGGTGACAAATCTCTCTGCTTCTGCAGGTTTAAATGTCAAGTTATCAGTGCCATTCGAATTCTGGTTCACTTTTAACTTCAGATCAAAGCTAACATAGCTGGGAAGACAATGCTTTCCACCCTCCACCTTCCCCCTCTCCTCACTGCTCTGAAATCATCTGTCTCCAAGCCAGAAGTCTAAATGGAGTGTAGGGCGAGTTCAAAACAGAGAAGGTTGATGGGAGTCTACTGCCAATTCCTCTCTGCAGTCACAGCTTGCTCCCACAGCTCCATTAGCTGCCTGCAATCAAGGGCGGCCGACTCAGTCCTGCTTGCTGTCCAGGTTTAATAGGTTCAGCTAGTTAATGAGCAATGGCTAGATTGCATTCCAAGACTTCACATCATTCACAAAGCAATTAAGTGTACACTTCCTGGTCTCCTCCAAGAGCCCGAGAGGAGTGCCTCTTTCCACTGAGAGGATAAATGCAAGCCACAATTTTCGAAACTGAATAGCACGACACAGTGGGAAACCGTCAGAATATTCACCTTCTCCAAGCATCCAGCTGAATACATCATTCCTTTTCCACAAGCCCCTGAAGGGCTCCCTTACCTGTACACCCCTGGATTACAGATTGCTCTTGCCAGATGAAACTAGGAGCTGTAAGCCACTGGGAAGCATCTCAGTGAGCTCCTGACAAAGCAGGCTAGGGAGCCATCGTGTTAACGAAACAGAAGGTATTTAATTTGAAGGCCACTGCAAAGGCAGGGGTACTTTTTACATGTATATTTTTTACACGTTCCCAGTGGAGGACTGCAAGGCACCTTGCAAACAATGAAACACATCCCCAGATTCACAAAGCTCAGAAGCTTAAGTGACTTGAGCCCTCAGGCATCCCTCACAAAACCAGGACCACATCCCTAGAGGACAAAGATACCTCCAAGGGCAGAGCAGGGGGAAAAGCAAGCATTTTCTTCTTCACTCGCACATGCCCATTCACCCCCATGCTCTTGCACTACTTCAGTGCTGTTAACGTATGTATCAGTACTGCTCCAATGCCTGCTCCAAACATTTGTGTCCTTCCAAGCTCTTGCTTCCCAGGCAAAGATGCTGCTGTTATAGGGTGGTGACTCTTCCATCAGTTGAAAGGATCCTCAGCCTTACGTGGCTCATTCACAGCTGGATCCTCAACATGCTCTGAAAGGACAACTCCTTAATGTGTGTGGGCTGCCTTTTCTAGACCGCGCAGTGGAACCTGAGGGATCAAGGAGCTCTGCTGGCAAGGACCTGTCTTTTCTCTCCATGAAGGGACCAAAAAGACATGCTGTTTCTGTCTTACACCAAACATTAAGACCCATCATCACAGAGCTAGTGAGTAGATAGCAGCTGCGTCTAGAGAACAAGGAAAGAGAGATGCTGGTCATATGTTCTTCTCTCCTCATCCCACGTACAGCACTCACATATAAGAGTCACAAAAGCCTGGATACTTGCTGGCTTATAATATAATTACTAAAAAGAAAAGATAAATCCAAACAAAAAAATCCCCAAAGACTCAAGATCCCTTCACAACCTATTCCTGTAAAACCAGGAGTCAAATAAATCTATCTTGGAAAAAGAGATCATTTGAATTTTTAAGAATCAGATCACCCAATCAGTAAACCCACAATGATTCAGTTTCTCTGCGTGAAGGCACACAGAAATATCCGCTATCTAAACTGGACATGAGTTTAAGGAAAAATAAAAAAATACCCCTTCACTCATTTACTAAAAAACTCATCACTAAACTTTACAAAAAGACACAATAACATGGACCAGTCTTTTTACTTTAAATGCAAAACCTTGGTACGGAAAGGAAGCACAGCTGAAGGGTTATATAAGTTTCTTCTTCTATTCTTCTCTATTTCCTTCGTGCATGCCAGTCAAAACTATAAAATACTTGTGGGAGAAATGCAGAAGGCACGGTTTCACATTCCAGAAGATCTATTTCCATGTGCTGCACACAAGCCAGGCGACCACCCAGGGAAGTCGGGCAAACGCAATTTGGCCCACCAGTGCTGCAATCGCATGCTAGCAACCCTCCTCCATCAACGCTTTGCCCTGTATTTGCTACGAGAGGTAACCACCAAGCCTCACGAGCGGCCGAGCCTGCAGCAGGATCCCCTCTGTGCCTGCCCTGAAACAATACTGATGAGCAGCCCTGCATTTTCTCCTCTTGAGAAGCTGTGCCAAGCTCAGATGCAGTGCTAAAATAGTTTGAATACACCATCCAGCAAGAAAAAAAAGGAAAAGAAAAAGCAGATAATTTTAACACAGAAGCCCGTAATATTAACAGCTCTTTACTTCTCGAACCCTTGCATCCCCTGTCCGTTTGCCTTTCACCACAACACATTCGCCTCGGTTTTACTGAGGAAAGGAGAGCAAAGGTGGGTCATCTGCAGTCTTGGGAAAGGGTATGACCAGCTATTTCCTCTCCTTAGAGTTCACGATTATGTTATTTTCTTTTCATACGGTGATCATAGAAAGATTTGGTAACTGTTTCAGAGTCCCTAAAAAGGAATCAGTCCCTCGGAGGCCAAGCTGGTTGAGAAACTTTGCCGGCTGGAGCAGCAGAAGCAGGCATGATTTGCCTTTAACAAAGCAGAAGGCATTTGTTTTTAGTTAACTGGGTAAAGGGCAGTAAAACTTGGCCAAGTATTTATTTATTGGACTGGAGTGCCTGCAGCGAGAGGAGGGCGAGACGTGTGTAAGGTTTCTGTAATCCCAACCTTGGAAGGGAGGTAAGTGAACTTTGGTTTCAGTGTTGGAATAAGATTGCACAGCTTCTGCTATGCGATGTAGAAACGTTGATTTATAAAAGGGATGTTCTGGGTGGGCGTGCAGGAGAAAACCAAAAAAAAGGTCTTTAGAGCTTTCCCAAGACGATACCTTTTCTACATCTGTTGGCCATTATTTTCTGTCCGTTCAAGACAGTCGAGAGCACGAGAAGGTAACAAACCACTAGCAAGGTTTTTGCTTTGCAGGAACGATGCTTTCATTTCAGCAGTAAGGAATGCTGACCATACCCTGGGTGACACTGAAGCATACACCCCTCTGACCTCTCCAGCAGGAACACCAATTAAACTTAACACAAGTAACAAGTATCAACGGAGCCTTACCTAGCCTCGATCCAAACCAACACTCAGCAGTGTTACTACTGGACAGTACTTCAGTACATGCCAATACATGGTCCCACCAACCATGACTGAAAGGCTTACTTGGCTCTCAGTTGTGTCCCCCTGCTCGGTCCGAGGGTAACACGAGACGGGTGGGCAATGAGAGACCCCAACTCTGGATTCGTATCAGTTCTGGCAAACTCAACTGACTTTCAGATCACGGCAGGATAAAGACCCGGGGGGAGGTCTTCCCCCAGGGATGGTACCACCTGGGGATGCTGCAGAGGCTCGCTGGATGTGTGGTGGGGAGCAAGAAAAAAAAACAAAGAGGAAAAACCAGATGACCTTGCAGTGCTTAGCTGGAACTGTCAGGCAACAGTTAATGCCGAGGAATCTTGCAATTCTGTTTGTATTATTTCACCACAAGCAGGTGTTGGGAAGCCCAGGATGGGAGGGGCATACAGATAAAAAAAGAAAGAGGAACCACTTTTTTTTTTGACATGCGTGATCTATTCAGATGAATCTTTTACCGACAGCCTCTTTTCCTGGAATCGGCACGGACACCCAAGCGTCAGTCCCAGGCCCTCCGACAAACAGACAGTGTACCTCAAACATTTAGGTTTTGCTACCTGTTTGTGATGGAGGATGACATGTTTTGATGGGAGTTCTGGGGGAACTGAGTAATTTTTAACAGTGACATTATTAAAATCTCCAGGCTTTTTCAAACTTAGATTTGTTTTGCTGTTTTTTTTTGTTATTTTCATACTATTATAGTCATGTGCTGTCATGTTTACCATCTGAAAGTGAGGAATAAAGGACGGATCTCCAGTGACATCCATCTAGTTTCTTCCCTTGGTCCCCTTGCACACACACCGGCGCATATGATTTTGACACTGACGGATTTTGCACAGAGAAATGCTTCAACCTGCAGATTTCCCCCCACCCACTGCTGCTCCTTGTCCAGTGCCGCAGCCACCTCGCTCTCTCCTTTCTTCTGCAGCGCTTTGTTACTGAATGTCAGGGTCATCGGTGCCACCGGCTGAACATGATTACTGTGGCTGACATTACACCACTGCTCTAAAGGAAGCAGGCAGAGGGCAAGGGGAAAAAAAAAACCACCCAAAACAAAACCTGCAGCCATTTTAGGAAGAAGGAATCAGGCTCAAAGAGACATTAGCAACCTCACTCTTTCCAATTAAAGAGAAGGTCCTTCCACCCCAACAGACGTATGCGGCATTTCAGCATGCTCCTATGCTCATAAATCAGTACGCTTCTGCCTGCCCCAACACGTATCCTGGAGGTATGCTCCACTTCTTGGAGATCAAAGGCAAAGATTAGGGAGGGGGAAAAACAAAATGGTTAAAAAAAACCAAAAACAAGCCAGCATCAGACAGGAGATAAAGTCTGACCTGTGATTCAGCAGATTCAAATGCTCAGAAGTAACAACAGCCTGTGCACTACTGAAAGACAGCAGCAGTCCATTACATGTATTGATTTGCAGCACTTTGTCAGCACTAATGATGTTACCTCATTAAAAGAGATAAATGCCCTACTGTTCTACCAAAAGCATCTGCTCCTTCCTCCTTCTCGCCTGTTCTCCATCAGGGCCCTCAGCAGCAACACAGTGAAATCAAATCAAAATCCAACGTCACACTCATGTAGAGCTGCTTGCTAAGGCTGCTTTTTTGTTATTATTTATCTATTTATTTATTATTTATTTATTTATTTA
>Ga0065711_1032485_pt1 | contig 27250 bp, 17 predicted proteins | sample Hoacrofraction12_FD_59098 | JGI IMG/M metagenome (GOLD analysis project Ga0065711, IMG submission 59098) | Hoatzin crop microbial communities from Cojedes, Venezuela - Epithelial fraction 12 v2 (version 2) | ecosystem: Host-associated > Birds > Digestive system > Esophagus > Crop | place...
TTTTTTTTTTTTTTTTTTTTTTTTATTTGTGTAAAGTGGAAGGTGAACTGTATCTGTAGATACAGTAGTGGAAGATTTCAGAAGTGAACTCTGTTAAATTACTGTTAGGACAAATTTATGAGCATTGTATGAAAATATGTGAGAGGAATTCTGGTAAGCTGTAAATATAGGTGGTTGCTGGACAGATTGTTGGAAGAGAACATGCGGTTTTCTTCCTGTTGGTACTGATTTTTATTCTTTGTAGGTGATGATTAAGAGGTAAGTGGGCAACATTGATATGCAAACATGAGGGTTTCCTTGATTTGTTGATATCATTTATAGGTTAGAAGGAATGTGTCTCTAACTTCTTTCGTTGTCTCTGATTCTGCAGTTGCAGTGCTGCTATGAAACTGAGTTTATTGCTGAGAAAAGACTGTAGGAGTAAACTGTGTGTAAATTTAATAATTGTGTTCTTAATGCAGATGAAGTATACAAATTTGTCTTCTACGCAGTCCTGTAGTACATACTAACTCACAAGACTTTCTGAAGAATTGTCATGACACTACTTTTTAGCTTTTTAGATTTTTATTTTTCTTGTATTGTTAATGTGTATACATAAACTATTATGTATCTTGCTGAGCTATTTGCCTTTTTTTTCTTAAAAGAAAATTTTCTTTCTTTTTTTTTTTGTAAAAGGTATCTCCTCCAACTGAAAGCAGCTTTGCAGCTCTGCATGTGACGTTGGCCCTGTTTAGGTTTAGGCAGTATGTGCTTTCATTCACTTTTTGTTTTGATTTGTGAGGAGTTTAACTTCCAGAAATGGATGTTGACTGACTCTTACTCTAAATACTTCAATAGTAATACTACAACCCGTAATCCTCATATCAGGAGATTTTAGAAATGAAAATACTGGCATAGTATCAAACTAGCTGCATCTCAAAAGCATGGAAATAGGACAGCAGAAGTGGTTTTACAAGTTAGTTACTTCCATACTTGTATGCTCATTGCATGTTTGAAACCCTAAAACACATTTGTCCCCGTTAGCCCTCAAATTTAGGCTGATCTATGCTTTCAGCTGAGTTAATTATTTTCTGATCTCCTCAAACAAGAATCAACAGGGCTGTGAGTTACCTGTTATGTTGCTTCCAAGTCATGGTGAGATGTGATTTACAGAGAGGATGACATCTCACCAAAGAGCGCTATAGTTTCATATCATAGCCCTAATGGTTAGTATCACAGGGAGGGGGGACTGTGAGCATGGGTGTACAATCAGGGTATGATATGTAGACAGCACTTCCCTGACTAGAGGGAGAACTCACGTTCATTTTGAAGGATTTGAAGGCCATGTTATATAAAACAGCTGTCTTAAACAGAAAAATCTCTGAATTTTAAGGCAGAAAATAAACCCACCAAATATCAGGCGGCTTGGAATAAAATAAATAATGCTGCTAATATATTAATTCAGTGTTGTTAAAAATATATACAGCTCCTATGAAAATGATGTAGTTATTCACTTTTGTAGAAATAGAACATCACTTTTATATATATGAAAAATAGGTGATCTTATCTTCTACCACTTGTCCTCAAAAATCAATATTCCCTTAGATTAAAATATCTGCTGACTTTATTTAGTTTTAAGTTCCGTGCTAATATAAGTAAGATGCCACAAGATGTTTTGTGAAAAAGGGCGGCTCGTGTGTCTCCCAGAACTCCATTTCCTGAGCAGTTCAATAAGTTCAAGCAAAATGTAGCAAAACAGAGTAAGAATTATTTTCAGTCTCTTAGTTCGGGTGGGTTTTTATTTTGCTGAAGTCCAGGCATGTGGCATTCAGCAGGGGATTTGCAACATAGCTGGTTTTGTGTTGTGTGTGTTCCCCCCGCCCCAAATACTTTAAAACTTCCCCAAGAGAATATAAGACACTTTTTAGTGTGATACAGTCAGATGGTAGCTGGGTGCTTACCATTAGTTAAATGAAATTCTGTTGGTCTCGAGAATGGTCTGATAGCTAATTATAATAATAAAGTTGTGTATCTTCCTCTGTTAAAGTCAGACTGATCTGTCATCTAAAATGATTTGGCATTTCATGTGAGACCACTTAAATTGCAGGCTTCTTGACAGGTAGAAGGTGCTTTTTGCCGTAGCATGGAATTGTTTGCTATTAAATTTGTGGTAATCCAAGCAGGAAGCAGTTAGTCATGTCATATAAGTAGCTAGTCAGTCATTTAATTTTTTTCATAATCGTTGTTCTTACAGTATTTGATGTGCTGAATTATTAGAAGTTTCTGCTGTGAAAGTAACTAGCTATATTACTGTTGCAACATACATGAAAATTTGGAACATAGTTCCTTAAACTTTGAAGATGATGATGAAAAATGGGATGTAAAGGTTTAAAACTCGTCTATGCTTCATATATGCTGTTTGCCTGTAGAACTGTGTTTTGGGATGTTGAGTTTAGTGGCACTTGATTACAGAGAAATAAATCAACATTAGTAAAATAATGCATTTGCAAGGGAAGATAAGAGCTTGCAAACTCCACACATTTTTCCAGAAGTATTTGTTCATTGTTTCGTATCTTGTTGAACTGTTTGTATGCTTTATCTTCTAAGTCTGTAGATTGGACACTTATTAAATTAACATGCTCATACACCATGAGCTACAAATCTAATAGCTTCTTACAATCAAATCAAGACTTTTTATAGAAAAGAGCAGTTCAGCTGATGTTCTCATTGCAAAGAGTTTATCAGTATTTGTATTTTTTCCTGATTATGTTCCTGGTAAATTCTCCCACAGACATTGAGATCTAGGCATGCTTTATACCAAAAATAGTCTCTCTGTTTATTTTGCAGAAACTAGTGCTAGAGTAAAAATCAGTGTTTGGTTTTAATACCTATTGATATAAGGGGTATCTTTCACTGGCTTTGTTATAAGCATGTTGAAGGGCATCTCTAGGTAGTGTTAAAAGTAGTAGTGTCTTAGCCCTTTATCTTGCAGATGTTGCAGTATGTGTGTGATCTCTTGGCATCTTGTATTCACTTACAGCAAAATTGTTTGGTTCATACAAAGTTTCCACTGTGTTTCTGAAAGGAGAAGAGGCCACTCAAAAGTACTTGAAAAATCTGTTTTTAAAGTAGTGGTAAAAAAATCATCCATTCTTGCCTTTGTTGTTGCAATGGAGGAACATTGCGTACTAATACTTAATAAGTACTTCACTTATAACTGCATAGAAAGTTTTAATTTCTGCCCCTGCAAAATCAGAGGGTGGGCTGCATGTTGTTTTCATTCCTCTGTGATATTGTTCAGTGCTCGGCTGGAGCTGCAAGAGAATGGAATCTTGTAAAACGTCGTAAGTGCTTTGAAGTGAAATTGAATGGAGATATGTGGATATGTTTATTTCTGTCTCTTCTGGCACCAGTAGCCCTGTGTCCTCCAAAGATGTAGTCATAACTTTGAATATGATGTCTTGGGAAGGATACTGTGTTAACATAATAACTTAAAGTTGCTGCTTTTGTTTTGTTTTAAATCTTAAGCCATGAAATTAGGGAAAAGTAGCTAAAGTTCATGGGTAGAGAAGTATACGATGGGTTATGACTAAGAGAACAAAATCTAAGACACATTAATCCTTGCATCGTGATTTTCAGTTCTGTTGAGTGTGAATAGGCATTTTCTGCTTGTGGTGAACTTGAGCAAATTCCAGCTATGCTGAAAGTATGTTAAATAACCGTTATGAACATTGGTATTAAACATTAATGATAGAACAAGTGCTTTTGTGACTTCTGGAAGATTGATTCCTTGTCCTCAAGTGTTACAATTTCATTATTGCAAGATTAACTTTTCTGTTAGTTTTATTCACTGAGATCACTCAAAATGTCATGTGCGCTGTGAAATAGTGCAGCATGAAATATGAGATGCTGAATGTTACTCGGGGGAAAAAAATTGTTGGATACATTTGAGAACATGCTTTTTTTCCTCACTATTTCTCACCACGCGTAGGGTAACTGATAAGAAGAAAGTAGGGTACATACGGAATAATTCAAATTGGTGAGTGTTGGCCAAAGTGACAATTACTCCTGGCTTTTTTCAGCTATTTCCAGGAAAGGATGGGCAAACCATGACACAGGTACACATTCTTTATGCCTAGTCATTTATGCCCATGGAGTTTGATTATATTGCTGAAAGTGAAATGTATCTGAAGTTCCCATGGAAGGGTGGGATTTTTTTTAACCACATGAGTAATGTAGCCACAACTGTCTAGACAATTTGAGGCTTTGGAACACGTGCAAGAGCTGAATTTCTCTTGTCTTTCAACATCACTGTTAATGGTTCATTAAGCAGCTCTTGAGTTATCCCTTTGCTGTTAAAAACAAAACTGTCTTACTGTTTAACACAAAAAACATGAGAACATATGAAAGGCATTGTTAGTGTTTAACCATCGTTATTCATGTTAATGAGACTCCAAAAGATAAAGACTGTTTTTCTACTAATTGCATTTCCCTTTAAAACAGCTTTGATTGGAGTTACGATGATAGCAAGGTGAGGGAGTGAGCTCCTGGCTTATCTACTGTTTGTTGGCATGGTGATGTGATCACTGAAGAGAGATTCCTTCCTAGTATTGTGGCCAAATTTTATGTTAATCGTGCAGCAAAGCTGACAGTGTCTATTTCCAAGAGTCAATGTGCTTGCAGATGAAAGATTAAAAAATGGATTACGTATTAAAAATGCAAAAGGCTTCTAGAATGCTAATTTTTAAGTATTAAATTCAGAATATCTTTAACTTGCATTGACAAATAAAGTGTTACAGGTTAGTTACCGAAATGGCTTAGAGACTGTGATAGTGAAATAAGCTTGCACGATGGTATTTTTTTCCTTGGAAGAACCAGTCCCTTTTCTTTCAGAACAATGCAAGCTCAGTAGTATGCTTTAATTACACTTCATATTGACATTTACAGCATCACCCTCTAGAATTCACCCAGGTGCTGAAAATTTGTGAGGTTAATACATCGGTCTCTTGTGAGGGTTTGAATCTTTTCCTCCATTACTTTTTCTTGAAGGGCATAAAGCCCTTTATAACAACGTTGTAAGCACAGTTATGCTGAGTGTCTGACATAGATGACTTTCTCATTTTGTAATCTAACAGTGTGTCATGAACCTTTGGAGAAGGCAAGGTGAAGTCAGCTGCAGCAAATTGATGGAAGAAGACTCTGGGTAGTACATGAGAAGAATGCTGCATTTCTAGCACGGAGCTCCAGAAACCATGACTGCATCAGATTCAGTGTTTTATTTAATTGTAGAGAGCCTGCTGTTTCCAGGAAGGGTAGCAAATTGTTGTACACTCCTGACCTTTTTTGCCAGGCGTATTTTGTCTGTCTAGATCCTTAAGTCCTCTTGTGACAATTTAATAAATTGAAGAGTTATTAAATTATACCTTGTGTTACATCTTTTGTAATCAGTTATGATTGAGTTCAAGATACCAAAATAAATTGCTAGGAGCAGACAAACTGATGGTGACTTAAATAAAAAATTGCTGTATACCTTATTCTCAGTTTAACTTTTGGAAAGTGTTTTGTTCCTGGGAAGGCTCTTCTGATGTGTTGCAGACCTTCATGATCCATTTTGTGGCCAAGCAGTAGGCAGAACCTGTGACTTGCAGTTTGCCTTCCAGTGGGGATGAGGGGAAGTCGGTAATGCTAAGCCCGGAGAAGGAATCTGTTCCTCCTGCTCCTTGTTATGTCCAAACCCATGCGGCAGTCTATGCCCAGGGCCTCACAGCAGTGTATGGGTGGGTTCTAGAGGGTGGTATTTGTAAACATCAGTGGAGCATAGTTAGAGCATCCCATCGGGGCTTCTGCAGAGGCATTGACAACAGCGTTCTGCCTCAGCAGGCTTCGGAGTTGATTCGGATGCTTACTGCAGCTCTCTGTCATTTTCATATCTCCTGAGCAAGGTTCTTCAGAAAGCAGCATCCCATTTTCTGCAAGACTAGAGATTTGCTTTAAATAAATAAAAGATCCCACAAAAAATCCCACCAAAACCCCAAAAAACAAACACCCCCCTGTCACACCCCCTAAAAGACTGTGACAGTGCTGCTTGGTTATACCTATCTGGGTAGTATGGTGTAACAAAACCTTGACTAGGTATCAGAGGTTACTTTCAAGGAAGATCATTTTGTGTTGTGTAGTTAACTTGACAGAATGCACATCTAAATCATTTGTACAGTTTACCATAGCTGACTAGTAGTAATGTTGTGGTTTAAACCTGGTAGGCAGCTGAGGCCCGTGCAGCTGCTCGCTCACTCCCCTCCAGTGGGATGGGGAAGTGAATCAGAAGGGTAAATGTGAGAACTGATGGGTTTGAGTTAAAGACAATTTACAGGAGAAATGAAAGCCTTGCACGCAAGCAAAACTTAACAAGGAATTCATTCACTACTTCCCACCGACAGGCAGGTGTTCAGCCATCTCTGGAACTGCAGGGCTGCATCATGCCTAACAGTTACTTGGGAAGACAAACACTGTAACTCCAGATGCTCCCCCTTCCTCCTCCTTCCCCCACCCTTACTGCTGAGCACAGCGTCATGTGAAGTGGGACATCCCTTTGGTCAGCTGGGGCAGCTGTCCCAGCTGTGTCCCCTCCCAGCTTCTTGTGCACCACAGCCTGCTCGCTGGTGGGGAACGTGAGAAACAGAAGAGGCTTTGACCTGTGTGAGTACTGCTCAGCAACAGCTAAAACACAGGTGTGTTATCAAGACCGTTTTGCTCACAAATCCAAAACATAGCCTCACAGGAGTTACTATGGAGAAAATTAACTTGATCCCAGTCAAAACCAGTACATGTAAGCAAAATCCTAACCTATTGCAGGAAAAGTTTACATGATTGTTTCTTACACTTTGGAGAAGTTAGTATTATTGCATTATTGTGTCCTTTGTATCTTTCCAACAACTTAGAATATTTTATTAATATAATTCCTGCTTCTTGTGTAGTACTACTTATTTAAGCAGAATGAGTCAGCTAAACTCAGCCTTAGGCAGTACAGTTTTTTTAGCTGTTGATGGTTAAACCTAATAGCAGGGCTGTAGGACAATAATTTCTTATGACTTCAGTTGTTTAAACGAAGGCAGCAGGCTCAGCTACAGTAGGAAGGATTGTCATAACAGCTGACTGGAGAGAACAGCTTGTCAACAAAAGGGTGTTGTTGCTATTCCACATGAATCACTTTCCAGGTTACCTCCAGATGTTTCTATATGCTAGTGTGACATTGTACTGCAGTAAGATTAGAAGTTGCTGTCCTTCTTTCCCCATCTCTTCTACTGTCTCTTCTCACTCCTCGTTCTTGGCTGACCTGCCTTTAGTAGTCCTAACCTGTTCCAGTGGCTTTTTCAGCTGAGGAGGGGGAAGTCAGGAATGGTACATGATAAGCCATTTGAACAGGAACTCATCAGGCCACACTGCTGATCTGGGCTGGGACTTGGGAGATAGTACGCCTGAAGACTGGCCAGACTTAGAACCTTATCAGTTTTCCTGGCAGTTGTGTGTGTCTGAGTATGTGTATCTTGTCTAGCTGGTTGCATATTTTTATGTCTTCGTAAACCAAACCTCTTCTCCCTGCACCCAACTGATTAAAAACAAAGCTTTGCCATCAAAATTATTCACGACTGCTGCTTTTTTACTCAGTCTGAGGGACAAAGTTTTGCAGGCTCGTTGCCAGTTGGTATGTACTGCACGGAATAATCTTTGTTCTGATCTTTCATAGTGTTTGGAAAGATTATAGGTATGACAGCAATTTCCAGCATTTTTCATAATTTCTAGTGCAACTTTCCTAAGAAATTAAAAACATGATCTTAGTACATGGTCTAGTACTTCTTTTTTGATAGTGTCCAGCTATTTTATGTGCTTCAAACCTGTGATCAGCTTGGAAAGCATTCTTGAGGTTTGTTGACTTGAGTCATTTGAGGCTTCACTTATGGGAGCCCTGTCCAGATTGAGGATCCATTCGAATACATGAAAGAAAAAGTAAGAATGGTTACTGCCCTGGAAAAAAGGTCTCTGCGTCGGGTACACAAGCTGACCAGGTGGAGCAAAAGGGCCTGAAGTTGTCTAAGGCTCTCTCTTCTACAGAAAGTAGAACATAGAAGCAGCATAAGGAAAACTTACTTGAATTCCAACTTTGAGAGGCTGTTAAAATTCTGCTGTAGCAGAAATCAAATGTCACAAGGCATTGATCTTGATTTCAAAGTGTGCCCAAACATCAGTCTACTCCTTCAGGCTTGAGAACTCTGTATGGGTTGTACAGATGTTGAAATGTAATCTTGACTTGCCTTTCTGCATAGCTTTTATTGCCACTAAAAATAGGTGGTAAAACAGTGTAAGCATCAAGACAAACATTATTTAGTGTTGGAGTTAGTCCTGTGTTAGATGCTTAAATGATATTTAAGTTTCCTGATTCAACTTTCAAAATGTATGCAGAATTTTTTTTTCATATGAAGGTAGCTCACATTTAATAGTCATCTTTAATGAATTAATTTCATGTTAAAGTGTAGAATTTTTAAGTGCTTATAAAAAAGGAAATGGTACTGAATTATATGAGGATGATTGCTATTTGTTATCTGAGAAGAAAAATAGGAAAATGCTTTAGCTCTCTGAATGTTTGTAATTGACCTGATGAGCTTGTCATCTGCTGAATTTTGGCCAAATCGGTCAGCCAAGCTCCTTTGGTCTTTATGAGATGGAGAGGAAGAAGAGAGGTGGGAGAAACAAATGTAGTGCAGTCCCTGGGTAGAGAAGAATTTTATTTATACTTGGTGTACTACTGATTGATGTTTTGCCTTGCTCTGCTGTATAATTTTCTGTAAAATCTCTGATTGATTAATATCACTTCTGCCAGTGGAAGCATTTTGTTGCAAAAGATCTGTAATCATATTGAAACAGAAAGTAAAGTTTTTTTGTCGTATCTCTTCCATTGAAGCTTTTTATTGTGAGCAGAAGTATGGTGTTTGCTGAATGCGTTTTTGTCTAAGGTAACAGCGTTGAAAAATCTTTTTTTCTTCTTCAAGGTACGGAATATATGAACGATGTAGAGAATTGGTGGAAGCAGGTTATGATGTACGACAACCAGATAAAGAAAATGTAACACTTCTCCACTGGGCTGCAATCAACAACAGGATAGATCTGGTGAAGTATGTATTACACTTTAACTTAAACATAAACTAATCATGTCCTTAAAAATGTTGATTTATTTTTTTAAGGTATTAAATAATCTTAAGTTTCTCAAAATTGCAATATTTGGTCTTGAAATTTGGGGGAGGGGGGAGAAGTAATAAGCCCTAATTTGCATTTTGACAGCAACATTTTGATGACACAACAGAAATAAAACATGTTATATGTCCAGAAGTCAAGGTCAGACTCTTCTCAGATGAGGTAAACCTGTGGAGCAGCTGTTCAGCTCTACACGTAGTTTCTTTATACTATGGCGTACTTGTTGAAATACCAGGGGAAGATTGGTGCTAGATGGTAGTGAATGTTATCGAATAAACAAGATTAGTATGATGCAAGGGGCAATTCCTACTTCATTCAGCATTTCAGGAAGTTCGACTTCTTTGCATTTTAAAGCTACAGCTGTTACAAAAGGTAGCATTGCAGCACCACTCCTTTCAAGTAATAACAAAATCTTTAATAGTAGGAGCTGTGGGATTTGGGGTATTTTTTTGCTTTTCAGTTTATAAAAACTGGAGCATAATATTTGAGACTAAGTTTTAAAACCTGTTATTATCTTTCAGAACATGGAGAGTTTAGATCCTGAAGGGATAATTCCTAGTACCTGCTATTTTTGCATATCAGGAGTGTGTATAGAACGTGTTTTTTTTTTTTTTCTCTGTCAGTGGTGAAACGAATGAAGTACCTGCAGTTAAATCTAAATACACAAAATATTGTATCAGCAGATTTCTAGAATATTTGACATAAACTGCCCATGTTCAACCAGTCCACTTTTAAAAACAGTTCTTATTAATGAGTGTCTGTACTTACACATAAAAACAAATGCAAAACAGCTTCATTTATGCATGTTCTCCCAGTCTATGTCCATCACCAGCACCTTTATCAGACCAAATGCTGAGTTTCTAGAACATCTCAGGTCCATGTTTCTCATCTTGTTTTTAAAGGACTTTATGTCCTGATGCAGTTCTCTTAAGTTCTCTTAAAGGAAGGTTAAATAAATAAACCTAGGTAAACAGATAAAGATTTAGATTTGATGAGAAGGACCTTGGGGTCCTGGTGGACAGGAAGCTGACTGAATAAGGAATGCAGCCTTGCAGCAAAAAAAGTCAATGGTATACTTGGCCTCATTAAGAAAAACATTGCCAACACGTTGAGGGAGATGATCCTTCCTTCAGCTGTTGAAGCTGGACATCTGTGTGAAGTTGTGGGTTCCCCTTTGCAAGAGAGGTACAGACTTGCTGGGGTGAGCCCATTGCAGGGTTGCAAAGATGATTAAGGGACTGGAACATCTGGCACGAGGAAAGGCTGCACGTGCTTGGGCTTCTTAGCCTAGAGAAGAGGAGGATTATCTTGTCAATGTGTATCAGATCCTCAAGGAGGATTTTATCAATGTATATAAGTTCCTGAGATACCTGGTAATATATAATACCTGGAATCTTATCAAGTGTATAAATACCTGGTGGGAAGGGATAAAGGAGGCAGAGCCAGGCTTTTCTCAGTAGTGCCCAGGGGCAAGACAAGAGGCAGAGGACACAAGTTAAAACACATGTGAAATTCCGTGTGAACATCAGGAAACATTTATTTTACTGTGTGGGTGACTGAGCACTGGCATAGGTTGCCCAGAGAGGTTGTGAACTCTCCATCCTTGGAGTTATTCAGGACCCAGCTGGACATGGTCCTAGATGACGTGATCTAGATGCTTTGAATAGGAATGGTTAAACTAGATGATCTGCAAAGATCCCTTCCAAACTAAATGATTCTGTGAAATAATTCAGTGGTTCTGAAAGAATTTTTTTTGTTACACGCAGTAGATAGCACACCAGGTTTTATGTCTTTAATGTGCGTAGAAGCTTACCGTGGAAACCATAATTCTGCGTTTTGTATCTTCCTTTCATTATCGTATAGGTAACCAATATGCTTTTTGGCATGCTGAAAGAGAGCCTCTTGCAAAAGTGATGCAAGACCCTGGTTTCCCTAAATAACCTTTTTTGTGAGAGTACATTTTAGACACTATTGGTTTCTTCATTTTCATTCCATTTTCCTTCTGGGTTGTCATGGGTCTTTATGGCTAGCATCTTACAATTTGCTGTGAAATAACTGAAAAGCATAAAATTTTTCAGATAGCCATTTTTCTTTAAGAAAAGTACAGGATCTAAAAGCAGTTGTTATATTTTGACGTCCCTTTGTTACACATCTTGAATGCATAATGAATTATGTGCAATGAATTTTTCATCTTATTTGAGCTGTTGGAAGACATATTTGTATTACAGATATTCCATCTGTATTGTTATGTCTTTATCAGGTCTAAAAAGTGAATGGCATTGAGACAGCTATCATCATTTAAAAACATGAGCATGTCATGAAGCGTTTGAAAAAATAGGCCTATATCATGGATAATGTTTCTGTATTAACTTGTGTATAGTTTCAGTATTAGCTTCGCAGTGCAGTGAATCTACTTGTGTGATATTTGATTATGACTTAATGCTTTAGTTCACTAGCGTTTTATGTATTCTACAGCCTTTTCTTTAAAAAAAAAAAAAATGAAAACAAACAAAAAGAATCTGCCCCCCAAAATTTGTTTGAGGACCTTCTGTGATTCACAGAGTAAAATTAGACCAAATTTTGAATTCCCCATTAGTCCTGTTTTTAAGCTAAATTTATGAAAGAAGTACTTCAGCATGTGAGTATGTCATGGTGTGTTTTACCTTCCCCCCCCCGCCCCCATGTGTTGGTAACAATTTCCTGCTGTAGCAATGATATTGGTCGTAGAGGTGGTTCAAAATCAAAATGTCACATTCAGATAGATGGAAGTCTATGCCTAAATCTCTAGCTGAATTTCCAGTTAGGTCTTTATGTTAGGGACATCTCTCCGCCTGTGTTTGAGTGCTGGAAACTTGTTCTGAGAATTTTAATTCAACATAACTTTAATTGTACCAGCCATATCTCTTTCAAGTTATTTTGGTATCAACCCTGAAAATTGAATTATCTTAAATCTAATGTGTCTATTTCTTCCTTTTTCCTCAACAATATGTCAAAGCTCTTGTCCCTTCTTGATGCGTCTACCACTGTGACATCCTGCGTTGCATTTTCTTCCTGCTGTTTACTAGAGTGCATGTGACTACTAATGTGTTTAACTATCTAAAATTCATTCCTCCTGATGTAGTTCTTATGCTCTAAGTTCCTCTGTCTTCAGGAGGTGTTGATTTATTTTAGTTTATATCACCCAGCATATTATGTGCTCTCTCACTCTCTCGTGTGTGACACTGGTTTATTCTGTTTCCTTGGAATAAAATTATTCTGTGGGGTGTTTTTTGTTTGATCCTATCGCATCTTTCCCCAGGCCTCCCCTATTTGTGCACATTGTGTGCAATGGATAATTTCATTAAACATGTTGGCTAGTAAGCTTGGTATCACAGAGATAGAGTCTAAGTGTATCTGGTCTGCTTTCTTGATACCAGATTTCAGTGTCTTGCGTACTGGATATTGACTATATAATGTCTTTTCAATGAAGTAGCTTAGTGGCTCGTTTGTGGAGAGTGCAGGTTTAGGATTAGACTTCTCTTATTTTTACTGTTTCCTTGTTCTTTCTGTTGTGAGACTTGAGATTCAGCATAGGTAACAGTGAAGTCCATTGATACTTTATAAGGAAAACTACAGAACCTTTTCTTATTTCTGTAGGATCAGGGAAAAGTATCAAACATCCACAAAGTAATTCTTTTTTCATCATGACACTGGTCTCTTCAACTCTGTTTTGTAAAAATGCAAAAACTGGCCTTATCTCTACAGTTGCCTACTGTCTGTGTTTCCCCATTTTCTGTGTTGAACTTTCTTCAGACAAGGGTTTCTCTTCTGCTTCTCCTCCTTCTAGCAACAGTGACCACGTGCACTTTGATTCCAACAAGCACTGAGTGCAAGCTGAGGCAGTTTTCAAATGCCTGGCAACGACTTAATGATCCTAATGTGGAGATCAGTGGCAGTCTTTTCATCTTAAGGCAACCTCTTATCAGGTCTGCTTGCTTTGAATGTAAGTAGATTGCTCGAATAGGACTTGCACACTTGACATCTTCTCACTGAGGGTAGAATCACCCAATTCCTCCTTGCTCCAGGAACATTTTCACCAAGCACAAAATTCCTTCTGCAAGATCCTACCTAGACAAGGAGATGTAAGTTCTCAGTCTGGTTTTGCAGAAAAATCTCACCATTTATGTGTACTGAAACAGAAATGCAGCGATAAATTTCGACTTAGTGTAAGAACACCCTTAAGGAAACCTAAAATGTTATTTCAATGTGCCATCTGGCAGGAGATCACTGCCTTGTCTTTTCCCAGTTGTCAAACTGCAAGTTCTTCCTTCTAAATAAAACATACTAAGCAGTAAGCAGTGCTGCTGCTCAGTAGAATCTGAATATATTCTGTGTTTCTGCGGGGACCAGTGTTTGAATGAAGACAATCTGTTTAATGTTCACCTCCCCAGGAGTGGCTGTCACATCAGTGAGATGGATCCAAGCTCTCACTGAATTTCTCTCTGCTGTCTTTTATGTAGACAAGATTTCCTTGGGAACTCCTTCCCAAGAGGGACTAAATGACTTCTCAGTGTCTTGTTCAAATTTGTTCTTTGGTAGCTGGTACTTTGTTTCACAATAACAAAATGATGTTGTCCCTTTACCTTATACACCCATTGTCTTTTCACTGACCAAGACTTTCACAAAATCTTTGGTTGTTCTCATTGAGGAATCCAAAAGCTTAACTTCGGCAGAGACATGTTGCAGTTTTGTTCCTTTGGCGTTGCAGACTGGTGAAGTGGACTGTCCTGGATGAGAGCAGATCTCGTTTCTCATACAAACCAGAGTTTGTATGACTTTGGCAAGTCTGCTGAAGTACTTCGTTGTGTCTGATGGCTCTAAAGACACTGTATGAAAGGTCTTTTCCTTGAGTTGTTTTTGGTGTGGACATGGATAGCTAATGCATGTTTCTGTTCCTAAAGGTAACTTTTGGGCTGTTTGTGAGGTTTCACTCTCTGAGTCAATAAGCACTAAAGAGAAAGAAGGTAGTTACTTAGGGTAATGTTTTTGAAATTGTTCTCTTGTTGCCCTTGTTTTGGCCATGTCTTCAAACACTTAGAGGAAATTCAGGTGCCAGAAACTCAGTGCTGAGGATTTGAAGGACGTGGGAGAGCAGCATTCATATTTACCTGACAGGTGTTTTGAAAGCGAAAAGTCTGCAGGCATACAGGTACTTGAAATGTGCAAGCACTTATGAATCTATAGCTAGATAGCACTTTTCAAAGGTCTGTTAGTAGTAACTGTTTTTTCCCCATTGGCTTATACAGTAGTGAATGAAGAACTAGAAGCCTTCTGGGAAGGCCTGTTTTTAAAAAACATTAATTTCTTTGTAAGGTGTGCATTTTCTTTCACAAAGGAAAAGTAATATTGCCGCTTTAGTGCCCCATAGAAAACAGCAAGGAAGACAGTTCCCAGAAACAGTACAAATGACTATGAATATGAATTGCTGCAGTTAAATTTGGGTAACGGGTTTTGTTCCTACAGGTACCTCGTCTTTTTATAATTGTTCTTGAGGGAAAAATAATTTCTAGCCCATCATTTAGAAGTATTTTTTATATACTCAAATGTTTTTGTGTTTTGTTTAATAACAATTGAGAAGTGTGGAAAAATCTTAGTACTTGGCTAAACGTGTAACTTCAGCGTGAGCTCTTGGAACAGTGACTTCAGCAGGGCCATTCTGGTGATGATACATGCTGCAAGTTGACTTGTATATAATTTTGCCATTTGGCCAAATTTCTCTAAATATGCTAGTATTCTAGAAGCATATTCTTTTGCCATGAATTCAGAATTATTTTTGATGCAGCAACCTCTTAAGTATTTTAGAATAATCCATTCTATTAAATACTTCTGTGGTAGCACAGTTTGTACCAATATATATAGCAGTTATTCTGTTTTACCTTAGAACCAAACCGTTCTAAGAAAGAGCAGAATGTTCAAAACACAGTAGGAAGCATCCCTACTCTCCCAACCCACGTCAAAAGGCAAAAAAATTGAATAAGTGTGCATGACCTCTAAAAAGGAAGGTTATATGAAGGCAAGGAAAGGTTCTGGTGTTCTAGTCTGTAACTGCCCATTTTGCATAACATCAAACATGCTTACTGTGTGTCCTTTATATTTAACCAAGACAAGCAATAATGTTTACTATTTCTGTTATTCCAGATACTATATATCAAAAGGTGCTATCGTTGATCAGCTTGGAGGAGATTTAAATTCTACCCCACTTCACTGGGCAACAAGGTGGGGATAAGTCTTCTGTAATTTTATTTTCCTGTGTTTTTGCTTAATTTAGAATCTGCTACTGATTGATTTATGAAATTGCTGTATTTTATGGGAATACATGAACGTGAATTCATGTACATGAATTAATTCAGTAATTGATAACTCAGCACACTGTGAATGTAGTATGTTTGAGCTACAGGAGCTTTCAGCATATAGTTCAGTTTTTATCTTCTCTTTCTTGTGTAGAGGAAAATGATTGCTATCATAGGAAAAGGAGTACGGTATAATTAGAGTCTGTAGTCACCTTGGTTTACTCTTACTTTGGAGATCTTATTTTTGTCAGTCTTCTAAAGTTCAGCAGCACTTGTGCAGATGGGACTTGAGATGATCTTGTGTGACATTGTACTTGCAGTGTTCTATTACGTGTGTGGATTTTTTTTTTAAGATGCACTTAAAATCAGATTTATGATGTAGAGGATGGCCCGAGAATGATGAATGACTGGGAAAATTGAAGGCAGCCTTTGAGTAGTAGCTGCTCCTTCAGACAACCGCCTAGAAATAGGCAGGAAAGGAACACTGCCCATATTAATATTTTTAACTGTAGACTGCAAAAGGAGACTTAGAAAATTAGCTTTTAGAACATTTAATGTATCAAAATAATCGGTTTACTAAAGGTGAGGACTTGCTTGTTAGCCTCCCTTAAAGATTTTAGCTTGTGTATTTGTTACAGATCACCTTCTAAGTTCTGTGTTAATAGCACAAAAGCTTGATTAAATTTCCCGGTGTTCATAGCTGTAATCTGTTGTTCTGAGAAGCAGCTTTGGACAAAGCTTCAGACAGATTGTAAAGGTCTTTTTGCTCATGTCAGAAACCGTGTGCTGACAGTTAGGCACCATGTCTACACGAAGGATATGCCTATGCTTGTTATGACAAAAAGATGCTTAAGCTTTTAAGGTAGTGTGGAGGAAGTGTAGGTCTTCAGTTTTTTCTTCCTTTTTTTTTCTTCCTGTTTTTATTTCACTACTGTTTTTAATAGTAGAAAGATAAACCATATGCCCCGCAGAAAATGAGAGTACGTAGCCAGTTTGACAGCTCTTGAAATAGCAGTTTTCATATGTGGATTGGAAGGAGTCACAATAGACTAGATTTCTAAACTAATAACTTGTGAGGTTTTGTTGACTGGCTTTTGGCTATATGACACGACTAAGTGAAGTGAGTGTGATGAATGCATTGGCTGCATAGAATTTGCTCATATGAATGAGTTTGCCTACTCAGTTGCAGAATCAGATCACGACAATTGTTGTTTTCAAAGTGTGAGTCAAAGTGCGGAAGCTCCGGTAGCGTAATTAACTGCTGACCGTTTTTGTTGTATTCAAATGTTCAAATTTTAGTAGTTTTTCTGTGTACAGTTATTCAGCTGGTTTTTTTTGTGTGTTTTGTTACATTTAGACAGGGTCACTTATCCATGGTTGTACAGCTGATGAAATATGGGGCAGATCCGTCGCTAATTGATGGAGAAGGATGTAGCTGTATTCATTTGGCTGCCCAGTTTGGACATACTTCGATTGTTGCTTACCTGATAGCAAAGGGACAGGTAAACTTTAAGAAATAACCATATTTACATAGATTCTACCCAAAATTAGAGTACGAAAACAATGGAAACCTATACCTGTCATTCAGGAAGTGCAAAATATTTGCCTGACTAAACATAAAAATATTTCAATGTCTTTTATTGTGGACTACAGTACTGATGTGCCACCTGCTAACTTAATTTCCTTTATCAGCAGTCTGAGTACTTTGGCTTTAATTCATACCTGTCTAGTGTGGTATGTGGAAATTCTACGAGTTATTCTTTTACCATTCATTATTTCTAATGAATTTAATATTTAAATGTTAATAGTGACAATGATAGCAAATATTCTAGAATTCTTCACAGAATCATCAGATTATGCACAGGTAAAGAATCTAATGACAGAGAGTTGTCATAGCTCATCTCTTTTTTCTACACCTCAAGACCACAACTTTTATTTATTGCTGTTACTGATTGCATACATGTGTAAATAAAAAAACACCCCAAACAACTCAAAATCTTCTTTCTAGACACTTACATTACTGCTAGGTCTGTAAAGTGTATATATAGTATGTGTATTCATTACTGTTGTCGTTGTCTCCCATCCTTCATTTTGTATGCTCAAAAACATGTTCACCTTTTTGCTACTCACCCTGCATTATAATTTGTAGATTTACTCACCCACAGATACATGCTAGAAGCACAAATTTGATTTACTTTGTAAACCATACAGAAAAGTCAAAGCCCTCCTCTCGTGTGAACAGCATTAGCAAGACTGTCAAACTTCTTTATTCTGCTTATTCTTTCAAATGGCAAGTGAGATATGATCCAATGAGTCAGGTAGAATATGACTGTAAAATCAGTGTGTTTGGTCTGTGTAAAACAAATCCTAAATTTGCTGCAGAAAATGATTTGTGCCTATTCATGTAAAAAAATAAGCTATCGCTGTATTTAGTTTGTGTCTGAGAAGTGTTTGGTAAAACAGTATTTAATGTATTACAGAGAGGCACAAAAAGAGGCTGATCATATATAATCACTGTTTTGTAAGAGATAATGATTGGAGAGAAATGCTTTTTCATCAGGAAGTTAAGTGTTCACAAATTATGTATAATTGTATGTGGGTTTTATGTTACCAGAAAGATGTTGCAGATGTTATACAAGTGCGAACTTTTTTAAGGCATAGCATTAGTGAAGTATAAATGGCCTTTAATATGTTCTGCTATGACTATGAATTCTCCCTGTAAATGTTTGTTTGTTCTTATGTTTATATACAGACTTTACCTATTTACCTGAGCATATAATACTTCAGTGCAAAAGAAGCTGTGTGTCTTTACGTGTATACATACAGAAACACACAAAACTTACTTCAAAGTTTAAAACCTCTTATCTTGGAAACAGCTCTCCTTATCAATAGTTTTTAAAAGGATGATTCTTATTAAATCCCCCAAACGTTATCAAGTATGATTTTGGTATCCTTTCCATGCCATAAGTTTGAATTAATTTTAACAGTAATTTTTGGAAGCACTTCAGAACGTTCAACTTTAAAAATTATGTATTGATTTGTATGTTTAAAATGTAGTAATATCAATAACATTGTAATAACAGTCCCTAAACTCACCATTCTCTATCTATACTGCATACAACTACAGAAACTGCAAGGTTTCTGTAGAAGCTATGAGAAATAAGAGATTCTACTTTTTATTCTCCTTTTGTAAGTATACATGAGGTCATTAATCCCCCCTGCCTTTTTTTTTTCCCTTTCCTTCCGCCTCCTTTATGACACCATGATTTGGGTTTGGAAACTAGAACTGCTTTTGCTTGTGTGGACTTACGATGTGTGCTGCTTGCAAATTTGTTTTGCCTTTTGTCTTTGCAGAGAGCAGGTTCTCTTATATCCAAAGAGTAGGCTTGCCCTTGTTCTGAACCTAATTGTAGTACCTGTGTGGTAAATGACAACTAAATAAATGTCAGAATAAAGGTCAGTGTAGGCTGCTGTGCTGTGTTAATTCTGATCCTGATGCCTTCGTGGACCTGCATGATCAGAGGAGGGCCGGCTTTCATAACGCTGTAGAGAACTGACAGGTGGATTAAGAAATTGCTCTTATTTGCTCCTTGTCCCTTTCTGAGACAGAGCTGGAACCCAGCTTCAGTGTTTCTGCTTCACTCTCTTCCTGGGCTGCAGCAGCCAAGGGTAAAATTTCCAGTCTGCAGCTTGAGTCCAGTCCTGTAGCTTCTGGAGCATAGTGTAGGGGAAGAACTCTTGGTCAGATGCCCTCTGGCCTTGGTTGGAAGTGAACCCACTGTCATGCCAGCAAGTACTGCTCAGCCAAAAGGCAGCTGTGGCTGATAGCTGATACTTTTTATTTAGTCATGTCTCTTACTGAACTGTGAGAGACTAATATCTGACTGTATCATAATTTGCTCATGTTGCTTGTGTCAGTATGTTGCCTGGGTCAAAATCAAGTCTGGGGCAAGTACACGATATACATGTATTGAGATAGCAAGTAGAAGAATCTGTAGCATAGCTCAAGCTTAGGTAAGGTCATTATTTTAAAAAAAGGCAAGAAAGAAGACTGAAAAGAGTTTGAAAGCACTTAAAAATGTCCAAAATTGATGCTTGTACTACTTGGCTGTTTGACACTGTGCTTACACTACTTAAAATGCTACAGGTGTATCAGGGCGAAGCATATGCAAATATGTCACCCCAGAATAAGTTAAGATACGGCTATGGTATGTTGGGTGATCGAATGATGTGTTCTCATCCTGTAGCATGTGTGAGATAACTTACCTCTATCACAGATAATGGGTGACTATAAAGTTGCTAGTAGGGTCAAATCATGTTGTAAGAAATACACTGGAGCTAAAGTTACAGTTTAATTATTTCATACTCATAGTTTAACTATCAATTTCGTGGTTCAACTATCACTTACTTATCAAGTATCTATTTTTTTTTAATTCTTAGAGTTGCAATTTTATGTGTTAACTACTGTCACGAGCTACATAGGGCCGCCTTCTGAGCTATGGCTTGGAGTAGTTGGCATCTAGATTGGGAGATGCCAGTTTGGTACCAGCAGCTTTGGTTGCTTTGGTGCTGCAGTCTGTGAGCAGTGCTCCTGAGCCCTGTTACCACTGAGGATCGTTCTCTCCACCAGGCTCAAGCCTGTGTAAGACACTGAACTGAGTGTTTATTTCCTAGACCCAACCTACAGCACATTACTTACAGAATTTTAAGTCCGGTCGTGTTTTCTCCTCCTGATTGTCAAAACTGACGCTGCATGTGATGGACTAGAGCGTTCAGAACAGAGCTTTTGTTGTTTGAAAGAGCAAGTTAGGTTCAGTTCTGTGTGCTGCTTTGCTTGATGAGCTGCCTGTCAGTCTGCACTTGGTTCATTCCGCAAGAATCCTACAAAATCTCTGCTTCTAGTGAATAGCTATCACATGTCTTTCCCAAATTAGGAAGTATTTTCAGCCTCATACCTCCCTTCCTGATAAATCTTCTTTACTATATGCTTTTAAATATGTCAGCTCTTTAGAAGCCTGTTTCCCTTTCCCTGGGCAGCAGTCCATGTGAAAGAGATCTTTTCCTTATGGAGAATAGGATTCTGAACAAGGGCGTGATGGGTCTTTCTATGAAGGTCTGTATTGTGTGAAATACCCACTAATGGTTCTAAAGAGGATCAAATGCCTGCTCCCTTTCTGTGCAGCTTAATGCACTTTTAAGTGGAATCTCTTGATGCTTTTTGTGCTTTTGAAAAGGCTGTATTGTATCACAGTTCTGGCTCAACTAGTGCTTTGTTAAATGTCCCTGTGAGCCTAAATGCTGCTCTGATCTCTAGCTGCTATTCAGAATCCCACCTTGTCGGCTATATCGCCTTCGGAAAGTAGTGTGAAGCAGCAGAATAGTTGCTCCAGCTCCTTTCCATGCAGGAAGCGCTTTTTCCCTGTACTCTTGCCTCTCCAAAAGCTTTTTGTGGAGTCTTGTATTGGTGTCTTAGGATTAAGTCTGATTATCCTTGCATATGCAAAGTTGTTGTCTTTCAGAACTAGAGTTGTTCTCTTTCAGAAACAAGTGGAAAATTTGCCGGTAGTGGTCCACAGAGTTCACACTTGAAATACGTACAGGGGGCAGCAGTATGTGCAATTTCTGATCATTGCCTCACTTCTTGTTGAAATCTTTGGTTCTTGCAGTGCTCATACTGTGTCCTGACAGCATGGGTACACACCTCCATGAGCATTATCAGATTGACCAGTCACTGAGAGTTAAACAAGAAGTTAATGCTAAAATGCCTGTCAGTACACACCAGAACAGAATAACGGTCTCCTAATGTGTACCTGCTGCTGAAGGTTTACTTTTTTGCCTCTGCCATTTGGTGAAAAGCAGCAACAGAGCTTCCTTTCTGAAATGTCCCATTTATTGTGTGGTTTTGGTAATGACCTGACAAAATAAAGAATTTTTGATGAGAGGTTTACTAGAGCTTGTGTCTGCTGTCGACAATTACATCATCTTTGTCTATACAACAGTATGCAAGTCAGTCTTAGTTGCTTCACCTCTTGCTTTTTTCTATGAAATGTAAAGATGAAAGAGTGATTGTTCATGTTACAGTAATTTGCACAATCTTCAAAATACGTTGTTCACACAGTGTGGCCTGCGAATTGAAGTCATGCCTCTCAAGGATGAATGAACTTGAGGTTAGGCTGCAGTTCTAATTTTCTTCACGATCTCAACAACAGGAGGTTAAAGGGAGTGCCAATGGTTGCATGATCCTGGTAGGCTCAAGAGGATCTAATCTATACAAGTACCGTGGGCGAACAGGCTTGGATCCTGGTCTCAATGCATGTAAATCTTTTCTGAACAAACAGTACAATAAAGTAATGGTTCTCTTTCCTTTCCATCAACTGTTTTTTGAATTTCTGATTATTTTTTTTTTAATTGGACAACAGAGTAATACCTAAGAAATGTAAAGTTGTCTGCAGGCTAGGGACGTTTTAAAAGCAAATGTTTGGGAGAACTAGATTGGATTTTCTGGAAAACTTCTGCCTGGGTCAGGTTAGCAGCACTGAGAGTGGGGATTGCAGGATGTTGGGTGTTTGGCAGACTACTGGAGCAGAGAAGAAGGTTCTGGGGGTGATAGAAAGCAACATCATCCACTTTCTGAGTTTCTGTCAATAGTTTCTATATCCACTTTCTGAGTTTTTGTCAGTAGTTTGTGTAGCAAAAGACTTTACTAAAACACTTTGAATCTAAGTTTCCTAGTAAGAACGGAAGGAAGTAGCATAGGAAATACTGACATAGCTCTGTTGCCTCTAAGGAAAACTGTTCAGGTCTTGCATTAAGTTAGAGTAATTATTTTAGTGGTGGTCTGTGGAACTTGCCCAAATGTCCTTGAGAGTCTAATCTGTCTCGGTGTATTTAGGAATTGCCAACTTCGATGTTAGTAAGACAGGGATCTATAACAGGAAAAAATGATGCTGGTATTAGATCCTTTGTGATGGATCTAAGAGAATTGTCTGAATGGTGCTGTTTTGTCATTCTGTGTCTATGTTCTGTTAAATGTAATGTTTTGTTGGTTTTTTTTAATTTTATTTTTGTCTATTACTTGGTCACTACTTGATTATAGATCAGTTTTATTTCTCGGTAGGTTGTTTTTATTAATGGCTTTTGTTTAAACTTAAAAATTTTCTGGCATCCATTAACTTGATTTCCGGATATGTAAATAGCTTTGGAACTGAGTGAACTAAGGAAAATTGCTTTGCAAATGGAAAAATACATGCAGCTAGCATTCAGTAGGATGTAGGATTCAGGCCATGGCATTTATGTTAATTTATCAAGTATTTTATTAAATATTTGTGCATTATTTTAGTTTTTTCCTGCTTTTGAGTGCAGTATTACACCATCTATATATCTTTTATGTTGAAGATTAATAGTAAGATAGAAATGACTAGTCTTATACAGCATGACTGTTCCTTAGTTTCCAAAATAGATTGGAATAGTTATATTTTTGTAATAAGTGATGTTAATGTCTGTTTTCATTTTTTTAAACACTATTTTAATATGTGTGAAACGCTTGCCAGTTTTTCTCCATTTCAGCTGGTTAGTCTTAAAATACTGCTTCTCGTTGCAAACCTGGTATCTACTGGATCTTGAGCATGCTGATTTATCTCACCAACTTTTTTTATTCTTTTCCTTTTTTAGGATGTAGATATGATGGATCAAAATGGAATGACACCTTTAATGTGGGCAGCTTACAGAACACATAGGTAATACCTCACTGCACTTTTGACCTTCTCTTGATGTTAACTAAGTGGCATGTAGTAGTGACTGGTTTTGATTTTTTTTTTTTCTGAAAGTTTTTTTTTGTTTAACTACTCAATATTATTTCCACAATTGCCGATTTATCTTTCTTCATTTATGATTGCTGGGAGTTAACCTCAGTGGGCAGCTCAGCCCCACGCACCCACTTGCTCACCCCCACCCAGCAAGATGGGGAGGAGAATCAGAAGGGTAAAAGCGAGAAAACTCATGGGTTGAGATAAAGACAGTTTAAAAGGTAAAGCAAAAGCTGTGTGCCCAAGCAAAGCAAAACAAGCAATTCATTCACTGCTTCCCGTCAGCAGACAGGTGTTCAGCCATCTCCAGGACAGCAAGGTTCCATCACCTGTAATGGTTACTAGGGAAGGCAGACACCATCACTCCTAATGTCCCCCCTTTCCTTCTTTCCCCAACTTTTATTGCTGAGCATGGTATCATATGGTGTGGAATTCCCTTTTGGTCAGCTGGGGTCAGCTGTCCCAGCTGTGCCCCCTCCCAGCTTCTTGCTGCATTGCAGACCCCCAACCTGCTCACTGGCAGGGTGGTATGAGAAACAGAAAAGGCCTTAACATTGTCTGAGCACTGCTCAGCAATAGCTGGAGCATGGGTGTGCTATCGACACTGTTTTGGTCACAAATCCAAAACACAGCACCAGAGGAGCTACTATGAAGAATAACTTGATCCCAGCCAAAGCCAGTACAGCGACCTATTCAAGACAGAGGATATTATGCAGACGTGCTCACTAATATGAACTTGTAGTTTGTAAAGTAAATCTTCCTGTGGAGATGATTGGAGAAGTGTTATTTTACACCAGCTTTTTCCAAAGAGCAAATCTGTCTGAATTAGATTCCTGCTTGGCAGGGCTTATCTCCCTCGATTGTGGAGAGGAAGATAGGCTAGCCTTTACAAATACTTACCATTACCAACATTATCATCCTATTTTATTTTCATCTTTTGGAATGTGAAGTGGAAATATAGCACGTTTTGAACTTTGGTTGTTATCTGCCACGTAAGTAATGATGTGCATTCTTTTACAATTCTGTTAATACTCTAAGGTTTTGGTAAAAATGAAAACAGAATTGCATAACAAATGTGTTTCATGACATCTCAGAACAAGCTGTCTTAATGAGCTCCTTTAAAAGTTGACAGAGTTGTGGTTGCTCTTTGGTGGGAAGGGAATTTGAGCTATTCATAGTCATCAGCAAATCACTTTGCTGTTACATAGTGTACCTGATCAATATTCTGTAGAGAAATTAAACTCGTTAACAATAAATTGGTATGTATTTGAGTTCATCTCCTGTAGAACTAACAAGAATTTTCTTTTCTAGTGTGGATCCAACCCGATTACTACTTACATTTAATGTTTCTGTTAATCTCGGAGACAAATATCACAAAAACACAGCATTGCACTGGGCTGTGCTAGCAGGAAATACTACAGTTATTAGTCTTCTGTTAGAAGCTGGAGCTAATGTTGATGCTCAAAATATAAAGGTAAACATTTGGTCTGTTTTTATTGTAAGTGGTTTGAAAAATAACAGAGCCTATGATAAATCTCAAGAATAGGTTGTTATTGTGGGTATGGTGGAATCATGAAGATGGAGCAAAAGCCAGGCCATTAATGTTTGATTCGGGAATCAGTTTTTCCTAACAGTGATGCATAATTAAATCTGCACCTTCAGAAGTACGCATGTAAATAATTTACCAATGGTTATGTGCAAATATATGAGAATGGGGTGTGCAATTAGACTGCAGGCATGAAGACCCATGCATTTGGATTCAAAATTGGAAATCTGCAATGTCTTCTAGTGAAGTTCTGGAGTGAGTGACTGTTTGCTGGAGTGAGATGTCGGACATCTCTGTCCTTTTCCAGAGAGATGTCAAATGGTCTATTATTATCTCCCAGCTGCAATAAAGAAGCTGGAGGCCTAAAGGTACCAGTAGGAGTAAAATAAGAAAATGGGTTCTTTTTTGCAGCAGAACTTTCAGTTGCCTGATTTCTGTACCAGAACCTCTTAATGATGAAGCTAGATTCAGCTCTAACAGAGCCCATCCCTAGCATGTGTTAGACCAGCCAAGCAGCTGTTACAATTTATGCCATAGACTTGGGGTCTGCAAGAGCTTCTCCAGCAGTGGAAGGTGCGCCTATTGAACATGGTTTTGTCCATTGCCTCCAGACTATTCTGTATATCAAATTAGATGCAGTTCACCACCCATTTCTTCTGTGGTGTCGGAGAAGAATTCACTTTTAGAGAAAGAATTCTCTACTCAATTTCTCTTCAATTATTTGTATTTTCCACTTAATGGGTGTTACAGATGGAGTGGTTACACTCAAAAATAAAGCTGTAAATCTACATTTGTGAAATATTAAATAATTAAATTTATTTGACCTTTCACCATTTTCCCTACTGATTAAGATGGCCAGGCTGTATTTTGCTTGGCCATAAGTGATAGAAATAGGCTAAAAAATTGATACACATCTGTCTTCTTGAACTGCATGGAACAGTCTTTCAAGGGTGTAGTCAAATATTGCTAGTAGCTTTCTAGGTCCTATGTCCGCGTTAGAATATTAGAAATGCTGATGATCATGAATGAAAACTCATTAGAAAAATCACATGGCTTTTCACTGTTTAAAACAAATCGACTAGCTTCTTGCATGTACTGATGTGAATATGTAATAATTATTCCTGGAATATCAGGTCAGTCATGTGGATGAATTATGCTTCTAGTCTCACTTCTTGTAAACTGTTGAAAAGCTTTTATTCTATGCCACCTAATGGTAAAAATAAAGGTATTTTTGTGGAAAAAAAATCAGTGTGTCATACCTTGCTTTCCTTGGCAGACTGATTAGTGTGATTAGAGTTTTAAAGTCATGACCTTACATTTCTGGACTTTTACGAAATCCGTAATAAAAATTCGTATGTTTAGCCAAATGAAAAAGTTTCTGCTAGCCTCAAGCAGTTCATGGTCTCTCCTTTATTGACAGACAGCAGCAGTCAGTAGAAAAATAGGATTTTAAATCTGCTGGATCATGATATCTTTCCAGTCATGCCAGAAGATGTGTGCCTGGTTTCATTAACCACTGCCTGCCTTCTGTGGTGGAGTCTAGGTTGCTTGCATGCCTTCCTGGGTTTCTAGGATCTTCAGAGGATCAAAATCATTCTAGCAGTGGCAGTTTTGCCGTCCTGCCAGTGGCTTTGTAACAGGTGCAGATATGGGTTATAGTAAACATAGAGGAAACATGAGAATGTGGTTGATTTTTACAGATATGTAGAAACTCAGTTTTGTGCTTCTCATTTAACTTTTCAGCAAGAAAAGTTGTCTTTGAGCCAAAACCCAGTTGTTAAGTGTCTGGCTCACATTTCCCCAGAAATAAAAGGAATCATGAAAGGTTCCTTTCTGTTGCAGTCGCTTCCCAATTTCTGCAGCACTGTCTAGTGAAGTCCTTTTCTCAGATAGCCCATGGAATTGACCAAGAATGGTGGTAAGACAGCTAAGGTTAAAGAAATACGTTCACTGAAAGCCATTCATCTTTTTCAAATTATGAAGTGGCTGAAATATTAGGTGCAAGTTTTGACCTTGTTGTTATCAGCCCTAGGCAGTCTGTGTTAGAAAGGCACATGCTGCTGGCCACCTACGTTTGGAACAAATTGGAACCAGTCAGCTCAGTAAGGTGCTATTTTTACTTTGCATGACAGTTTGAGAAGTAGATTAACAATAGCATTCTTATTCTAGAATAAAGCTTAATACAAGCAGGGGGATTGTCCTGTTCATGTTATTTATCCTCTTTATATTATGGTGTATGAGAAAATAATGCTTTTCTTTTGTTAGTAAGGTACTTTTTTTCCTTTTTGAAAAACTGGATTACAGTTGGAGTTGGAAGTTACTTTTCAGAGTCGAAGTAGAGTGGG
>Ga0065711_1032486_pt1 | contig 27250 bp, 34 predicted proteins | sample Hoacrofraction12_FD_59098 | JGI IMG/M metagenome (GOLD analysis project Ga0065711, IMG submission 59098) | Hoatzin crop microbial communities from Cojedes, Venezuela - Epithelial fraction 12 v2 (version 2) | ecosystem: Host-associated > Birds > Digestive system > Esophagus > Crop | place...
CGCGCCTCACGCCGGGGCCCACGCCGGGCCCCACTCCAGGCTGGTGCCCGGCCCCGGCGGCGGAGAGGCGTGCTGCCCGAGGCCCGGCGCATTGCCTGGCGGTGCGGCGGAGGGCTCTGGGGGCGGGAGCGTGAGGCGCCTCAGCACGGCGGGGCCCATAAGAGCGTGAGACAGAGGGGAGGACGGCAGTCTGACCCCTCCGGCCCTGCGTGGCCAGGCTGTGGGCGCTGCTCCCGCACACCGGCCCCCGACCATCTCGGCAGTCGTCGGCTGGGCTTGGTCCCCTTGGCCGGTGTCCGGGCAGCCCGGCCATGGGGACAGCGCTCCAGGGGAGCCGCCCGGCCAGTGCCAGCCTGAGGGCAGCATCGGCGCCTTGGGTACCACCGGGAGCCGCTTCTGCAGATGCAGAACTGTACAGGGGCAAATCCCATCTTCTTTTTTTCCAGTTCTGTGCTAGGTTAAAGCCAAAACCAGACTGACGCTGAAGAGCAAAAAATCTTTGCAGGCTGAAGTTCTTAACATCAAATTTGACAGTGTTTGTCACTGCGGGTGGATAAACTCTTCTGGTTCGGGTGGTTTTCCTGGGATAATCCATCATTTTCTCCTCAGAGGCCGCAGACGGGTGGGTGATTGTTGCCTGACAGGTTTCGGGATCAGAGTGGCTGCTGTGGCCGAGGTGTCTTGCAGAAGCAGAGCTCGGGCTGCCGGTGCCACCAGGCTCCCGAGGAGGGCACAGCCTGGCCCCGCGTCCAAGCAGTTCTCCTGTCTTCCTCCTCCCAAATCACCCCAGGAACTGCTGTCGCTGCACAAATCCGGCTGCTCCCATGACATCAGCCCCGTGCCACAGGCAGCGCCGGGCCCGGAGAGCACAGAGGATGATGGAAAGCAGCGTGGTCCCCGTCGCTGTACAGCAGCCTGGGCGTTCATGCTTCTCTGACAGAGCCTGTGAGCTGTGTGCTGGGAACTCGTGGGAGCACAGTGGCTTGCTAAAAATACCACAACAGGAGAAAAAATGTGGCAGAAAATGTAGTTATCAGTTTGGATTTATTTTTTAACCTGGAAACCTCACAGAGAGTTTTAACATTGCAGGTTTCTAGAAGCAAGAGAAAAAATGCAGGAAGAATTAAAACAGAAAGCAGCTAATGAAATAACTCCAAAGTTTTGGGGAATTATTTTTTTTTTACTAAAACACCAGTTTGTGTATTAGTTTTTTTGAGAGCACTATATTTCATTCAGAAGTTTTTGCCATGTAAAAAACCACAGAATCTTAGCACATCTGCCATGAGCAGGCACATGTCAGAAACCGCGTCCTTCTCCACAGGAACGGGTCTTTCCAGGTCCCACTGGTTTTGAGACGCGGGAAATATTCCTTTCTTCTGCTGTTCCCGCCAAGAGCTCACGACAGTCCAGGGACGTGTCTATGCCAATCTGTGATCCATTTCTCCTTGCACGCTGCCCAGGACTCCAGCTCCAGTACCCGATGCCAGTGGCCATGGTCAGCACCATCGGAACCCCCGGACGGCAGGCGTACCCCCCCTGTTCTGGCTGCCCATGGAGCTGCTATTGGAACCCCCGGACGTCAGGCGTACCCCCCTGTTCCTGCTGCCCACGGAGCTGCTATTGGAACCCCCGGACGTCAGGCGTACCCGCCTGTTCTGGCTGCCCACGGAGCGGCAGCCCTGCCTGGGAGCGGTGCTCCTCCTGCACTGGCAGCCGCCATCAATGCCGGGGCTGCCCTGCCTGTCCTTGGCTGTGCCTCAGGCAGGTCCCAGCCCCCTCCAAGAGCTTCTGCTTGGCTCAGCTGTCCCAGTTGGGATCCAGCGTTTCCCACACATCAAGGAAACCAATAAATACCAAGGAAACCAATAAATGTGGACAAACGAAGCGTTGCAGCCCGGGGAGGACTGCTCTGGACAGCAGTTCTGGTCTCACCTGCAAAGCCTTTGTTTCTGCTCAGCATGAGCGGTGTCCTGAACACCGCCGGGCTCGCTGTCAGGGAGCGGGATGCTGTGCTGGGACGGGCGAGCCGGAGCCGAGCAGGCTGGCGGTGAACGGGAGCAGAGCAGTGAGCGTGCGAGTCCCACAGCCACGAGGCAGGGCTGCGGTCAAGGGCGGTGGTCAGGCCCCGGAGCAGCACAGGAGAGGCCGGCCTGGCCCAGGCAGGGCATGAGGGGCTGCGACGGGGCGGCCTTGCTGGGGAACAGGAGGGGGGCTCCAGCTCTTGCCCTTCGAGGCTGGCTCTCCAGCAGTGCCTCCGCTGGCACCGGGGACCCGCGCCCGGGGGTCGCCCCCTGCCCCGGCTGCGGGAGGAGCCCAGCGAGAGGCCTGGGGTCAGCATCGGGTCTGCCTGGGGTGGCTGGAGACCCCTGGGCGGGCACGCAGGGCCCCGCGGGGATGATGTGGGGCCAGCCCGGCGCGGGGGCTCGCACCGACCGGGACAGCTCCTGCCCTCCGCAGCGAGCGGGCCGGGGTGAGCTCCCTGCGCGCAGCTCTGCCCGCCGGGCCGCTCCCTGCTGGCAGCGGCTCCTGTCCCCCAGCGCGGGCTGACCTGCAGGCCCGGTCCCCAGGCGTGAGGGCGGGAGGCACGGGACTCGCCCCGTCCATGTGCCTCTTCCGTATCTGGGCAGTTTATACCTCAGGACGGTTTCCCACCACTTCTTTGTCGGCAGCGCAGCCAGCGCGGCCGGGAACCAGCTGCGGATCTCCAGGGAAGGACGGCCACCTGGCCTGTGCCCTTGGCCGGGGCAGATGCGGTCCCATCCGTGGAGCGGCGTGGGAGAGACAGGCACCCAGACACCCTCCCGCTGATTCAACTGGGAGCGGGCGGGGGCTGCAGCCCCCTTCAGCTGCTCATCCTCAGGCGACAGAGACCCTGCAGGCCCTGCGGCTGTAGCACCTGGCTGTCCTGCGCCCTTCCTGCCCTGGGAGAGGAGAAACCGCATGCACAGCAGGGCCACCCCAGCCCCCTGTTCGGGTACCGTTTGCAGTTGCAGCACTTTTCCCCAGCAGGCACAAAGGCCGGGTTGTTTCAGAGGAAGTTGCACCTCGCAGCTGAAACAACCCCATAGCTCACGGCCCTCAAAAGAGAAGGCCCTGCTCCTCCTCTGACCCCCTGCCCTCCACATCCCTGCCGCGGCCCACTCGGTCTCCCCTGCTGCTTGTGATCTGAAAGGAGGACCAGATCTGGCACAGACAGGATGGAGGAAACGGGGCTGCGAGAGGAGATGAGCTGACATACGCCACTAGTTCTCCTTTGGGAGAGGCAGTAGCTTGTCAGACCAGCCTTGCTCTCGGGCTTCTGAATACCTTCATGGCTTTGGGCCCTGAACCTGCCAGCAGCCAGCCCCGACAGCCGAGGTGGGACAGTCCTCGGGCACAAGCTCCCTTTGCAGGACCGCAAACACTAAGCACTTCAGACAAAGTGGGATGGCTGTGATGGTGAGGAGGAAGGTCCGGGTGGAGGCTGGGGCCAGAGCAGCGCCTGGGAGATGCAGGTTCAAACCTTTGCGGGCTGGTGTCCCCTGCTTTGAAAGGAAAAGTCCAGCTCAGGAGTGACTCCATCTGCTTAAAAGTTTTCCTGCATGGCCACTTGGAAGCACAGCTCCGGCAGGGTCCGTATGTCGTCCACCTCACTCTGAATGCCCGGGCTTCTCTCTGTTCCCTCTTCATGCCTGAGAAGGCTCCCCAGCCGCCTGCACCCACACCCAGTTCTCTCCACTATTAACCATGGTTGACAAAAGCTACAGGACATCAGGAGCTCTAGAAGCAGCAGCACTCGGCAGCTAGATCAGCTTTCTCCATCTTGGCGTTGCTGGTTGCCCCACAGTCAGTCTCTGGGTGTGCCGGAGCCCGAGCCCGGCTCGGCAGCGCCCCGGCTCAGTGCTGTCTCCACCAGCCGGTTCTGCTGAACGCGCCAGCGCCTTGCTGTGCCCACATCAAACCCACGCTGGGGCAGCGTCAGGACAGGGACCCTCCCGTCTCTGCCTCCCTCCAGCACTGCAGGGCTCCTGACGCAGGCACGCCGGTTCCTCTGGTCCCTGTCTTCCCACAGGGACGATTTAGTGCAAAGCTTGGCATGAGGACTAAGCTAAAAACCTACATGAGGATTAGGCTAGAAACCAGCCTTGCACTGTCCTGGGTTTCTGGGGAGGTGGCACAACCTCTGGCCACCTCTGGTTTGAGGGAGGAATGCAGTCTCTCTGGTGGGCCAGGAGGAGGGAGAGCCCTCGCATTTGTCAGGGCAGGAGAGACTACAAGAAGCTTCTGTACCAGGAGTGCTGGCGGGTGAGCAGGACGGGTGGCCTCGTGGTTATCATGTGCTGTGAAGCACTAGGCAGTTGCTGAAGCTGAGCCCCACCTTCCTCCCTCTCAGCCTGAGAGGTCCAAAACCCACCCGTGATCCCCCAGCAGCTGTCCAGCCTCCTCAGGGCCTGGGGTGGAGCGTGGACAGCAGACCTGAGGACATGGTGTCTATCAGCTGCAATCAGTCGCTGGGAGAATTGCCTCTGACATTTTTGTTTGCAGACTCCCACAACACGACTGCAGCGACAGCAAAAGGCTCACGCCAGGCTCTGCGAGGAGACTTAAACCACCCAGAAATTCAACAGCACCAGCAAGAGCACCCAGCACCGCAATGGAGCTGGCCCCGTCAGGACACGTCACCCCTCCACCACCCACGCAAGCCTGGGATGAGCTGTCGGTGCCTCCTCTCTACCAGGAGCCGCAGAGAAGTGAGCTGTGTCCCCAGCCGCCCTCTGGCACAGGGTCTTGCTGCACTGCTGGTGGAAGCTGAGAACAGACAACAAACAAGGTCCAGGTATCAGGCCAAGGTGACTGCAGGAGCGAGCCCGAGTCTCTGAGCCTGAGCTGAAGCACTTGGTTTGAGGGCTTTTTTGATTTGCCAAAATCAGCTCATTTCACAGCAAAGCCTTGGGGAACACGTAGACACCAGGCTGCAGACATCCACCTAGGAAACGGCTGTGCGATCTCACGATGCTATTGGTCTTCCTTCTGCTCTCACTTGTCATTGCCCCTCTCCTGAAGGCTACAGGCCACCTGCCTGTCCCTCCCGCCAGCAAGGCTGGTCTGAAGTCCCAGTGACTTGGCCAGCACAGGTGATCCTCAACTGCTGGAGCGACCACCCAGCCCTTGCCAGCTTTGCCTGCAGCACACCAGCTCTTCCCAGCGCTGCCAGGACAGTGACCAACCCCAGAGCACCAGTAGCACTGGCCAGACCCAGGGCAGTGGCTCCTCACGGCGTGGTGGCAGCGGCACGGCCAGCCCTTGCGCTGCAGCCCCAGCGCAGTGAGCAACCCGCACCAGTCCAGAGCGCCAGTGCAGACTGCTCCCAGCCGCTCCTTGGAGCAGGGATGGAGGAAACATCAGAGAATCCTCCAGTCTGAACATAGAGATGTCCCAGTGAGGTCAGCCTGACAGCCGTCTCGCCACATCTCCAACAGCAGAGATGACGCGGGGGAAGCACGCACGTGTGACCACCTCCTGCGGTCTGCCTGCAGCACCCACAGCTGCTGGACAATGGGTAGTAGCAGCACACCCCTCTCCTTCTCTGCCTGCCCCTTTGGCTACTGCCCATACACTTCTCTAATCCCTTTTTGACCCTGAAAGGCTCCAGAAGACACTGTGTAAAGAAGTATTGTCCTTTACCTTTACCTGTTTTAACCTCTTCCAAGTTTCATCAAGTGCCTCTTAGTAGCTGCCAGGGAGCTAAAACCAACAGAACCAGCCCACAGCGTGGCGTCCAAGCACTTACCTCATGCCGATTCCCAAACGTTATTCAGGAACACTCAAATCCAGGCTGAAATCTGCAGCTCCAGGAGGACACGGTCCTGCTTCAGAAATTCACAAGAAAGACAAGAAACCACCATGGAGATTGTATTTATTATTGTAACAGAGAAGAGGCTGCTCTACTGATTTGTATTTACAAATCTGTTGGCAAAGAAAATAATATCCAGTGTAATTTATTAGCCTATTTTACAGCCCTGGCAAGAAGCATTCATTTGTAATAGCAGCAAATGCCTACAGTTTGATTGCCTGCTACAGCTAAGTGCACGGAATAGCATGGATCACCTACGCGGTGGCTGGCGGCAGGCGAGGCCTCCGTGGCCCGGGGCAGGCACTGCCCGGCTGCTCCAGCCCACGGCGGGCAGGACGCGGCACCACGAGCCCGTTCAACAACGTCAGGACAGCATGGCAGAGCCGTTAACCCGCTGCCCGTCTGCATTTCTGGGAAAGCAGCCCCACATCTGAAGCACAAGTTGTTCAGCGCTTCAGAAAGTCAAACTGAGCCGAACGGCTTTGAAGCTTTGGGAGGGGAGGGGATGGGGTGGGCGCGTGAAGCGAATCCTGGTGCATTTCTGGCGGCGTGTTTGACAGAGCTAATCCTGACACGGGAGCAAGATTTCCTGGCCTGCTGGACCCCAGAAGCATCGGGTACAAGGAGAGGAACCAGCACCCTCGCTCAGCTGGGCACGAACTGACCACCCGCTGTGGAGCCCCCACCAGCACACATGTGCCCTGGGAAGCCCGCTGGCACGCGTCGGGAGATCCGAGCAGCCAGCACGCTCGGGGCACTCTCTGCACATGGCACCTTTTCCCCACACTTCTGGTACAGATTCAGACATCAGCTTTAAACCCCGCTGCTGGCAGGGCTCGGCTCCCCGCTGCAGTCAGGAGAGGATGATCCCAGGTCCCCAGCTGAAAGGGAGGGGGATGCAAAAATGCAAATGCAACCTTGGACGCTACCGGCAGACTTAGCGTTGCATGAGTAACCCCGACAGGCAGCTTTTTGCAGCAGAGCTGCCTCTGGCAGGGAAAACGCTTCAAAGGAAGAGAACAGTAACACCAGGATGCCACCGAGTCAGAAATTGCTGCTTGCTAAGGAACATGCAACAGTATCTGGAGGCTGTGGGGAAATCCACGTGCTGCCTCTGAAAGACACTGTTCTTGCTGGTGCCTCATTCCTGGTAGCGCACAGACAAGCCGCAGAGGTTCAACAGCAGTGGTGAGAACGCTGAGCTGCCGGCCTGACCCCACAACTGCGCGGGCTCCACCACACCTCCGCCGCTCAGAGCTGCCTCTTCCCTTCTCTTCCCTCCCTTCCCCTTCCCTTCGAACGCCTCTGCAGCTCCCGTGGGAACTGGGTGGGAAGAGCATTGGTGCCACAGTTGACTCCGGGCAGTATCATTATTTCACGAGCACACGGCAGTGCTGCTGCTCTGCCTGGAAGCACATCGGAGCACGGCAGCATTTCTTACCGGTGGGGGCCCTCCCGGCTTCCTTTAGACTGGGCTGAACTGGGAGGGTGGGCAAAACCGGCATTCGGTCCCCGGCAGAGCAGTCTGGGAAGGAGCTGGTACCAGGACGGAGCGGTGCCGCAGCTGCGGAGGCTGCTCTGAGCACGGTCTCAGGTGCTCTCCAGAAAAGCTGGTGAGCTCACGCTGCCCAGAGCAGAAAGGAGCTGCAAGGCCTCTGGGGCTACCTCTCCAGAGGACACGGCCCTCGTTAGGAGGATGCCGAAGAGCTTGTTCATCTGTTTGCTGCCAAGTGCGTGGCCTTCCTCTCGTCCCCAGCCGCCACGGCGTGGGCAGGTGCTGGTTTAGCTCAGCACAGGGCTGGTCCCACGTGCTGCCCACGTGCTGCTGTGCAGCTCTGAAGCTGCCCGAAGCAGAAGCTGTGCGGACGCGGCCTGCCAGGGCTCCCAGCTGTGCGCCGGCTGCCTACCCAGCCACCAGCAGCAGAGGCTCAAATACCTCCTCTCCCTGGGCTGCAACGCGCTTCCACCGACCAGGGCGGTCCAAGGAACCCCTCTGCCTCAGCAAACCCCCTGCACCTCCACACCCCTCCACCAAGAGCACTGCGGGGCGTCAGAACAACCTTCACGCCTCCAACCAACAGTCTGCAGAGGTGGACCAGGCTGGCTCCGTAGCAGTGGAATTATCCCCAGTGAGGCAGCATCTCTCCCAGGACCAGCTCATGCCACAACACAGGAGCGATGTCCCCCTGCCCAAAGCCTCCAGAAGGGAGATGGAGAGTGTCACTGCCCCAGGCAGCAGTTTCTCTGGATGTCACAGCCCTTTCAATGAGCAACCAGTGCTGGGGCTCCAAGGAGGAGAGCTGCCCCCCTCTGACACACGCTGAGAGGCCAGGAACCACAGAATCTGGTCTGGCATGTCTAAGGACTTCCCGGTCCTAAACAGCACGAGCCTTCCAGGAGCACATAGTCCTTGTCCTCGAGGTCATATATTGTGAGATACTCAGGAGTTAACCCGGGGTGTGACAACAGCAAGGACAATGGAAGAAACCTAGGAGGAGGGGAGAAGATTTCGGGCACTCAGCAGCTCCCCAGGGATGGACCCCCGGGCCAGCGGCTCAGACGAGCCCTTTGATGAAGCTCGTGTCCAAGTGCACTATCAGCATGCGAAGAAAGGACATTTCTTTGCGCGTGTTCTCAAAGATAACGCGAGGGTCGTCAGACTGGCAGCGCAGGCAGTTGGGGGCCATCACCATGGCCAGGTTATTCACGTCCATCTTCGTTCTGCCCACATTTGACGGCTGAGCAAAGATCTGCAAGGTAATAAGAAGACGTTCAGCTGGAGCAGTGGAAAAGGGCAAGAGCTCCAAGCAGGAGGCCTAAGCAGAGGTGCAAGGACAGCCGAGATGGGGCCTCCCTGGAGGACAGTGCCCCAACAGCCACACATCCACAGCGGAAGGCCGCTGTGCTCTGACGCAGCTGGCAGCACGGAAGCCTCAGCAGACAGGGAACATCTTGCAGATCTCAACCTCTGGGACCAGCCCCATGCTATACAAGATCAGGAATACAGTTTACTGCTTCCATAAGGGACAAGACCAGCAGATCCCCCTCCATCAATCCCACCTTACATACAGGCAAGAGGTCCTAGAACCCTGCGATGGCCCACCACCACTGTGCCGCCAACGCATGCTGCAGGCGCGCTCCCGGCTCGTGGCTGGGGTGGGGGGCACAGGGCTGCGGGGGCTGCCTACCTGCAGGAAGTGAATGAGGTAACACAGCACCAGCCGGTTGAGCTCCGGCAAAAGCTGCACCACGGCCACGGCAGCGTCTGGGTTCTCGTAGTTGCTGATGCACTCTTTGTAGAACTGCTGGGGGATCACGGGTTCCTCCAGCTCCCGATACCACAGCTTGAGAAGAGAGGCTGGGCAGAAAGCAGGGCACATGAGAACCGCTCTGGTTACCTCCCCACCACCTTCAGCAGCAAACCTGGCAGCAAGACTCAAGGCCTCAGGAAAGAGAGGGCAGAGGAGGGACTCTGCGCGTCTGCCATTTCACCTTCTTTCAGTCTCGGCTCTGAAAGTCTCAGGCAGCCAAACTGGCCAGTTAGAGGAAAACGCTGGCTCGTGTCTACCTGCTCCTCTAGAATCAGCCCTGGGGCCGCCTAAAGGAGAGGACAACGAGACCTTGGAGCTGAAGCGCTGCTGCTGAGCGGCTCCCCGCTTGCACAGCCTCTCCCGCCGGAGCCAGCCAGAGCCCCAGGCCCCCCTGCTGCCCCCCGTGTTTTTCCTACGGGCAGTGTTTGGAAAGGCAGCGGAAAAGGCACAGAATGAGAACGTGGCTGGTGCAGACAGCCTACGTGCACGTCCCCGGGCAGTGGCACGCCTCCCGGGCTGCTCCTGTGCCTTCCCCTCCACACTCCACCGAGCTGAGGCGCACGCGCCTGCCGCATTCCCTACCTGGGATGTTGGGGTCACTGAGGCCGCTTGGGATTCTCCACTGATCCACCTGCAGCTTCAGGGCATTGACTTCATCTATGTCACCAGGTATCCTGCGAGCAGAGGCACGGCAGAGGCGCTTTAGAAGGCGAGCAGGGCGACGTGCCCGGTGCGGCCGCTGACCGGCAAACCGGGGCCCCGGGGAGCAGGAAGCACACACCAGCAGCAGCTCCTTAGAGAGAACGGGCTGCCTGGTTTTAGACACAGCTGTAAAGTGGGGGCAGAAGAAACGCTTATCTCCTTCCCACTAGCTCCGACACCAACGACCTTTCTGTCCTCAGGAGTGACTGTTTTCTGTAACTGGGCCTCTCTGCAGCACGTTCAGTCCAAAGAAACGACTCTGGCTAAGTACACCCTTACAAGGCAAAGTTGAGTCTTTTGCTAGCTATCTCAAATCAAGGTTAGCAAGTGAAAAAATAACACAAATCTGAAATAAAACAAAACCAACAACAAAAACCCAAAAAATCAAAGCCAGACCAGAATCCCCTATGTTCACCACACAGATCCTCTGTCTCCCTTGACTCCTTGTGTCTTGTGCATCATCAAGAATGACGTGCTGCACTTGATGAACTGCTCTGCCAGGATCCCAAGAGCTCGTCCCTTCCCTGCACTGGACGACTGTTACCGGTGAAGTTAATGACAGTTGAGCACCTTGCCCGGGTACATGCTGTCCCAAGCACTTCAAGTCACATCTGCGCTGTCCCCTCTGTGCTAGTGCACGCAAACAGGCTAATGCTACTGTAAAAAGTGATTCCTGAACCCGGGCAAGGTCGGCAATCTGCGGCAGCGCGCTGTTCTCAGGGAAGAGGAAGCACGTGGAGGTTAATCTTGATTTCTTGGCTTTGAGGACTGACATGTGGGTGGCTCAAGAGTAACACAGCGCTCCAAAAGCTCACCTGAAAATGCCCTCCGTCTGTTCTCCTCCCAGAGCCAAGACCTGCTGCGACAGCTGTGTCTGCACCCAGGGCAGCTTGTGACCCGGGTACGTGTCCTGCTGCCGCAGCATGATTTCCTCCAGCGAGCTGCCGAAGAGGGATGGCGTCACGATGGCGTTCCTGGCATGTGTTATCTCCTCCACGGTTGGTTTCCGGAGGCCCTGAGGACAGAGAAGAGCTCAGCGCAGCCGTGGCACAGCCAGGATGGCGCGGGCTGCCCGTGCACGCTGACACCTCGCTGGCCTCCGGGCAGCACGGTTCTCACCCTGCAGCCTCCACCTCCTAAAATCAGGCAGGGGTCAACTCCTCAGGCCCAAGAGGAGCCGAGAAGCTGCTGCCTGTTGGCAGGAGATCGCTTTGGAGACTGTGGGCTGTTTTTGCAGGGATTCCGTTGCTGTGATTTGCACACCGGGGGGGGGACTGCTGTGGCATGGCAGGAGGAAGGACGGAGCCCAGCCGTCCCCGGCCGTGGCGAGGTCAGCAGAGAGCACGCGTACACCAGCCCAGGCTGAGCGCTCGGCCACGGGACAGCTGGACAACAGCCCTGTGGGAGTTCCCCAAGAAGGGAATTCCAGGTACGTCCAACTCCAGGGAAAGCTTCGCTCTCAGAGATGCTGAAGCTCTCTGAAAAGTGAGCACCAGGACCTGCTGCTTCTGAAAGATGCTGACACTTGAAAGGGGCCTGGAATTTCCCCCGGCAGAGACTCAGAGAAACATGGAGCGCTGTCGCAGGGGCGACAGGCTGCCCCGCGCAGCAGCCATCTGGCAGCGGCCCTGCGGCTGAGCGGGAAGCGTGACGCCAGGGGGTGAAGCTCCCGACGACCCCTCAGAGGGCGGCAGCCGCCGGGGCCGTGGTTGTGCGTGACGCGTCCGGACGCTTCCCGTCCTGCCCCGCCGGGATGCCAGCAGCCGTCGCCCCTCCCCAGGTATTTCAGCTGTTTGCTCGCTGTACAGGGAGTCCAGATGGCAGGGAGGCCGCAGAGGCATTCGCAGAAATAAAAGACGACCGGATCTGGCTCGGAGACCTGGGACGGACAGGCCGGGGCCGCCTGCCAGCTTTCAGAGCCCCGCGCAGAACCGTGCGAGGAAAGGGAGGAGGGGCATTTCCAGACCACACAGAGCACAGAGGCTGCCCTCCGCGCCAGCCACCTCCACTGCCCGATCGTTTGAACAACTGGGAACTGGGAATGAACAACTCTGCAGCAAACCAGCTGCAAGACCTGGCCCGTGCCGGCTCTCAGGGGCAAAGGGAGGCTCTGCTGTCACCTGCGGAAACCAAAGCATGGGCATCCCCCGCATGGCCGGCTCCCCTCACCCTGGAGACAGGTAAACACCAGGTTTGCCCTCCACGTCCCCAAGGCCAGCAAGCACCCGGCTGCGCGGCTGCCAGCACGCAGGCCCTGCTGTCTGCCCGGAGCACGGCGGGACACGGGCAGCAGCCTTCTCCCACAGGTTCATGGGAGGACAAGCCCTGAGCACGCGTCCCCCATGCACCCTATCTCCACTTCCCATCGCTGAGTCAGTGGTGACCTGCGAGAGTCACGGACCGACTGCTCTGGGACCCGGGAAGTGGAGCGCTGTGCAGGCAGCCGATGGGCCCCGGAGCCGGGGCAGTCGCTCACCTTTTTGCCTCCGGTGACGGCTACTTTCTGGAGTTTCCGGTAGCAGTACTTGGCGTAGGTGCTGATGGGCAGACCTGGCAGGAAGCAGAAACGAGCGGTCAGCCTGCAGCACCGTGCACCCGCCACCCCGCAGCCCTTCGGAGCGCCCAACGCAGCCGCTCACACCGGGGCGAACAGCCACCCCTCCTCTGCGCAGCCCACTGTGCCGGCGGCAGAGGGGCTGCCACAACCTGACACCGCGCGCCCCAAAGCCCCCAGCCCTGCAGCCCCCAGGCCGGCGGCGTCAGTCCAAGTCAGTGCTGGGGCTGGGAGGAATGAAGCCTTCCGAGTCAAGGCCCGTAGCGCTGCACTCCCAGCCCTGCTCCTGCAGATCCCCACCTCCCGCACTGGCAGCCCGACCCTGGGCTGCCTCCGCGCAGGGCGCCTGCCCGGCATTCGCAGCCTGGGCACGCATCTGAACGCGGCGCAGCTGGAGTTACCTGGCCCACAGACACAGGGCCGGGCATTTACGCACCGCCAGATCTCAGCCAAAGAGCACACAGAGCCAGTCCCCTGCCAGGAAAGATTTCAAAGTGTTTTAGACAAATTGTTTATGATTCAAGAACCGCAGTCCTGGGCTAGCGAGAGAGGCAGCAGCACACGAAGGCGTGCGGAGCCCGAGAGCCAGCACCAGCAGCAAGAGCGAGCTCAGGACGCAAGGAGGGGCGCGGGAAGGCGGCAGGGTTGCTCTCTTCTTCCCAAAGCCCTGCAGAAGGCTTCTGCGCTGTCCCGCCCACAGCCTCCGACTCCACCTCGTGCTGTGAGGCTGGCGCACGCTCTGCGGCGCGAGGGAAGTCGGACACGCGGGTGCTTGGGAGCTTCACTGCAAAAGCTGCAGCCCCTCCGCAAGAACGGCTGCTCCGGTTGCGCTTGGTTCAGCGAACTCTGAGGGCGAGCGGAGCCAGCATTCACAGAGCTAATCCCCCCGTGACACCAGCAGAAATGTTTGCACTGACAGAGCACTGATTGCTGGGAGAGTTTTTCCAAAACCGTTGGCCTTTTGTTCTTTTTCCAGTCAAACCCAAATTGCCTGCTGAAAGCAGTGAATAGATCTGCCCTATTTGACTCCCTGCCAGGCTCAAAGCTTGCAGCAGCGTTCAAAACACTTGTGGCTTTCAAAATCTACATTCTGGTCAGATGCTGCGTGTTTCCGCTCAGCCTTTCACACACCCCACGGCTTAGGTGAGCTGGTCAGGAGCCTGGAGTTCCTCAGATCCTCTGGATGCAGAGGGAGGACGAGCTCTCCTCAAGCAGAACAACAGTTTGTGTGGGTGGGAGATGCGCTCTCCCCCGTTCTGCTCTCAGCCAGCAGACAAACCAGTCCTTGGTTCCCACGCCGAGAGACGGACGCCCTGCCTCAGTCGCTCTGCCTGGCTGCCCGAGCCGCAGCGGAGCCTCTCCGCAACGCTGCAGCAATCCGCAGGGGTACAGCAGCATCCCCCTCTCCCACAGGCAACGGGAAGGGAAGCCAGCCTTACGAATTTCTCTCTCTCGGGACTATCTAAAGAAAAATATTCCTCGTATGCAAAAATCCTGCTAATCCCAGGCATGATTCATGCTGGAAATGTCTAAGGATTAAAGAAAACAAAACCAATACACTGCTTTGTGGTGCTTCACTATTTCAGGCTACGGGTTCTGTTGTTAAAATGTGCAGACGCGCCCCGACGCAAAGGGTCACCCGCTGCACGAAGGAGGGAAAGGGAAAAAGACTGCACGGCGTCTCTGCATCACAACAATTACGTGGGAGGCAGCGCATTCAAAACTAATAATAGGAAATGTTTTTTCACACTGTAATTAGACCACGAAACCCATAATCACCCTAAGAGTCTAACAAGGTCTGCAAAGGAACTGGTTGCCTTGAAGAGCCTGCATGGCCAACGCGTGGGCAGCAGCCAGACACGTTTGCTTGAAGCCCGCTTCGTACTTTCCCAGAAAGCTCCCTGGTCCTGGGAAAAGCGTAAAACCCAGATCCTGCGCCTTCTGCAGCGAGGCATCCCGCTCCGAACGACGAGCAGGCTGCAGCCTCTGACCCAGCAGGGACTGTCGGGGCCATGCGTGGAGCCGACCGGATTTCAAGCAAATAACCTGAAAACCAAACTTTCCCCCCACACGAGGGGCTGGACCCGTTACTGGCCACGGGCCTGAATTACCAGCAGAGCAGAGGGAACCCAGAGGAGCGGGGTGAGCGGTGCTCTGCTGCGGCGGGCACAGCGTGGACGGCTCCCGCGGGGGCTCACAGCGGCGACGCGCAGCCCCCCTGCTACGCAGCAGAAGGCCTCCGCCCCGACGCGCGCGCTCCCAGGACACGCGCAGGGCGAGATGGTGAAGGAGGTGTGGAGAGGCCGGGAGGCAAGCGGCGAGGTGGAGAGGAAAATGCAGGGGAGAGGAGCAGGATTTAGCTTTAGCCTCTGCTTTTCCAAGCTGACTTGACCTGACTCGACCATCTGGCTGCTTTCAGAATGCTCAGCTAGAGAGCGGCTCCCAGCATTCAGCTCATCCCGCACGGCCAGTTCTCCGAACCAGGGGGCCAGGTACTGCCTCCGCTCCCCAGCGTGCACGCCTGGGCGCGAGGACGGGCAGCTCTGCCTGCACGGGGCAGACAGGGCCAACACTGCAGGCAATTCCACCTCGAGTCTGTGAATTCCAGCTGATCTGTCACCTCCTGGGGTACCCCAGTAGCCCCAGGAGCTCGGGAACAGAATACTACTAACAACCCACACGGTGAAAAATAGATCGCAAAGGAAAATATTTTTCTGTGTGCTGGCCCAGAAATACATGCAAGGAGCTTCTTAAAGAACCTCTCCCTTTATAACAAGTTAAAATCCAGGCAGGGCATATGCGGGAACATCACTTCTGGAACAGAACTGAATGCTCTCCAGCCAAAAAATGTCTTCAAAAATGCAGCAAACAATGTGGATCCAGAACCCGGCCATGGGACACGTATTTTCGCACAGCAGAAGCTGTTGGCTCGGTACCTCTCCGACCTGCCGCATCCTCCCCCAGACCTCAGCCTGGCAGTCAGAGCAGGCTCTCGGAGCGGGCCCCGGCTCGCCGCGCTCCTCAGCACAGGGCAGGAGCCTCCCGAAACCAGAGCCGCTCTCCCGCTCGGATCTGCCCAGGCACCCCGTTCTGCGGCAGTGCCTTAGCCCTCTGCCCCACACCGCCAGCGGATCCTGCCGCGTCGCGGCAGTGCCGCTCCGTCCCCGTTCCCCGTGCGGGAAACGCTGTTCTGCGCCGGCCCAAAGGGCAGCCCAAGCCAGCAGCCTGCGCCCACCACCGCGAGCTGAAGCCACAGACACAGCCTGTCTGAAAAACGAGTGTTCCCCGCGAGAAGCTCCCGGCTAGCAGCAGCTGGGAGAGACCCGAGGCAGTGCTGCACCTGGACCACCAACCATCCCCTGACAGCCCTCCCTTCTCTGAGTTTGTCCCATTTCCCCCTAAACCTCTTCACGCTCCCAACCTGCACAGCACCCTGCTTTGCGACTCCTGATGATTTAGTTTTGGGCTTCAGGACAGAGCGCTCCTCAGCCTGCTGCCCAAACCAGACGGTTTCCAATGCTTCTGCTACAATGAACGGCGAGAAATTTTCTTCCTCTCGCTTTCCCCGGGTGAGCCGCAGTCTCCTTCAGCCCACTGACCGTCTCCCCTCCGCTCGCCCCCAGGCGCAGCGCCCGGGGGGCTTCCCCCGCCGCACTTGTCAGCCCTGGAGGGACCCCGGGCAGGAGCCGTGGAGCAGGCACCGCACGGCCATGGCCGACTGCTGGCTTGCTCTCTGTCCCTTTGCTCCCAGTCCTCTGTTTGGTTTCTGACCACTTCCCAACACCGTGATACATTTCTGGAAATTCATATACAGGCTGCAAAACATCTCCCCCCGGAAGCAGCCGCGTGGGGGCCTGCCGCTGCGTGTCCGGTTAGGGACGTCTCCCCCACCTACGGTCTCTGCTTGTGTTGACCCAGTTTTCTCTGCTGCTTGATCACTCAGCTACTCACCCTTGCAAGGTCCCTCCGCACCTTTATTTTTACAACCCTGAATAATTTTGTACCAGCACCGAGCTGCCAGCTCATTATTTGCCTCCTTTTATAGACCCAAGCCCAGCTCATATTCCTGCAGTATCAGCAGACCATCCTCCTTCTCAACATGGAATTTATTTCTACCTGTTCTTCTTCTGCCTTTCAGTGGGTTACTGATCCATGAACAGATCTTGCACCACCTTCAGATTTCATTTACTCACAGAGAATCATGCTAGAAGATGAAGATTGCAGAGGTAAGTGTGGGAAACTTAAAAATTATTTCTCTGGGTGCATGTCAGATGACACATCTTCACGCATCCAAGCGTTTGCTTACAAGCCCCTGCACTGCGGGAACTGGGGGGTGGGGGGTGGGGAATCACTACTTTAACCCAATTTTTCACTGGAAGACTTACATACATGCCCACATATCCACCATTCAGTTCTGTTTGAAGAAAGCACATTTAACTTCCTTATGGATTTCTCTGCTAAATTGCTGATACAGCGTCCATAAGCATCTAAGTATTTCAAAGCTACTGATGAACTTCTCCTCACAACAGCCTTTCAGCTGCAGGGAGCTGCGTCCCCCTACCCGCCCGTCACACGCGCGGCAAGCGGGGCCGGGGGGACGGATGTCGGCGTCCCGAGGAAAAGCCTGACCCTTCCAGCCAGCCGCGGACAGCCCCCCTGCAGGACCCCCCTGCTGCAGGTGCAGCTCTGAGGTCAGGCCCCAGCAGAACCCTCAGCATTATCGGTCACTCGCGAGAACGCTGGTTCAAGCGACCTGCTGGCGCTCCCGCCTCCTCCGCGCCTCCCCTCGCCTCTCGGCCGGAGCTGGCAGGAGCCTGCCGCCCAGCTCGGTCATTCTGAGGCTCCAGCTCACTGCCAGAGGTCTCCTGCGTGCCAGACAGCAGACAGCGTCCGGCGAAGGGAACAGCATGTGACCCGTCACCAGAGCCCCGGCCGAGACCACACAGGCACTCCTGACTATCAAGTGCTTCATTCTGGGAGCTTTATAAAGCTATCCTGGCACGCCTTCTTCATAACCTTTCACATATATATATACACACACACTTTGTTTCTTATTTTTAGGTAAAAACTACCTCCACCTTCCCAAGCACAGCGCCGGCACACGCAGCACAGAGAAGCAACTGCACGGCAGCGCCCGCTCAGCCGGCGGCAGAGCACGCCCTGCGCAGCGAGCTGTCCCGCAAAGGTTCGGAATGGGCTGAGCTCTCCTGGGCCTGAACAGGAAAGGAAAAAGACAGATCCCTGCCAGAAATACAGCCCCTCTGTGCAACTTCAGGCCTCTGCTCCGAATCCCTCTGCAGAGCGGGGAGCGGCAGAGGCTCCTCGGGCAGGGCTGCGACCCAGAGGCCAGCCCAGGCGCTGGCCAGGCGTGCGGCTGCCTCGGGGAGCCGCGGCACCGGGCAGCGCGGCGCAGCTGCCACGTCCATGGCTCACACGCCTGCCTGCCGGCCGCGGGCAGGGCTCAGCCGTGCAGGAAGCTGGACTCCAGCTCTCCCAGATTAAAAACACGCAGACCACATGATATAAAGTGCTGCCTGATAGGAATTCACAAGGTTGGCTCAAGTTTCCTGAAAGCCATATAAAAAAAAAAAAAAGAAAAGAATGGACTTTGTCTAGCAAGACTTCAGCCAGATAAAGTATCATCCTGCAGCCAGCAGTTGAAACCTGAGGCTGGAGGAATACGTGAGCTCTTGTTCATTTGGCAGAGACGCTGTTGCGAGCCCCGGACCACAGAGCCCAGGAAGCACGGACACGGGGAAGCCGATACGGGAGAGAAGAAGGCAGGGCTCTTTGCCAGGTACCAGTGTCCTCCCTGAGGGTCCTCAGGCAGGGTGCTGGTTTACAAAACCCATTAGTACAATGCAGACAGGTTCTTTTCACCACGCTGGCTCGTATCGAGCCATAGGAAACCCCGTGGCATGCACAGACAGCTGAATTACAGCCCCAGGTCCACATCCAAATTACAACTCCTTTTCTCACCCAACTGTGAGTGAGAGGGGTGTCCCCCCCCGGCATCCACACTGCCACCCACCCCACGCGTGCCCAGCTGCTGCCCACGCTGCCGGTCTGTGCTCTGGCCAAACCTGTCACACTGCCCACCTGCAGTAAAGTTTCCTGAATCTAGGTCTACGCACTTCAAGCAATGGTCTAATTCTCAGTGCAGCGCAGCCTGCCAGCTGTCCGAGCTCAGCGCAGCCCTCCCGCTCGGCTCCCCGCATGCTGCGCCTCCCTTTACCTTCATCCTCTGTGTTTTGTTTCCTCTTTTTCCTGGATTTTGAGTTCTTCTTGTTTTTCAGATCCACAAGCTCCTTGATGCGCTGGGCAACTGAAAATTCAAAAGAGGCTCTGGATTAATAATGTGGAGTGATAGAACACCAAGGCCCAGACCTGCCCCGAGACGCGGCAGCCAGCCCAACTCCGGCACGAAGAGGTCTGCTCAGGGAGAGGTCCTGCACCACAGCCTGCTCCAAACGCACCCGAGCCAGGGGCCCAGACCTGCACACAGCTTCTCCAAACGGCCAAATAGTTGAGGAGGGGCTCCAGGCAGCGAGCGTACACCTAAATGAACTCACTGCCTAAATACCAGCAGAAGGAACAACTCGCTCAAATAGGTTACTCCTCCCTGCTGCCTGGGCCCTGGTGCTGGCAGGCTGATTTTTCACTCCTGGGCCAAGCACAGCTGGAGGGAATGTTTTGGACTAGATGACCCACAGAGGTCCCTTCCAACCTCTACCATTCTGTGATTCTGTGGAATGGTTTTGGGGAGAAGTGACAAGGGTTTGGGATCCTCATGTGAACCCAAAGCTGTGCTGCACGTCCTGCAGCTCAGTGAAGAAACGCCACATTAGGGCTACAAGCGTGAAGGCAGCGGGCGACGGTTGGCACTGCCCCACCGCTGACCCTAGGACCGGCCTCCACCGCCGCGTTCCCTGCCAGGCGCGCAGCGGTGCCGGGGCAGAGCGTTGGCACCTGCCCTGGAGCACGGCGGGGGCTTCAGCCTGCGTTGGAAGCCCCAAGGGGAAATCGGTGCTTGGGTTTCCTCCTTGAGACTGGGCAAGGCACAGCGAGCACTGCTGAAACAGTGGCAACCCCGCCAGTAAACACTCCCCAGGCTGGCACCTGGCTTCTATGCTCACCCCCACCCCCACCCCCCGGACGCTATAGCAATTTATAATTGGGGTGACAACTGAATACATGCTGGGCTGGTCCCCAAGGCTTCTGAAAGACCCTTGCATTGCATCTCTTCACAGCAAAAGCCAGCATTCTTCAGGATCCCTGACTACTTGCCAGGCTAAGGCCTGCTCATCATGTTTGCAATGGCTCCCTTAAAATATTCTGTATTAATGTTAATCTTTTTTTTTTTTGCCTGCTTTAAGGAACTTTGAAGTAAATTGTGTCTTCAGAGAACCCAAAGAAACTCGGCTCTTGGCAGGTCCAGATCAGCTCTTTTCAGTGCCGAGTTCACCACACAGATGGGTGAGATCCGCACAGTCTGGGGCTGCCGTTTCCTTTGCCAGACACAAGTGAGACTTGCACCGAGGCGAGCTGGTGGCCGCTTCATTCTGCCAAAGGAGGATGAACTCGCCCAGCACACCGTGCTCTCACTGACGGAAACCACAGCACTGGCTGGTAACTACCTGGTTTTTCTGAAAAACAGACCCCCCTGCGTAGCGGCACAACCCTCCAGAACGCTGCTGGGACAGCGTGGGTGTGCCTGAGGCACTTACTGTTTTCATCGCTGTCAAGATGGCGATAGATGTAACCTTCCAGGTAAGACTGAAATTTGGGTGATGGGGAGAAGAAGGCCAGGCTGATGGCCATCAGTTCCCAGCCCCACGCCAGACTTCGGTAGCACGTGTTATCCGTCGTCTGCCGGATCAGCTGTATGTAGAGCTCATCCCGTAAGCCTTGCACGCTCCAGCACTTGGTGACTGTGACCAATGCCACGTGATTCCGGTCCATGCGAGTCTGACGATCTCCCATGTAGCTCTGCACCAGTTTGAACATCTCACACGCCTCTTTTTTGATGGTGCGGTTGCTAGTGATGAGCATTGGCTTTTTGATAGAGCCGCCATTCCAGGACAGCATGTTGGAAATGGAGATCCTCCGGCGGAAGATGCCCTGCGTGTGCATGTTCAGGTTCTTAGAAGCCCAGTCTGCCATGCTGCTCTGAGAGATGGGCTTCCGTAGAGTATTGTAAGGGAAATGATATCCTATGCAGCCGCCGGCCTGGCTGCTGCTCTCCTGCTTGGGGTCCAACTCTGTTGTCCCGGGCTGCAATGGAGAACAGACGTGTTAAAAGCAGCTCAGATGACTCCTTACCCTGCCAGGAAAACTATCAGCAGCGAGTCATGAAGCTAGCAGCAACCACAAAGTGGTGAATCTACACAAAACAGGATTTTGTGCAGAACTGGTGGCTGACGTGTGTAGTTCTGCAACAGTCTGGGTGGCACAGCCGCCTACTGATGCTGTCCCCCATGGAGTAGCAGGGCTGGTTGTCCAAGTTGTCCTAGAGCTCCTGGGGACTGCCCAAGCAGGAGCTGGGCCGACTCCCAGAGCAGCAGTACAGCTCCGTAGCACCAAGCACACACTAAGGAGCCCAGTTTCTCCCCACTCTTCACCTCTCAGTTCCTGCCACAGGAGGCACAGGAGCCCAGGAGGTGGGTGAGGAACACCAGGAGGTGGCAGAGACTGGACAGTCACAGCACTAGGAGCACCGTGTCCTTTCCACCTTTACCCTTTGTGGCCCCTACAGTCCCACAGCTAGTTCCTGCCTTTACTATTTGTCCAAGATCTAGAAAACAAAAAAGAAGACAAAACCAAATCAACATGGCTAGCGACCATCAGGAGCTGCTGAGCTTTGGGCAGCCTATGCCTGGACAGCCTCTACATTGAGGCGTTCAGACCACGTATCTCAATTCCACCGAGACCCTCCTAACAGACACACCAGCCAGAGTCACAACCGGGACAGGAGGAGTTAAGAGAGGTGCAGTGGAGCACGGGCACAGCTATTTTGATGGCAAGGCTGTCACCCAGGTAGGATAAATCGTGTTTGAGCTGGTGAAGTGAGGGGCACGGGGTATCTGCGTCAGTCAGCCTCCACCACCGTCGGAGCTGGCTCTTGCCATACCCCCAGCCACACCACGACCTCCTGCCGAGCAGGCCTTGGTCCTCTGCCTCTGCGGGGAGACACAGGCTGCGGCCACAGGCCCAGTGCTGCCGCGAGTCCCGCGGCACAGCAGTCGGGGACACCTCTAGATGGGCTCCCGACCACGTCTTGCTGTCCAGGACCGGCAAAACCTGCCCCAAATTAAATCAGAATTCCTCACAAGTGCGAGGCTGGTTTTAATTCTCAGAGAACTAGGGACTGCTGCTCCCCACCTGCAGTGCGCAGCGATCAGACTGCTTTGCTGCAGGGACAAGACCACTGACCACAGGTCTGGAGATGAGCTGCAGAGACAAAGACCTTCCCTCCACCCTGGCTCTGCATGCAGTTTTCACATCCTTCTTCTTCAGCAACCCCTAGGGATAACTACATAATCACAGCTGTGGTAGGACTGATCCCAGGTAACGACGACTGGTGAGAGTAAGACACTTCTTTTGCCCATCCAGAATTCTCTGTTTTGGATGGAAGTGGCAGCCTTGGACAGGCATTGAACTCAAACACCCAGCAGGTCGCTTTAGGAAACAGACTGTTCTGTTAGACTTGAAATTCCCACACACAGCAGCTCAGAGCTAAACAGCCCACACTTTGCTCTGCGTTCTCCAAGCAGCTCGCCAGCAAGCGGAAAAAAGCCAAACAAGATAATCTGCAGGTTTCTGGGTTTTAAAGGAAGATCAAGAAACAGAAATTCTGTAATTTTTGTTTTTGCAGTGGAAAAAGTGACATAAAACATCCATTTTCCGTCTTTGCAGATCACCTTCAACTTGTGTGCCACACTCTATTCCAGTCCTGGCCTACGCCAACCCCAAAACACACATTAGCTCTTCAACGTTCAGAGCAAGGCTGTGTTTTCTTCTCAGTGAGGAGGAACTGCTGAACTCACGCCAGAGGCTCGTGCGGTCCCACCCCTCCCTGTCTTGCACCCAACATGTACCTGCATGTGGATGACGGGATCAGCACACATCACACTCCACCTCCGACTGCCAGCCTGGGGCACAATCATTTCCCCTGCTTTTCTACTTCGTTTTGTCTTTTATCCCTCGGGTTGCCCCTCTGCCTCCTCACCCTCTCTGAACTGGCTCAACACGCTGCCTAAAAATCCCTGCCTGCAGTTCTCCTCCACCATCTCCATCCTCGGGCTCCTTCAATCCACCTGCCATGCCCAGGGCTGGCTTTCCTCCTACCACCCCAATCGCTCCTTCTACGTGTTACTTCTGAGGATCCACCTCCTCAGAGTCTCTAGAGGTTCAACAGGCTCCTGGTTCTCTCCTCTCTCTAGAGTTTATCTCTCCAATCTCGTTCACCCAGCCATTACCTTTGTGCTGACAGTACACATCCACCTCTGCCCAGCCTGTCCTAGAACTTCTGCCTACCCTCCTCAAATAATTAATTTCCTCGTCTCCCAGTTCTCCTCTCCATCACACAGGCCCAGCACAGGGCTGTTCCTCAAGCCACACAGTGCTGTTTTCAGGCGAGGCAGCGATTTTGCTGCCATGTTCTCTGCAACCTCCTCCTCTCCTTACTTGGACTCTTACCTCTCAGAGCATTTCTGTAAATAGAGCATTTATTTATCGACCCCTTGCCTTTACCACAACATCCATCTCCTTCCATCTTCCCCTGTATTCTCCTCCTCCATCCCACCACACTTGAATTATTTTTCTTCACTTTCAAGGCTATTCACAGCCTGTCCCCAACCCGCCATCTCTTGTGCACGATCAAGACATCAAGTCCCAGCTCCCCCTATCAATGCAATGAGCTGTGACGCATCCTGAAGATCGGACAGCGGTTTTCCAACCAGTCCAAAGAGGCTGTGAAATGAAACTGCCGAACTATTAACTGTACCATGGGACTCGTGTCAACTCAGACTGGCCCTGTGCCTGAAAAATGGAAAACGCAGGAACACGGCATCGGTCTTAGAAACGGTTTCAGGTGGAATCAAGGCCCTATCGATCAGAAACTACAGCAAAGAGGAGAACACACACACATGAATCTGATACAGCAGGGCTTTGAGAGAGCCTGGCTTTTAGAGAGAAGCTACACCTCACAGGTCTGCTGAGCAATGTGAAAAGGTCAAGGAGCTTTGCCAAGGTTCTCCCTGAAAGGTCGTGGACTAGCAAACAGGAGATGAGACGAAACAAAGGGTTAAAATCAACGGTCGCTTTTCGCGCTGGAGGACTGTTCTCAGCTGTGCCGAGCAGGAGCACAGAGACTCGGGCTGCTCAGCGGGAGTGAAATAATTGGAAGAGTGAGCAAAGAGAAAAAGCACAAAACCTTCACAGGATCTCAAATTACCTCTGTAGAACCTAAATCTGAACCCAAACCCTGAAGCAGGAGGTTCCTTCAGATCCAAAGGGGAGAAAAGACAGCAAACCAAATTCTGCACCAGTGCTGTGTTATAGGGAAAAATGACTCCACTTGCACAGGCACACCAACAGGCGTCAAAACAGCCATTTCCAGCAAGAAGGTGCAGAGCCACCGTTTCTCTGAAGATTTCTACTCAATGCTCAGGAACGATCAGAACGGAGAAAAGAATGTGAGGAACTATCAGAAAAAGGAGAGAGCGCAAAGAAGATCAAATGCTGCCACGTGGCCATGGAAGTGCTGACACCTGCGTCCCGTACCCCACCAGCTCTGGCCATCCCAGCGCAGATGGACGTGGGAGGGCAGGGGGTACCAAAGACGACACAAACGCCAGCAAAACGAGCAGGCAGTAGATTTACCAAAAAACCACAGCAGAGCCACCCACAGCGCCGAGGGCTTGCTGGACACGAGCCCCTCCACAGTTCCCCCTCCTCTCACACCACTGGCCTGAAACGGGGTCTCCACCTGCAAAAATGTGAAGCTTTGTGACCCGTTTGCTATTCTGCAGGCACAGACATGTTCTGCCTGCAGCACAGCCACCGAACCCCCCCGGGAGCAGACCAGGCACTCGGCTCTGCTCCACGACAGCCCAGCAACGGCGCGCGATTTCACCCGGCGTAGACGGGGAGGTACCTGGGATGAGCGACGTGTAGCATCTGATGAAGACAAACTTGTCTGGCTGGTCACATTCTTTTCTAAAGAATCTATTTTCTCAAAAGTCCTCTTCTGCCTCACTACGTCCTGTTGAGCAGCCGCATCGTTTGTAAAGCTGCCTCTGCTCTCCAGGCCTGGTCTATACAGGGACCTATTACTGGCCGAGACGTCGTCCCTCGAGCTCCGGCTGATGCATTTTTTCAAGTGGTCAGACTGAAATCTGACTTTACTGCTCTCTGCCGGGATGCCACTCTCCAGACTTTCAGCATCGAGGCTGGCTTTGCTTCCCCTGCAAGCCGCTGACCTGCCCACCACAGCACGCATCTCAGCAATCAGCTTATCGTTCAAAGCCGTGAGCTCGCTGCTGCTGCCCACAGAGCCAGGTCTGCCTTGCCCTGTCCCTTGCCTCCTTCCTTTCCTTTTTCTCAGGCTTGGAGAAGGGCCAGTTGAATAACCAGAATCCTGATGGCTTATACCGGTTGGGTACTCTTGAGTTTGCATGCTGTTCTGCCGACTGTGGTGGGCTTCCATGTTCTTGAGGACGTTGGCTTCCAAGATCCTCCAAGACTGCTTGAAGCTGTCCTTTGAAGTAAGAAGACCAGGCAGTTTAGTGGAGGCATCGGCTGTTGCAGCAGAAGGGTGGGAGAGTCTGGAAGACTGGTCAACGTTGACCATATGTTTTATATATTCTCTGCCAGCTGGGCTGTATTCAGTGGAAGAAGGATTTCTCGCATGCTTCTTCACAGCTTGCTGCTGTTGCGTACTGGGATGCTGTAACAGTTTGGTTGGTTGCAGCTGCTTTTTTAAGCTATTGCTCGGCGACCTTGGTGGAGACATCCCGCTCACACTGACGCTTTCAGTGTCCATATCTACTGGTGGCTCATCATAAATGGGAGACTCTAAAGATGGCTCATCGTATATAGGTGCAGGGGAGGCATACTTGGGGGATGCAGGCTGGGGGGTTCCCGCCTGGCTCCTTGGAGGCGTCTGAGAAGTTGGACCATTCATCAGCACTAGGCAAAACCCACCGTTCTCTGTCTTTTTGATCTGCATAGACTGCTTTGTTTCTCCTGTAGGCATTTGCTTCGCGGCTCCAGCGCTCTGGGACGTGGATTGAGGCTGAGCATAAACGGCTGGCTTTGGCAGAGGTTTGTGGCTGCTGGTCTCTGAAGCACTCTGTAGCTGAAGCGAACTGTTTGAAGAGCTCTGTACCTGCCTCAGACTGTTCACTTTGACCAACATGGCTGCTTTCGTGCCTGGCAGAGGCTGCCAGTGGGTAGGAGTCTCCCTAAAGGAAGAAAAGATACAAATACAGGGAATTATTTAAGAATTGTATTAACTGAAGTAGCCTCTAATTCTACCCAAATCCCAGATTGTTAGTCTCCAAGTGCCTGGAGATTCCCCAGCCACTTACATCACCTCCTGATTGTTTTTTCCTGGAGATCCCCCTTCCCGAAACAGAAACACATCGTTGTTGCACACGTGATAAATCTCTGAGTCATCACAGCAGAACAACAAGACGAAGTTCGTCACACTATAACCTGCCTGGTGTCCGCAGCACCGAGACAGGAGAGACCCGACGCTTCCCAAGACTCACCAGCTGGCACGGCACCCGGGACGGCCCAGCTGCAGGCCTGGACCAGCCATGCAACGAGCTGGAAAACAACCCCAGTGTCTGCCCTGGTACGTCACACTGCGATGGCACTCCTTCCAGACCACGTTGGTTTTTTGATCTAACTTTCCAAACATATGTTTATTCTGCAGAAAAGCCTACAAAATCCACGGGAGGTGTACGGGGACGGACGTCCTCAGCTCCCAGGACGCGTGCTACGCTCCCACGCAGCCCACCAAGCCTCTGCGTAGAGCAATCCTCCCCGCGCAGTCCAGACGCCCGCAGATCTGGTTCCCTCGGCCAAACCTCCTGGCTCTGCTCAGCTCTCGTGGCTGTGAAATCCTCCTCTGCCGGGAGCACCCTCCAACCCGTGGCGGTGTGGAGTCTCCTTCTCTGGAGATATTCCAGCCCCGCCTGGCCGCGGTGCTGTGCCCCCTGCTCTGGGTGACCCTGCCTGGGCAGGGGGCTGGGCTGGGTGACTCACAGAGGGCCCTGCCAAACCTGAACATTCTGTGATTCTGATTCTGTGATCCATCAGAACCCAGCGTGCCCACGGCAACATCTGCAATTCAGTAACAGCCTGCTGTCAGGCTGCAGCTACAGCCGGTCTCTGTGAGCGTTGAGGAAAAGGGCACGGAAAGGCTGTGCAACCAACCCGAGCTCCCAGGTCTTCAAAGGCACCGCTGTCCCCAGGAAGGTCCCCCGGAACCTGGCTCCCTTTTGTGCCCTCCCTCCACGTATCCACTGGATAAGCCCAGGGGTGCGCTCTGTGGGCCCTGTCTGCGGCAGGAGACGTTCCCCCAACGCCTTCACAGACATTTTGCTCTATTTGAACCTTAACAATTGTTGACCTGTCCTGCACGGACCCTGCGCTGGCAGACAGACCCACCCCCACCACACGCTGCCCAGCGGTGATGCCACCCCCTGCCCGTGCCTCCCGTGCAGCCCACTGAATCCCAGAATCCCAGCGTGGCAGGGGTTGGCAGGGCCCTCTGTGGGTCCCCCAGCCCAACCCCCTGCCCAAGCAGGGTCACCCAGAGCAGGCTGCACAGCACCGCGG
>Ga0065711_1032487_pt1 | contig 27247 bp, 13 predicted proteins | sample Hoacrofraction12_FD_59098 | JGI IMG/M metagenome (GOLD analysis project Ga0065711, IMG submission 59098) | Hoatzin crop microbial communities from Cojedes, Venezuela - Epithelial fraction 12 v2 (version 2) | ecosystem: Host-associated > Birds > Digestive system > Esophagus > Crop | place...
GGTTTTTTTTTTTTTTTTTTTTTTTTTTTAATAGGATCTGATACAAATTCCATTAGCTTCCACAGACTTTGGAACATATCGCTGGAAAAAGAAAGCATTTGTCTTGCATATAGATATTCATATACAGTGAGTGGATTCCCCTATACCTTCAAATATTTATTAGATTCATGCCAAATAATGTTTTATGCCAGATCTTTTGCTCCTTTAACAAATTAAAGGAATGTATTTATGCACATTCTACCCCAAACAATACTAGTTTTTGTGAGTTAGGGCTCTTTGAATTAATTCTAGGTTTATCCACACACACCTGTGAGCCCTGGGAATAACGTGTCTCCATTTTGGATTTGAAACAAAACTCAGAAATGCAGGCAGATTTTTTTTTTCCAAATAGACTTGGAACAGAGATTTTTTGGGGAATCTTTTCAATTTAAACACTGACTATATTTCTCGGCTGGAGCATCATACTGGATCCTGAGAAATCCAGAACTGTAAGGAATATCGTCACAAACTTTTTGTCTTTTCACAAAATAGGCTACATAAACACTGGTCACCTCTGATATTGATTCCATTCTCTAATGCAGTCAGAAAAATCTCCAAGCAGTACCCTAGGCTAATAATTTCACCACAGCAAAAAAGAGCCTTGCAGAAGTTGTCTCATAATGTTGTCCATGTGCAAGATGAATTTCTGGACATTGCACTCCAGACACAAGTGAAAATGGCATAAAAGCTTCAAATATTAATGCAGAACTTGCTTCTACTTGTTTTATGATATCCACTGATGATACTCAATATGAACAAAAAAGATACTATTTGGTATATTAAGTCAGATACAAGGTTTGCCAGAGCAGCCTGCAAAGGCCAATGGGAGGATTGTCTGAATACAGAAAGCACAAAAATTATTGTGTTTGACCCCAGTACAATGCACAGAAGAAAATAGTTACACATCAGTGCTGAAGCGGTACAAAATATCTTCTATCTGCTCTAGATTTCAGGTTTGCACAAGGAAAGAAAAGGGTTGCTCAGCTTAAGATATGCAAAACCTGTGTCAACTCACCTCAGCAGGCAAAAAGAGGCTGGAAAGAGGAACAGATATAAACAAATAGTGTGACCATGACAAACTGCCGAACAGCTTATTCGTCATCTGTGACTAACGCTTGACACAGATGCACATCAGCCATCACGTAATAACATGGATAAGCCCCCATGATCCCTAAGGTCAAAGAAACCAGGGAGCAGATAGAGCCATCATTTATACAGGCATAAATCTGTAGAAATCCACTGCAGCTCACTGAATTCCTTTGGGGTGACACTAGCTAAGCAGGAACAAAAATGGATCAAAAAGTGACCATTCTGAAAAGTTAAATGGATGATTGTTTTTAATCTCATGTTCACAATTTCATGCTTTGACAGCAATAAACGAAAGTGTCAGGAGCACTTCAGTGTGCACTGGGCTACTTTCCTCACGTCGTTATATCCTTCCTCAGCTTGAGAAGGAGAAATGCAGAATAATGAAATTTTGAAGAAAAAGAAGATTTATAACAAAACTAGTACTGCTATGCACACACATTTTCAAATGGCATTTCAGAATTTTTAATGATGGAGGTCAATAAAACATGCTTTTGAACTGCACGTATTTTCACTGATATGGTAAACTGCTAAATTTCATTTTGCACTACTGATTATAATGTTGGAACTGTGGATGTAATACAAGTACACTTTGTAAACCATACACATACTGTAACTGTTAGTTCTCTGCAACTGTTTTTAGTTTTAATGAGGATATATATCTATATACATACACATACATATGTACACCTACATGTATTTAATAGGATTAAAATATATTTTACAGAGTATTCAAATATGAGACTGCTAGGAAGTGCATGCTAGTTTGACCTATGAACATCACAAAAGAAATTATTTAGTGCCACACTTACTCTTGTGGCAAATCCACCTCAGGAAACAGTACGTACTTTGTGTATTTCTATTGTGCAAGAAGGATCAAGTGAGCTTAAACAGTTAGATACCTTAAGCTGTTTTTTATTTCATGCAGTGAGTAGCAGACCTTGAGTAATCACTGGCGAAAGACCTTCTGAATGTTAAAGATCCCTGGGATCGAGGGAAGAGACAGACGCTCAAAAGGGAAAAGATTGAAGAAAATCCATCAAAGCTACAAAAAAGATATCAACCATGTTTGGTTCAGAAAATCCCCTGAGCTGATAATAGATGGAGTCCGAAAGAAAACTCGGGAGAAGGATCAAACCTTCTCATCCCATTCCTGCAATCTGCGAGGTCTCCCCTTTGCAGCCCTCCAAGCAGAACACAGATCCAGGCCAACTCTCATCCCCTACACCCATTCTTATGATTTGTGTTTTTTTCTTAAGACATCTCGAAGTAAAACTTAGGGTCAGTTAAATAAGTCCAGATTATAAAGGTTCACACTCAGGAGATGAGAATCTGATGAAGAAAACTGCAAAACATCCCTCCTTCAATTTTTAGGCACCCAAAGCAGTGATTCCCTATTTTGCCTGTTATTTTCTCCATGCCATTATGAGCTCTAAGGTGCCTTCCAACCCTTACCATTCTATGATTCTATATATTTTCCTAATAATTTCTCTCTTGATGCATATTTTTAACTGACAGAATTCAAGAATACTACAGAGCATATTACATAAAATCACACAGTGAGGAATGTAGCCTTTGTCTAATTTCAGTTTTTACGGTCTTGGAAGTGATAGAACTCTGAAGAAGAGGACACAGTCTGTTACAGGAATGATGCCATGTTTTGGCTACAAGCCAATACTTAAAGCACACTTCTGTGCTGTTGTTTTAATGAACACCATTTCTGGTCAGGGAGAAGAAAACACACCTTACTGTAAGTGAGCTCAGCAAGCGCTTTCCTTCTGGTTCTGATTTTTTGTTGTGGGTTATTTTTTTTTCTGAAGGTAATTAATAACTAACAATTTATTATAAATAACATTTGGGATGCATTCCTTTCCTGTGTACTAAATAGAGTGATGGTTTTCACTCAGCAAGGAAAGTACCATGATAATTACCTTGAATGTTTAAGTGACTTAATAGTCCTTACTCAAGCAAAAATTGCTCCTGCTTCTTCTCTAAGTGCCAGCCATCACTCCCTCTCCACTGAACGCTGTGAAAAACATTATTTACCTCCAGGGAGGTGAAAAGTGAGGTAATTTTATCTTCTTTTTCTTTCAGAGAAAAATGTTTTGCCTCTCAGAAGAGCTTGATCTTAGTAAAAGGCTAATAATGTACTTCTGGAAGCAAATTTACTTCTGCTAGATTATTAATCAAATTATACAAAGTCAACACTAAATAAAGTTGTAGATCAAATGGTAATACACTGGTGCGATTCAGTCAGGAGATCTTGACTTGGCAAGATATTTCCCACGTAAAGCCATTGCCTCTACAAAGGTGTCTTCTTTGAGGCTGGAAATTTAGGCACCTTTTGCATTTCTCTTTCGGGTTTGCCAGAGAGGTTGTTTACATCTGGATGTGTCACGCATTTTAAAGGAAATTGAGTCATTCACAACTCATTATAAATCACTATATTTTCTAAACTACCCAGACTTACTGGTTATAAGGTTTATAAAAGACAAAGTCTTCATTAGAAATTAAGAGACAGAAGAGATGTATGTCTTTCTAAAATCTATACTTAGCCTTTGACTGATGAAATAAATTTTTGACCCTCAAAAGTTGTCTTCTCACTTCATGTATCCCGAAGTAAGACAATAACAATTTGAAATGACAGTGCTGTGCAAAATATAAGTTTGTCATCCTGCAATGTGTCTGAAAAGAGCGTATCATACTTATAGAACAGGGTGGACTTTAGGACAAAACTACATTTTCTACTGTTTTCTTAACATTATTCTGATGGTGTAGTTGGAAAAACTGTTCAGCATCAGAATATTCATTATGATCAAAAATATTTCACAATCTCAGTTTCTAGAAGGGTGTTACAGTGTTAAAAAGAACAATACTCATCCAAGGATTTATGCCACCAGTACAGAATGGTGATTTGTTTCCCTCTAATGGTGACTGGGTTGTGTATTATTTGGTGAATAGACTACAAACTTTCACCATAGGCAGAAATTGCTGCTCTTTGCCTTTACGCTTCAGCAAGATCATATTTGTCTTATCTTGGATAACTAAAATTAGATCCATTCATTTTTGCTTATAAACAGTTTTACTTGCAAATTCTTCTTGCTCTAAGCTTTGCATTATTCATACTAGAAAAAAAGTTTTAGATGCGTTAAAGCTATAAATCATAGTGTGCTAGAATGGTCCAGAGCAATATACTGGAATTTGGTTTTGGTCAGATATATTATTGATATGTCTCAGCCAAATGATTTCTACACAAAACTAGGCGAAGCTTTGGCATACTCTTATTTTTCTCTCTGTCTCTAGCATTGTTGGTTTTAATGCTATAGGCTGAAACATTGGTATTATATCTAAATCCCATAGGAGTATGAGACATACTCCAGAAAAACATGAGATCACTGTAACAGGGCAGGCAAGTTTCCATGTATCTTCCTGGGATCTTTTACTGTTGGTTTTCTGTTGCAGATATCACATGATTGGGCACAAGGAGTCACAGTATTTATGAATTCCTGAAAAGCATTTCTCCAAAGCTGGAAATCAGCTTGGCAAAGCTCTGTGCAGATATACACTGGTATTAGTGCCCCCTCTGTTGTGCAGTGGCTGCTGCCTAAAGCCAAAGGCAGCAGCTTTGCATCATTATTGAAAAATGGACAGTTCAGAGTCCAGTAAAAACAATATTTCTGTTTTTATATTTCATTCATTCGCACTGCAACTAAATGAAATGTCATGAAAACACATCCCTCTGTTGAAGCCTAGGAGAGGCTGGCAGAAGAATGGTGATTTTAATGAAAGGTAGACTAGGAGATGAGGAAGCTTTTGTAAGTAACATTGTCATGTACTATAGATTGCATTTGGGTATGACCTGGAATCTGGGAGGCTGAAGTTCAGATTCCTGCTTTGCTTGATTTGGGGTGGTTTGGGATGAGAAGCTTTGCTCCCAATCAGGCAGAGAAAAGTCTTTTTTTGATTCAGACTAAGTACCATTCACTGGACATGAGTCTCAAAGAATGTGAAAGTGTCATGCACACTTCTGTGTCTGCAAGTAGGGTTTCTTTGCTTTGATTTGGGTGAAATTGAAATTAATCATTTAAGGAACATATTCTGCCCAGTTCTACAGTTGTGCCCTTAAAGGTTGGCAGTGGCACCGAGCTATTTTCAGTTTAGGCAACAAACCTTTCATTGAACTATAGAGTAGAAAACAGCCAGAGGCAATCTTCAAATCACTTTAAGTTCGATAATGTTTGCTCAAGAATTCTGATAGTATTAAAATACTTCAGAGCTTTGAGTATATAACCTGGTCTTCTTTTTTTTACTTTGATAAAAAAGGATATACATATTTGCAATACAGTCTGAGCCTCTGCATTTCTAGGTATTGTATGTAAATAAATTATCATCATCCTGTACAGTCCAGTGTACTTGTCAGGTCCATTAGATTGTAATAGGAAACTGCTCATATACTTTGGTTACAACCGTCTGTGTCCTCCTGATCTTTTGCAAATAGTGGCTGCACCTGAGTGGTCTGTATCCCTCTTAATTTCTGTTCCTTAAACTATGTAATGATTGATTTTCATAGAGTATAAGTAAAATAAGGAAAAAGAAATTTCTGTAAAAGCAATAGAGAATTAGAAAAAAAAATGAAAAATAAAACAATTAAGAAGAAAGCCTCCTTACAGCAGACAAGTGTTAGACAGAGCTGCTGTTTCTCTTGGCCTTTGAAGTTTAGTTTTTCTATTTGGCAGTCATAAGCTAGGTTCTTACAGTTGTGTTCTTTTTTTTCCCCCTTTATCCAGATGAGAATGTATTTAATGATCTGAGTATTTTGTCAGATAAATTATATTGATTTTTTTCATTTTGACGAAATGAATTTTACAAAAAAAAATTCTTCATTATGTTCATATTGCACATTATCTGATCATGAATTACAGGATGGCTTTTTTCTTTCATTCTGCACAGCTGATGGAGTCCAGAGCTCTGCAGTAAACTAGTGAGGATTTTGTTGTCTCATACAAGGATCCAGTGTCATTTCGAAGATCCAAGGGCATCCAAAATGCCTGCGTGGAGATGGCAGATCCAGTGCAGGACTTGGACACTTGATCCCTTCTGACAGAGGCTGAGCAGATATCCTGTGGTGCCTAAAATGACAATCAGCATTTAGGTGTAGACAAGAGAATCTCACCCTAAAGAAAGGACGTGTGTTTTGGTTGTGAAAGGTAATTACTGCTGTTTGACTGTTGAGTTTCTGTGATGTATTTACAGTTACTACAGAACACTACTGAAGAACATACAGAAGAACATCAAGCTAGGAAATCACATGAACTTGAGTCTCAGTTTAGTTGCTCCTACATAGGTTTCCAGGGGTAAATAAAAGAGATACCCTAGGCTATACCACCTGATCTCTGTTTCTTTATTGTATGTCCTGTGGCATCCATGTGCCAGACAGGTAGGGTACCCTGGGGCATCTCAGCCAGCGCTAGACACTTACTGTTGAATTAATTTATGAATTGATTTAATGAAGGTTATTGAATGAAGTCCTATATATTCACTATGTAGGATCCACTACATACTCTATATCCACTATAGAAATTAAGTCCTACATATCCACGGCGTAGATGTCTGCATCTGAGCTATATAGTCTAGACTTCTGCCATAAACACTGGAGAGAAAATAGTGGAGTTTTAGGTAAGATTAATCTAATTTACTTGAGATGGGATGGATTGTCCTCCAAGATATCTCAGGTGCCTCGATCAGATCAAGACCTTGATACCTTTTCTATCAGATTTTTCTCATTCAAACATGCAATTAGGGAACATTGTATGTAACACATCTTCTCAGAGTATGTGTGGAATCTCTGAATACGTACTGGAAAGGAACGAAGTTTGTCTATGGTGTACCCATTGCCTGTTCTGTGACACTGTTAGAACGGAATGCAGATCCTTGTTTGACCCCTCTTTCCTCTAAGTGAAATCACTTCTAATGATTAAAAATTTTCCCATGTCCATTTGTCTGAGAAGGTGGGGAACATGACCCAATCCTCCATGGGCCCAGAATTCAGCTCTGAGGGAAGGAAAAGAAACGTGACCTCTCTGTTAGCCAGCACCTTTTGCAGTGGTTTTCATCAGTGCAAAGCAAGTCTCACTTGTTACCCTGTAATGTAGTATCATTTCAACCGTGTTTTGCCTTGTGACATCTCAACAACCAACGCAACAGAGAATCAGACACAGGAAAGGCTCTGTTACACTTCAGCTCTCATGCCACAGAATTTAAGTACACATCTACCAATATCCTATTTAAATATTTGCGTAATACATCAACATATCCTTATTTTGAGGGGATTTCTTTTCTATGCTATAGTTCCCCAAAAAATGTTAACCACCAGTTTTAAGCTACAGGAAGTGAAAATAACTTGAAAGAGATTTTTTGCCAAGGTAGCACAAACTAAAGACTATCAAAAAAATGTCTGCTAATGGACTTTTGTAAATGGTGTGATTCAGGTAAGAAAAAAAGAAACAGAAATAGAAAATAGCAGGGATTGAATTAAAAAAAAAAACTGAATAGATCGTCAGCAATTAAATGTGTATACAAGTGTCAAACAAGACAAAAAACGCTGTGCTTCAGGCAATTTCTTCAAATAGAAAAAAAACAACTTTCCATCATTTTTATTTGTAGAGGTTCTTTGAGTTACTAAGTAACCTCTACACTAAAATATTTCTCCTTGAAAAGGAAACTAGGGGAGAAAAGCAGGAGCCAGATCTTGCAGTTCCTTAAACAAATCACTAATCTGTGGAGTCAGGTTTAGAAGCAGGAAAGATCATTCTTTAAATAACCTGATCTTTCAGGTCCCCTCTCTTTTCTCCTGTGTTAAACTGTGGTTTAACCTAACTTTACTTTCACAAATATTTTATCATTTCAGGAGTCCCATTATTTGTTTCTTTCCTATGGATCCTGTATACATTCTTAAGCTCTTAAACTAAGTTGATATACTGTACCTGAAGAAAATCTACAGTGGGAAGGGAAATTATTCTTTTACTTCAGGCCATTGTTTGTTCTTTATTCATTTCAAGCTAATTTTTATCATCACCACTATCATTTCTCTTCCTTTCTTTTGTATTGCTATTCTTACTTTTCCTTTTCATTTCGTTTTAATGATGGACACCAATTAAAATGTTGTAGCTCATTCAAAACCCTGTCATCACTGCTGAGTGATAGTAACTTTGCTACCATTTTGCCTGAAAGCTGTCAAAGAGAAAGGAAAGATTTGTTAATAGCATCACTCACATCCTGATGCCCATGAGATAAACAAAATATTCTTTTTGGGAACAAGGCCATGTGAGTGTCATTACAAAATAATAGTACTAATTCTGATGAAAAATAAATATTATACTTTCATCAGGAATTAAAAAATCCAAATATAAAGTGAGTGAATGTTAAAGGACATCTTTAATTTGAACACTGATAATAGTTGTTTCAGTTGCTTAAAGACTTTGTCTTCCAAACTTGAGAGCCGTAAAAGCCATATCCGTTCCTCCCACTGCATTCATCTATCCATTCACACCATCAGCCCGAGCAAAATACTTCCTTGCTTGCCTGTTCTAATCAATCCTGAGAGCCTGTGAACTCCCATTAACTTACTTCACTACTTCCTAGGGAGTATTGTAAGAATTAATTAAACAGTTCCTGTTTGGACAATATTTAGAATGTGTACAGTGTTGTGGAAATGCTATGCTATTATTTGAACAATAAATAATGAATAAAGCATTTCAGTCTTTGACAACCTCCAGCTCAGCTGCAGATCAGCCCTTTCCAGGCTTCAGGATTCAGTTACTGGGTATGGGGATGTAGGTCCGTGCAGTTTGGTATGTGAGTGATTTCAGTGTATTTAGGTCAGAATGCACCAAGTGAGGACTGGGGCCTGAGTCAGAGTGGCTGCTTTAAGCTTTCTTCTCTTATTCCTGCTGCAGGTAGCAGGTATCAAAGGAAAGAACTTTCTCCTCTCCTTTCTTGCCCCCTCCCCTTCTTTTTTTCCAGAAGGCTTGAAGAATAAGAAAAAACCTCCGTGTTGAAGCAGAAAGGCAGAAACCAGTGCAGAGGGGCGAGTAAGGACCCCACCTTCTGGGGGTGAAGAAGATAGAGGATGGGGTCCCAGGACCATGTACAGGCTTCAGTAGAGAAAGAAGCTGACAAATTTGCTGTTTCTTCCTAAAGTTATACCTTATCCTCAGCCCACTCACGAGAATGCCAGGGTGCTCTCCATGCTCTCTGTCAAACCTGCACCAGAACGCCTGCCAACACCACTACAAAATTCTTGGTGATAAACCTAAGCTTATCACACTGAGACACTGTAATAGTGTTCACACAGCCCTTTCACAAGACCTGTAAGGTGCTAGAGGGAAGGTACACTATCTTTACTTGCTTTTGGACTTTTTATTTACTGCAAGGCCAGCAACAGCACTGCTTTGGAATAAAATAATTCTTTTCAAGATTGCTGTTCAATACACTGATTTGAAAAATATTTTTGAAAAGCATCTCATCTCATTCTCCTTTCTTCTTCCTCATTTTGGTATATGATAGATTGGAAAAATGAAGATTTAAGTACAATTAAAGTAAAATCAGAGAAGAAGTTTCTCCAAAATATTGCCAAACATAATTGGGCATGGTTGAGTAAACTGTTCACACTAAGCAATATGATCTAGGAAATTTTATCCATTTTCCTCATCCTTGGGAACAATGCTGTAGAAAATTGATGCACTCATTCTCTGAAACTATCCAAAGGAAAAGTTACAGAAACACTTCAGCCTCCAGGTTACTAATGACTACCTACCTACCTTCACTGCTCGTTCAGCTGCCTACTCCAGAAGATTCAGCAGTCACTCTTTTGAAATTAAGATACTACCAGAATAGCCCAACTTAACAGTTGGAGAAGGACAGTGAGGGTCATACGCCTACCTCCTGCTTTATAAGGCCATGTGTTTTCATGAGTAGGGAAGGTCTGAGTCATTATGTTACCAGAAGATTCAAGAGTTACTGAAGAGGAGGGACTGTGAATATAGAAAACTATAGTAAAACGGTCAAGGCAGTCATGTGAAAAATATGGAGAGACATCTGGGGACATCAGAAAATTTTATAGACCAGTATGGCAGTGTTAAATTAATGTACGTACATGTAGTAATGGGTAGCAGTAGAACGTAAGATGAGTTGCTTTCCCATGCGAGCAGGAGAGAGTGCAATGTAGTCTTGGCATCTCCATCATTCAGACCGGGGACCTGTTGCATCACAGCATAGTTTCTCACCAACTTCCACGGTCCTTTTTGTTCCATGGAAAACTCATCACTGGGAAATGGAGAGCAGGGTGAACATCCCAGTCATGTCTTGGGCCATGGCCAAGTCCAGATCTTGGACATGGAAAGTGAGGAATATAGTACAAACATGCCTCAGACACAAAGGAGGGCATCCAAGTACAGTATTTGAGACAAAATCAGATAGTGAAATATTAACTTTTAAGCTTTAAAAAAAAAAATAGTCTTCAAACTTCATATCCTAGCATACCAGAGTTTTTAGCATTATGTATTTTATTTTGACTGACTTCAACACAAACTTAGATATTTTTTCCCCGAACTCCTGCCAGGACTGAGACAAATCATGGAGAAATTATCTTAAAAAATTCAGTCGTGAAAGTACTGGGTCCAGTCCCACTCCACCCAATCACAAATAAACTTGGAGAAAGTCCTTACAGGACAATGCTGCCTATCTGTTGCAGGGAGCTCTGAAATGGCCAAGGGCAACAGAGACGCCTGTGCCTACCGCACCTCAGCCATCTGAAATAGGAATGGGTGGTTCCAGGAATACAGACAATCCCAGATTTCCACCTTTTTTTTTTTTTAACAGCTCAGCCAAAAAAAAACCCCAAACAAAGGACATAAAACAGGATTCTTTCAAATCTTGTCAAACCAGATTTCATGTACTTGAGTAAAATGGTCACGGCAAACCCCTTCATCTGGGTAATAATTCTCTTTTTTCTTCCCTTGGAAGGAAATCTTGTGTGAAACAATTAGTAAACTGAGAAGTAAACTATATGGGAACATGGCAGACCATTGGTTATGCATGGATGATCAAATGCATCTCTCTGTACCTTCAGTTTCTTATTTAGATTGGACAAATTATTGCGTAAAGCATCTTCTTGATGCCTGACTGAATTACTGGAATTTTCATGGACATGAGAAGGGAAAATGAATGAGTTTGAGAGGATTGCATGAAATTTTGTGCTCAGAACTTATCTGGCAGCTTCATAGTTTCCCAGCTGAATTTTAAATTTGCCTATCAGTAATATAGAAGCATTACACAGACTCTAAAGTAAATGTACAAAACACCTATGTACATTGCTAAAAAAAAAGCAAGCAATGTTTACAATAGTTATTAGACCATGAGCTGGAGTAGTTCTACACCTATGTATATTGTATAAATCTGGACAGACAATTCATATTTGAGGTCGCTTTTATTGGATAGCTGTTTGCAATCTCTAGAAAAATATGTATTTCCACTAAAATCACATGTTTTATCAAACAGGGAGGGGAGCCCTCTGAGTATGCTGAGTAAGTACTCAATAAAATCTAGTTTTAAAACTTTATACTTTAATTAAAATGTATACTGATGTGTAGTCATTTCCCTGAGAACTGCAATATGGTAATAAGCCTTTTAAAAAATGCAGATCTCTGCAGTTTCATAGTACATTTTTCAATCTGATCAAACTTTTTTTCTCTCTCTAATCAGTACTTTTTGTGGTTTCTGTATACAGCATTATATTTGATTCCAATCCCCTGTGGGTTGTTACATATCTTAAATATGTTGAGTAAAGATCCCTTGAAAACACAAAAAAAAAGCAGTATGAAGTAACACTTGTTCTCCACAAAGACTCACATACCTAAAAAGATATAGTCACCTTCTACAAGAAAATTTTGTTGTTCTTGCTTGGTAAATTGATGTCCTCACAGCAGAACACAAGCTGGTGGTTAGATCATTCCCAGCTCCAGGTGATGTTTTGGTGCAACAGCAGTAATTAATCTCCAAATGGACCAAAAGAAACCAGAGGCAGACATGGCAGAGCAGGCAGTGGGGAGATGCAGGTCTGCCTGGGAGATACTTACAAAGAAACTGAATTTATCCACTTCTTATATTGGTAAAATTACATTTTCACAATTCTCATTACCTGTAGGTAAATTTTTCCCCTTTTAAGTTTCCAACTGCTCTACTGGTATAAAGTGATATGGAATGAATGTCTGGTAAGGAGAAAAGAAAACTTGTAGGGTTCATCAAGTTAAATAAGTGGTTTGTAACTGAAGACTGTCATAAAGATTTAACAGGATGTCCAAATTACATTGTGCAGGGAACTTCAATTTTGATATCTCTTAGTTCTGAGAATCTGAACTTAAACCTTCTTGTTTCACATAGGATTTTACGTGTGTGTGCGTACTGTATGTGGAATTCAGTGTGGAACTTCTGTACATACGTTTATTCACCTTACTTTCCTTCTAGCTGATATATAAGAAAGAGAAGGAACTTACCCACAGCTGCCTAAAATGAGGAGGATTTTAGTCCCAGAACTACCTAGTAATCATGTTTATTACCTTTACCACATGGAATCACTATAATGGAACAGATTTACTCCATAGTGAGGTGAAACTGTAAATATGCTGTGTCTGATCTACAATAAAATAACATCTGAACTTGTAACCCCTTGAAGTTCACTTCAGTGAATTGCAATTTAATTACAATTTTTTTAATTGGAGCAATGCTTTTGATTTCCCTAATTTTTAAGTTTTTTCAGGAAGCCTACTCAACTTACTCTGCATAGAACAGCAACTTTTAGAGACAGCCTGGTGAAGGGCAGAAGGGGGTGCACCCAGGATGTTAGGGTCCTGGGACACCCTGTTACTTGCTCAGAAGTTGTGTGTGTCTTTGGGACAAATCTTACTAGGTTTCCTTGCTAGGAGGTTCTTTTTCTTTTAGTAGAGCAACTATACAATGTCATGATGTGCTATTTGACTTGAGCTGAACAGATGAAGCAACCATGGGGCTGTACAGGGAATTCACAAGCAGTAAAGGCAGGACTGTGAAAACAGAGAATGACAATTACATACGAAGATGTAGATTAAATATGTTCTGGGACTTTGTATAGGTGAATATTTGTTTCATTTTTGTTACTTCAGAGCAGCTTAAAATCAGATTTCAGATGGAATAGAGATACTCTGGCATAAAACTTTATCTCTTTCATCTTGCCTGCAGTGTGTGTAAGGGGTTTGAGCCTTTTATCCCTTCCTGGCTCGAGGAAGAGAATGTCACTCTACAGATTCTGTTCAATGTTCTTTACAAGAGCATGTAGCAGTATTTGAAATAAATTTCAGTAATAACTCATATCTCATTTCTGTGGCATTTGTGTTTCACATGGTAGAAGTCTTTGTCTTTAATAGTAACTCCAAAAATCACATGCTCATCCAGGAGGACTGCCTTTATTTTTGTGATACCAAAATCAAATTTGTTTTATTTTATTTATTTATTTCACGTTTATTTAACAACTCTTCTGTTTAATAGAGCCTCATAAATGAGTTGTGGACTATCCACCAGAGGTTCACAGTTTAACTGAAGAGAGGTCAGTGGCTTTGTAGACCAGCTCTAGAATGATAGCTGGTGTACAAAGACAGAGGAAAACACTGATGCAGTTGTCATAGAAGCAGCTGAAAGCCTCACCAGGGCAGAAGGCACAGTGGAAAAGACCAGGCAAACAGGGGAAAGTAGAGAAAAGAAACTGGTGGCTTTATCAAAAGGGCTCTTAGCTCCTTCAGACAAGCCCAACACCACAAAGACTGGATTCAAAATACGTAATTGGAGGATAATTATTCTGTGTGACCGAGACTGTCTTTATTTATGTGCATTGTATGTTGCCAAGTACATTATGAGCCCAAGAAACAATATGAATTATTATTATTTATTTATTTATGGGAGCAGTGGGGATAATAATATGTTAGAAACCTGCACTACTGGAGAAAGCATTTAACTTTTCTAGACATGCCCCACAATTCTTGTGTTTTAAACCATCAAATTAATTCAAATATTGCAAATGTTTCTTCTCAAGTGGTCTCTGATTTGCACGTGTGTGGAATCCTAGAAGTCAGAAAAGGAAAAGACATGTTATTCAGTTCCATTATCTGCCTACACCATATTTTCTTTAGAAAGAAATTACCATACTGAAACTCAAATATGCCTATTTGCAAGGGCAAATGTACAAAATAGTCAAGATAGACATCTATTTGCATAAAAGATCACTTCTTTTCAACTATGAGAAAAATTAAGAGATTGAACTAAGGCAGACTGGCAACTTTATTTTACATTTGGGATAGGCAGATTGTAAACCACTGTGAAAACTCTTGGCATGAGGTAAACCGTAACAGAATATTAAAATAACTTTGTTTTGTCATTTTCACACATATTTTCCCAAATAGACCTATGTAGAGATGCCTTAAATTGCCATGAGAAAATTTCTAACCTAGTTGGATTCACAACGTACTGGACACTGTATAGAAAGTCTGTTTTCCACCACAGCTTTGAATATACTAAGGTGTTTTGACAGACAGAGGGAACTTTTGTACATTTGGTACAACTGAATTTTGAAGTTCTACAGGAAGATAAAGCACAAGTTGTTTTGATTTCATTAACAAAAGCCAAAAAAATGACAATGTGAATCTAAAGTTTACTCAATTTTAAAAACAAATAAACAATATTAATTAAATAATTTTGATTGTGTAAGAAGGAGCTGAAGGATTCAGACCTGATGTCTTAGGCATTTGCCAAGCTTTGTTATCTTCCTCACAAAGTACCATGCGTGAGTACTGCTGGCCATAACCGGTCATTTTACGATCTCATCTTCAAAGAATTTATTTTCCTTCCTAGATATTTTGGGGTGGCAGGTGGAGGATTATCTATATTAATGCTTTCAAAAAAAGCATTTTTCTTACTACCAAGTTGAGTGAAGACGTATAGGTGAGCCTGTTTCTTCTCCCCTTAGTGTTACTTTGAGCCTTCTGTGATGTCTTTTGTCTTGACTGATGCCTCGTGCTTTTCTAGCTTCATTTCAGCTCCCACACGTGCTTGTCAGAGGGTAGTCTTATTCCACCTGCTGATAATTTGTACCTCAAGAAACTCATCTTAATAACTATTTTGTTCCACATGTGGGTCTACCATTTTCCAAAACTGAAGAAATAAAATACAAGTTTAAACAGGGGTGAGTTATTCTGCTCTAACTTGCTATTTTTAAATGGAGAGAACCCTAAAAAATTTTGAAATAGTTCCAGGTTAAAGAAAAACAAAACAAAATAAAACAAGGTAATTTGCAGCCTTACTCAGAACTAATTACGACTGACAAAATTTTGGATGTCAGTATCCCCACCCCCCCAGCCAGTACTCTTCCTTTTCATCCAAAAACTCATGGAAAAGTCAGGACCCTCCTGGCTGTAACGAGGCACCATGAAGCTGACTAGAGCTGTAAGAGGTTACTACCTGTTCTTTACCTTTGTAAGGCGCACACCAAAGCAAATAAAAGCACGTTACTTTTCAAAAGTGAAGCTGTTATTAGAAAACAAATGAAATTTTTTGAAAATGTTCTGTATGAGCTGGAATGAAAAGAACTCCCTGCCTTACAGAGTCCTCTCCGGCACGCAGTCCATCAGCTTCCTGGGGGGTGTCTCAGTGGTCCCTTCGGACAAAATTTGCTGTTGTTCAACTCTGTCTCTGCTCCCTGTTCTTGTTTCACCCTCTGTCCTGTCTGTGACTCTTGCTCTGTTTTACCCTTCTCCTCTCTTACCTGCTTACCAGGGAGCCTGTCCTCTCTTGCGTGCTGAGCTGCTCTCAAGGTAGGAGTAACCTTCCCTGCAAGGGCGAACTTGACCCCGTGGGCAGCGGTCAGGACAAAGTCACAGTCACCAGTGGCATCAGCTGTTCACCTGCAGGCTTTTAACACCATGTACTGCATGGAAGTAAAGTGGATACCCCTTTTCTCCTCCCTCCCCTGGTCACACTGTCACTGCTTGCGCGCTGATTGCAGCTCACCCCAGCCACCGTGATTTTCATGACCAACAGATGAAGGGATTGCAGTTCAGCTTTTCAGATGCTGCTAGTGCTAATGAGAAGACAATGTGGCTAATCAAACTAAAACACAATGCAAACGTGTTGGTCCAGGTTATAACATCAATATTTGTTCTCCCTGCTAATACAAGCCTCTTTCTTCCAATGTTCCCTTCCTTCCAATGAAACAGTTTGTTCTATCTGAAACAAAGTGTTTTGCATATTTCAGAGGGACAAAAGGAAGTATTTGTAAGGAACCGGCATTATATTTTGAAATTCCATACAAATACATCTGAAAAATGAGAGACAAATCAGCCAATTGTTTTGAAAGGATAACTACAGAAGTTCTAACCTGTTTGTTTGGTTGGTTGATTGGTTTTCCCTTGAAATAATCTGACAAATTCAACACATATTTGCTATTGAGTACACCCACGTATGAACTGTAGTGATGTCTTTATATGACATTATTAGTATATTTTTGTAATTAAAATTTGTCTTTTATGTCAATCCTTTTGCTGATGTTTGCCTTGTAGTAAAGCTTATCTCACATCCCGTTGCTCAGTTTAAATTCAAATATGTGCTACATCCTCCCTGCTAATGCAAAGCTGGAAAAATACTGGACTCAATTTACTGGACTTTTGCATTTGTGGAGCTAAGTGGATAAGACATTTCATTACACAATGACCATAGACACTAGCAGTCAATACATAGGTACTATACAAGAGCCCAAATGAAATCAGCTTTTGGGAAGGATATTAAAAAAGTCTGCCTTTCTGATTCTTTCATTTCTAAATCAGCATATCATACAGAAAGGAAAACTGTCAAAGGCCCCATATACTATTTCTGCTTCTAAGTTTTCTTTATAATTATTCATTCTTTGCATAGAATAATACCTATAGTTCTAATTTTTAGAAGATTGCCAATTACAATAGTCAGATGTCACCTGGAATACAATGGTAAACTTTTAATAATGTAAATTCATAAAAACACTTCTATTGCTAATAATGGGCAAAGTTGAGGCTTGTCAAGAAACACTACAATACAGAGCTGTGTAGTGACTTGAAAATGGGCAAGAAATGTCACCTCCAAACCATGTTGCCTTACTGGTGCGAGTTTAGGAAAGATCCTGTGACTTCCCTTACCGGAATCTACACATGACAGAAAATTTCCGGTCTTTCTTCTCTTTTACAGTGACAAAAAAATTTGGTCCCTATTTCCTCTTCTATGACCACGGAGTGGAAGGATCTTTTGTGGGTGATTGAATCCAGTCCTCTGCTTCTACAGGGATCATTAGCTTTGTTTTTTGTGTTTTCTCAACAGGGTGATGTACTGGTCAGTAACAGGTCTCCAATCACAATTGCTTTCTCTGTGTTCATGATACGTCTGGCTTTGCATCCTGCTCCAGAAGTTTGATTTCTTCCCATGCTGTTTCTTGGGTTGCTTGAAAACATATGCACATGTTTGTGTGAGACTGAGTTGCATGGGCATTAAAGTCTAGTGCCAGTCTATGTCCCCTGAGACCTGGCAATGAGGCACTGGACTAGTAGGATATCATCGTCCTCTGGAGCAGCTGGAGGATGACACATACAAAGGCCTCTCAGATGACACTATATGTCTATGTTTAGGCAAGTAGAGCCCATCCATTTCAGTAGGTTCTTACCTGAAGATTGAATTCAAGACTAGTATACTCAAGTGTAGTTGTCTACATATTGGTATCTCCAACTATTGCCTATGGATGTTTAGGGCTCTGTTCAAGTGCGTACAAGTTGGTATCTCATGCTTTGCCCACGGTGTGCCAGAGTATCCTGCCTGTTCTTCAGCTGTTATTCCAGAAGAATACAGGTCTCCCAGAGGCCCTGGGTCTTCTAAGCCCACAGATAACCTAATACCCATCAAAGAGAATGAGGATCAGGCAGATGAGTTGAGCATTGAGTCAACGCCACCAGAAGAGTACATCTGTCAGACAAATATAGGAGTCTAGTGTCACTTGAAGCCTACCAGGGTTTCAGAGACATCTGCACAGATGATACAGGATTTGTGGGTAAACTACGGAGCGCAATCTGGAGGATGGACTAGATATCCCACTGAACAGAGAATGAAATAAACACTTCCCTTTGGGCAGCTACGTCGTGTCCTGGGACTCCTCAGAGCTATGTATCTCCTCTCCAGCGCAGCAAACCGGTTCTCAGCTCTGCTTTTCATTCTGCTCACTGCTCCCTTCACAGGATCTCTCTGACCTCTGGGCCTTCCTACCCAGGCATTTGTGATGGGACTGCTGACACAGAACAGGTGTCCCACCAAATCACAGCACCATGTATGTGGATGTCATGGCTACATCTCCACTGCAGGGCTCATGTGTGCACCTCCTTCTCCCCTGCCTCCAGTCACCAAGCCCCTGGTTGGGCTGGTCACAGGACACAACAAATGCTCCAGGAGTGTGATTAGAGTTGTGATTCACGCTCTTAACAGCAGAGGTGAATATTCTGTCAGAAGAACAACACTTGCCATGGAGCTTGACCACCTGTAAGCCGCTATTCACCTTGCTCTCAAATCCTCATCCCTCCTCTCCTGCTCACCTCTCTTGCCCTTTGTCTTCACAGCTCACTTGCTAGGATCTAGTCTGCCCTACTCTGGACTAGGTCTTCTGCAAGATGTTCTTTCTGTTGTCCTACTTGCTAATTCTGAAATATAACTGAGAGCTCTCTCTCATCTGCATCTGTGATTCCACTTACATGTACATTTTTGTATCTACAGTTTCTTATTTATTTTATATTCTTCCTGGAAGAGGTTATTGTATCTTCATACCTGTGTCTCTGTTTGCCTCTAGAATATTAGATAATATATAATGATGAAATATTGAATGCAGTTAATGCTGTGGTGAAGCAGGAAATGGATTAAAATGGGGACTCTGAAGGTTTATTAGTTCTGAGGTCTGTTTTTTTTAACAGTATGCAAATGCTAAGTGTAATTGCTTTTTACCATTGATTTGCTTGATTTATAGAGTTTAAGGCCTAAAGTTCGACATTGATCATCAAGAATGACCTTTTTCATTATACAGGCTGCAAAATGTAATCCAGTAATTCTTTATGGACCCCAGTATGTTCTTAGTGAGGTAATTATTATTGAAAAAAATCAGATGCAATTTGGTGACCACATCTAATTTCTCAAAGCCATAACAACGCTTCTAAGCCTTTGTTTTCCTGAGGATACCCTTCAGCAAGAACTTACTTTTGTGCTTTAGCATTTTAATATCTAATTATAATTTTAATTAAACATTGAAGATACTGCAATAATAATTTCCTCATTAAAATATGAATCAACAGAAAAAATAAAGTATTATGGCAACCTAAAGTGGGCTATGCTGAAACCGGGTCATTTTTTATTTAAGAGTTAATTCTTCAATATTGCTTTTTGTGTAAAATGTATACTATAAAATCTCCAAGGTAGACAAGAGACCATTGCATATGTCCATTTACGTGGTGTGAGAACACTTGGCAAAATTCTACTGTCAGCTCCCTCCGGGTCTTTTGGTTGTGTCCAAACTTGCCTAAATATGAGTCAAATTTCGTCTTTTAATTTCTGTTCTGGTTTTGTTGGGGTTTTTTCCCCGTCCTTTCGGCGTTATTAGAAAAGCTTGCATTGCTGAATGCCTTCAGGCACTGTTGAATTTGTGGCAGTTCCTTCTGTGCCACACCTAAAGTGACACCCTTCCCACAAAGAGCAGCTGCCACAGTCACAGAGGTACCCTCAGGGGGAAACAAGGACAAGCTAAGGAGTGAAAAGGTGTGCTGGAAATGCACACCTTGTGCACGAATATCCTGGAGAAACCCAGAACTGTTAGTGACATTTGATCTGAATTGACTTTTCCAGAGGGACTCCAGGCATTGATGTAGGATCAGTGGAGGCTAAGGCAAACTGTGGCAAGTAACTGCAGAAATGGTACATATGGAATAACCTGGGAAGAAAATTACACAAGGGCCAGAGCTGATGTAAAAGCATGAGGCACTCCTCAGAAATGCAGGACTGAGGGCTGAGACAGTTACCTTCTGTGAACTGGTCCTTCCCAGGGAGCCTCCAGCAGTGTCTCAGCCAAATCCCATCTGCTTCACAGCGGCTCGAGGTTCAGCCTCCTGCACCACCACGCTGCATTTCCTTACGGCCCTGTGCCTGCCAGCAAGCACGAGGCAGAGCACCAGCTCCATCATGACCTCGGTTCATCCAAATTCCTTCTGATGACTCTGGGACTAGTTCCTGTCCTTCGCAGCGAGGCACAGCAGCTGCAACAGGCAAGCCTGCGGGAAGCAGTCTAGGAGTTTGGACTGAGTTGCTCCACGTTGTAACTGTGGCAGAAGGGTTAGACAGCATTTCCATAGTTTTTATCCTCTCTGCTCGGCAATGCTTATCTTTTGCACCATCAGAAAGCACTGCTGAATCTCAGTGATTTGCCCCGTCTAGCTCATGAAAAAGATTCAAGGAGGAAAAAAAAGCACCTTTAATTTGTTTGTACAGACTACTTCTAACTTTTCTATTAAATGTAGCTGTTGTTGAGTGAACGCGTGCTGCCACCCATGGGCAGGCCCAAAAACATCTCTGCTCTTGCGATTTATAACAAACACTGGCAATTCTCATGTGAAAGTCTGCTCCCCTGTTCTCTCACATCTCCCATCTATCCTTGGAGCTAACTACAGAATATGGCGTTAAATTAAGTATAAACAAGGTGAGAATGAGCTAATTTTTTCACTATTTTAGTTTAAGGTAGCTCACTGAAAATGTCTCATTGCTTGAGAATATGGTATTATTGTCACTGCTTTTCCTCATTCTGTCTATAAAACTAAATGGGAACAGGGTGATTTTTTTCCCTTATTCACTGATGTGTTGCTAGCAATCACTCTCAGTTAAATATAATTTAAATTTTTTATAAATAAATATGCTTTCTTATCCAGGAGAAGTCTCTGGGGAGACCTTACTGTGGCCTTTCAATACTTAAAAGGATTTACAAGGCCTGTAGCAACAGGCCAAGGGACAACAGTTTTAACCCAAAAGAAGGTAGATTTAGATTAGACACAAGAAAGAAATTCTTCACCATGAGGGTGGTGAGGCACAGGCACAGGTTGCCCAGAGAAGCTGTGGCTGTGTTCAAGGCCAGGTTGGATGGAACTCTGAGCAACCTGGTCTGGTGGAAGGTGGCCCTGCCCATGGCAGGGGAGGTGGACTGGATGATTTTAAAAGGTCGCTTCCAACCCAAACCCTCTATGATTCTATCATTCAATATGTGAAATAAAGATTAATTAGTGGGTTTTGATAACTTATAATTTTTGCACTCCATGCACCTATGTAATAGGACTAATAACACTTTGTCGATAATGAAGTTAGCCATAGTAGACCACCAGCTGATGAGGTGGTTTAAGGAAGGGAGAATAATTTCATAGTACTGAGCATTCTGACTTACTGACTTACTGGATGCACACTAGGAGGAGTAAAAAGTGACAGGGTTTTTGATGGAAAAAGTCAATTTAAGATCAGCAAAATCATTTCCAAGCAAGACGTGAATTCAATAGCATAAATACTGAAAACTTTGCATGATCATCCAGGAAAAGAGACAGCTTTGTTAATATCATTGCTACTAGCACTGGTGCATTGCTACATTTCAACATATGGCTCCTGCAAAACAGAAAAAACTATTGATAACTTGACAAAAGTGCTGTGTCTCTGCCTCTTCACAGCAGGGGAATGAAAAAATCAAGACTGTTCTAATCAGTATGAAGTGTTCCTACTGTAGTTTCCCTTTTGCCCCATTTTTTAAAAAGGTGAAGAGGGAAATCACATTTAATATTTCTTTTAATTCATACACCCGAATGGTGGCCAGTTTGTAGTTTTTAATCTTCACTTTAACAAAGAGCAGTTGGGCAGCTATTGATGGTGAAACACAGCAGTCGACTACCTTGTAAATTAGAAGCTGCGGTAGTAAAAATGGATTTGTATATCACCGGGAGTAGAGAGACTGTCTGCCTTGTAAATTTAATTAAACAGCAGGTGCAAAATCAGGTCATATGGCTTTGATGTGCCCCATGTGAGGATGACAACTAGACAATGATTCTAATATGAAGAAATTTGCATACATTTGCATTGGATTGCATAGAACATTGTAGCTCACACCTACTTTCTGTGTTTCATTTTGGGGAAGCTGAAGATTTGAATGAACGGTTCCTATTTAGTTTCTACAACTAAACACGGGAAATGCTTTTGTTCTGTCATGGTAGGGAACATATGGGTTATGATGCTGTTATGTACCATTTTATAGAGTATGCTTACATGATAATCAAACATTTGAAAATGCAGCTGAGATACTTGTAATGACAGGAGAAGCAGAACTGGAAGCGGGGGGGAATACAGAGGAAGAATGGAAACCACCTCTGCGTTTTAATCTTTCCTTGATGATCATTTGTTTACTGGAGCATTAATGCAAATCCACATTCTGGTCTTTATCCAGGGGGTGTCACAAACAGTTCTCTTTGCTTTTGTAGTTACTATTGTAAACAATGAAATTATGTAGGTTGGAAGTGTTTTCAAACCTGGCAATTAGCACCTCATAATGATTGTTAGTTATAAAAAAAATGCATTTTCTTACCTTACTGGCCAAAGTTAAGAGTAGAAACTCATAGATGATAGTTATGCTTCTTAGGCTATGAGGTTAATGGGAAAGCCAACTGTATAGATCCCCAGGTCCTTTCTTTGCTTTTAAAAATGTTAATGAAGAGTTGGTTTCATTTTTGACAGTTTGTCTGTGAGATTCTGAATCCCAACGCTGTTTTTGCTGACTGTGCTGGATGTATAGTATTAGAGGCTATTAAAACACAACGGGGAGGGCAAAATGAATCACTTTGAGAGAAGAAGAGGTGGCTGAAAGGAGGCTGAACCTTGCTCGTTAGGTATTACCTAAACCTGGATCAGCAAAGATGGAAACCTGCCAAGCAAAGGCTGCTCAGGGAAGCTATGAGCACGAGCCTGTCTGCACTTCTGCAGGCTGATCTGCAGGGCAGCATAAAACAAATGTGGAAGTTTGCAGTGGCTCTTATCTTGGGTGGTGTTGTCCATGTAAACTGCCAGATCTAGCAGCTATTAAGTTATGGTAGTAACGTCACAACCGTTAAAACTGAACTTAGAGCAGGAATCATTCCAAATAGTTGAGCTCACTTGAACTAGGCATGGAGATCAGACCTAACTAGACAGCGGAGAATCCCTGTGGCAAAGCACTAAATACCACATCTGTAGGAAAGCTCCCCTGGAAGGCAGTGCTGGGTGCCATCAGTCTAGCGTAGTGGTTACTCAGGTGACCCCGATTCAAGGTGGCTGTATTGCCCCTTAGTTTATGAGAAAGACTTTAAAGAGCATCAGGCTTTATCAGGAAGCACCACCTTTAAATGTTCATGATGTTGGCTTTCACATATGTCTCCTGAGTAGACTGAAGCTCCCAGCGACATAAAAGCATTTTGCACTAGGTTCACACAGCTGCTGCACAAAACCCAAAACCAACCTGACAAAGCTCCTGATCGCAAGACTACAAAGTCATTTGCCCTACGAGTTGTGGTCATTTGTTTGCACGAATCTCACACTGCAGAACTGCTTCAAGGGCACACGTGAGTGTATTTCTCACTTTAGACATTTGACTTCGTCTCTGCTGGAGCTCTGTACTGCTTTTGTTAAAACATGGGCCTCCACATGATTCAGCACAGCTGGGGGCTGGTGAGGAAGAGCTGGGAAAGGCAAAAGGAAGAGAAGATCATGGGATGAGAATTCAGGGAAAGGATGGGAAAAAGGTGAACAGGAGCTTCCTAGACAGATCTTCTGCCAACATGAAATACTTCTATTATATCAACAGCTGATCTGCTTGGGGAGATTTCTTTCTTTGCTTCCTACAGCCTCCTCACTGAGGTTTTCTATTCCTTCAGTTGTGGTGAATGCTAAATCAACTGTTTATATTTACCCTATTTAGGGATAGAAACCTTCAAAGGTAGTGCCAGAAATCCTTAATTTTTGTAACAATTCTCCCCAAATCATTCATCACTGATATTTGCGCTGTCTGTGAGACACTGATGTGCTTTCTCAGCTCAGTATGCTGAGTCGCCTGAGCGTGGGCACTGAAGTTTGTAGGGCCTCCAGCACCCATGCTATGTAAATGCAGTAGGTTTACTGAATTTGGCCCTAAGCATTTTGTTTTAAAAAGCTTATATCCTTTGTCTTGGAGGTCACAGGTGAAGCTTATAGAAGCTGTCAATACACCAGTTGCAAACATGTAATCTCCAGCTCTAGATAAACACCAAACTGTGATACAAAACTTCCGTTTGAGATAAAAATATATTAGTTACTTCTTTTATTCAATTTCGTTCCTATTTTTTGGAATGAATTGGGGGCAAAAAAAAGGCTGAGAAAAAAACAAGCATGAAACAAATAAACTCATTTATTTTATCATATTTTAATTTGGGGGTTTTGTTGTTTGCTTTTGTGCTGTTTGGGGCTTTTTTTAAAGAACATGAAACAGTGTGCAGGAAAGCAAACATCAGAAGTAACACAATTAATTACGACATCAATAAACAATTCAGCAGTTCAGAGAAAACATTCAAATGACCTTCCCAAATAAAATGCCAGCAAAGTATATTAAGCACCTGTAAGAACCTTTTTAAAATAGATAACATGCCAGAGACATTCACACAGATTGGGTACCCATGTTAATTGCACAGCAAGGTTATTCTCACAGATCACAGAGTAAAAGAAGAAGTTAGGAGAACAAAAGCAAAAGCACCTAGCAAAAGCAGTCAAGCACCGTAAGGAAGACACTAGCAAAATGAAAAGGAGACTGAGTGGAGTCAAGCTGTTTCATTTTACTAGACCTTCCCACGATGTGAAACCAAGGAGCCAGTGCTTATGAAGGGCAGGAGACAAGGCGCTCTCGTCAAGGCATGCAGATAGTAGTCCCACGTGGCAGTGTCCTGAAATGGTGAGGAAAGACAAGAAGTGGAGCTGCTATGTCTCTGTCCTGCAAAACAGGGGCATTTCCCCCACCAGTGGATGCATGGTCACTGCCTCCTGATGGCTCCAGAACACAACTCCTGGCAGTTTCTCTAGGACAGTGTAACTTCAGACCAACCCTGCACAGGCTGGCTGGTGATAAGCAGGGCTTGAATTTCAGGAGAGGACCTTTGTTTATCCCACAAGCCTTTGATTCCCCAAAGGAGTGGAAGTGGTTTCAAGGACTGGGCTAGAGCAGTTCTGCGTCCAACAGTTACACTTCTAGGAAGCACAAACTCACCACTTGCAATGGCAGCTTCCCCACCTTCTCCTGAGTGAAGGCAGCCAAAAATACCCAGCAGAAGAATTAACATTCTGGTTGACGTCATATGTGTGTAAGTATTTCTACATGGTATCTCCACAAGGTATGAAGGGGATATAAAATTCTCCTAACACGATATTAGAAGTAACATTCACAACAAGATGAAACATTTGACCTGTCCTTTGCTAAGCTTAAAAATGTGAACTGAAGTGTTTTCTATGCAATTTTTCTCAATTCATAAACCAGTTACATCAAAGGACTCACTTTCACATTTTCAAGGAAGATGTATACAGATAGTAAAAACTCAGGAATTTGTCAGTTGTTTTAGACAGCTAAGAACCTGGTTGACAATACCTTCAAACTCTTTACAGTCCTCATTATAGGATAAACTAACTGAGCAATAACTGACATCATTGAGATACTTACCTTAGGCAAATATAATTAACTTTGCCAAAACTAGTAAACCTTTAAAAGTCACCACTCCAGGGCCTTGCTTCAGTTTTTCACAGTTTGCTTTGGTTCTTCATAATTGATATGCTTTTCTTCCAAGGTTATTCAGACAGAAATATGTCCCTCTTCACTCCCACGTCAACCAGAGGAAACACCAGATGGGCGCAGCTTACTGTTATTAATTTGTACTGCATTGTAAAAAGTATAGCAAACCACCCCAAAGTATTTCCAACATAGTAAGAGAAAATAAGAAGATGCAGAATGAAAGAAATTATCTCTATTTTACAGGATGACACACTGAAATAACTTGGCTCGAGAATCATCAAACTAGAAATTAGAACTAAGTCTCTTAATTCCAAGGACAGCTAGACAATAAAAAGTATTTTCCCATGTCAAAATATTTTCCAAAATATACACAATTTTCCCATTCTATAATCTGATGATACTGGGACACAAGTTGTCAGTAGTTTATCATTCTAATGCCATCATCTTAGACCCCCTTTTTCAGTAAGAAATACTGCTACATACAAGGTGAACTTCACTGCAATGTTCAAGTATGACAACCAAGCTTAGTGCTTTTCCTTTTACATGTGGAGCAAACATGTGTAAATACTTTACTAAAATTAAAAAAAAAAGTGAAAGCTGTTCCCTACTGATTGATTTTTCAAAAGCTCCCTAGACTGATTCGGCTACAGATGTTTGCAAAATGATTGGATGTAAAGTGGGCTTAATTCATAAAAGCAATAAAATGTTGCTTATTGACTGAACAGATGAACTAGCTGAGGGGACATAATTTGGAGTGTTCTTATTGGAAATGCTTTGAAGAAATGTAATGATAGTGCAGAAAAAAAAGCCTTATTAGATGTGGTAGAATAAATTTGCTGCAAAAAATTTCAGAAGATTTGAAACACAGAGAAAATTTATTGCTGAATTTTGGATTGTACAGTTATGCATCCGAATAAACTTGTTGTGTCTTAGACAAACCATGTTATTCAAAGCTAACAATAAAATTATTTAAATCTACATTCAAGACTATGTTAAGATGGGCAAAAAGAAAGAAGTGCTGGTAACTAAAATTATTTCCTGTCTTGCCAAAGGACTGTTCTTTCAAGTACTGGTGTCTACTGTGCATTTTCACAGAATCACAGAATCACAGAATAGTAGGGGTTGGAAGGGACCTCTGTGGGTCATCTAGTCCAACCCCCCTGCCGAAGCAGGGTCACCTACAGCAGCCTGCAC
>Ga0065711_1005371_pt1 | contig 27241 bp, 22 predicted proteins | sample Hoacrofraction12_FD_59098 | JGI IMG/M metagenome (GOLD analysis project Ga0065711, IMG submission 59098) | Hoatzin crop microbial communities from Cojedes, Venezuela - Epithelial fraction 12 v2 (version 2) | ecosystem: Host-associated > Birds > Digestive system > Esophagus > Crop | place...
GCTAGAGAGTGGCGGTGGATGGAGTTAAATCCAGCTGGTGGCTGGTCACAAGTGGTGTCCCCCAGGGCTCAGTTTTGGGTCCGGTCTTGTTTAACATCTTTATCAATGATCTGGATGAGGGGATCGAGTGCTCCCTCGGTCAGTTTGCAGATGAAATCAAGCTGGGCGGGAATGTTGATCTGCTTGAGGGTAGGACGGCCCTGCAGAGGGATCGGGACAGGCTGGATTGATGGGCTGAGGCCAACTGTATGAGGTTCTACAAGGCCAAATTCCGGGTCCTGCACTTGCGTCACAACAACCCCATGCGAGGCTACAGGGTTGGGGAGGAGCAGCTGGAAAGCTGCCCGGCGGAAATGGACCTGGTGTTGTTGGTTGACAGTGGGCTGAACATGAGCCAGCAGTGTGCCCAGGTTGCCAAGAAGGCCAAAGGCATCCTGGCTTGTATCAGGAATGGTGTGGCCAGCAGGAGCAGGGAGGGGATCGTGTTCCTGTACTCGGCACTGGTGAGGCCGCACCTGGAGTACTGTGTTGAGTTTTGGGCCCCTGACTACAAGAAGGACATTGAGGTGCTGGAGCATGCCCAGAGAAGGGCAAAGAAGCTGGGGAAGGGTCTAGAGCAGAAGTCTTACGAGGAGCAGCTGAGGGAACTGGGGCTGTTTAGTCTGGAGGAGGCTGAGGGGGGACCTTCTTGCTCTCTACAACTACCTGAAAGGAGGTTGTAGTGAGGCAGGTGTTGGTCTCTTCTCCCAAGTAACTAGCGAGAGGACGAGAGGCAATGGGCTCGAGTTGTGTCAGAGGAGGTTTAGATTGGATATTAGGAAAAATTTCTTTACTGAAGGAGTGGTCAGGCATTGGAACAGGCTGCCCAGGGAGGTGGTGGAGTCCCCATCTCTGGAGGTGTTCAAAAAACGCATAGATGTGGCACTTCGGGATATGGTTTAGCAGGCATGGTGGCGTTGGGTTGATAGTTGGACTTGATGATCTTAGAGGTCTTTTCCAACCTATGATTCTGTGATTCTTTCAAAGTACGCCCAGGGAGGAGGAGGTGAACCATGTCCGGTCATGCCCATGAACCCCGTGTTGAGGGCAGCCACTGCAGAGGCAGGAGACCTGCTTTGTGCTCTCTGCAGTGCCCCGAAGGCCTTCAAACCCACCTCCTGAGTGCCCTGACCAGCAGCCCCGGGGCAGGGAAACCAGTTTTCCTGCTCTGAAACTCCTTGTGCTGCTGGAAGTCATGTGCTGTCTGTAGGGGTAAGGGAGGGAGGAGGTCAGCCCTGCTCCCAGGGGAAGAGGGGGGAAGCCAGGGCATTCTTGGAAGACTGGAGGAACCTCTCTCCTAGTGCTTGTGCAGCCTCATCCAGAAGGGTGGAGAGAAATCCTGCTGCAGAGCAGGACTGCAACTAGCTTTTTTTCAGGATTTAAGGTATTTTCCTGTCACGTGAAAGGTAAGGGTTGTAAGTCCTCAGGCAAAAGAGGGTTGTGAAGCCCTGTGTACCCCAGGTGAGGCAACCACCCAGCTCCTTCAGTGCTGCCTTTCGATGTCGTTCTGAGGTGCTCTGCAGCGTGGCAGGGGCTTGGTGAAGCCTGAGGGTGCTCCCGGTGGGAGGGGGACACTGGTAGAGCAATGCCCAAGCCCGGATACTGAGCCGGGGGTGTAGCGGGGTGCTCGGAGCGCTGTGGGGCGAGAAATCGAGGTGCCTGCAGAGCTCTGCTGGCTGCAGGGCCAAGGGGCAGCCAAGCAGTGGTTTTCAGGAGAGCAAGGTTGATCAAGGGAGGCGTCGTTAGCGCATCCTCCACGCTGAGCTGAGCTGCTGGCAGAGCCAGGATTAAGCAAGCTGCTCATTAATGCTGTTTTACAGTTTTCTGGCTTAGATCCCTCGAAAGAGCCGACTGTCCAAATTGCCCTGGAAAAGTTTAGGTCTGATGGCGGAGCCGGAGCGGATGCAGAGCTGTTCCCGTTTTCCTGGGTGTAGCGCGCTCTGCCAGCTCCGGGAAGATAAATGATCCCCCTCGGCGGGGCTGCCCTGGATCGGTGGGGCCGCAGTAACACTGCTGCCGTTGTTTGGGTTTTGGAGCCCTGCCTGGCACTGCAGAGAGAATAACGAGTGATCAAGAAGTAACAGTGGAACATTAACGCAAACTGCAATAAATACAGAGATGCATTATTAATAGGACATTAAAACCGAAAGGGCAAGTAGAGCAAATTGTCTGCTGACAGTACAGCAGCTCTGCAGAAAAACCCCAGGGCAGTACCTTGGAAAAAAATCAATGCTCTGTAAAACCCTTCAGTTCTGCTTTCCGCTGGACTGCGTTTCCTCTGCCTGGGAGCCTGGATTGTTTCTGGAAGATGCAGAATTTGAGAGCTGTTTTAGACCCAGTAGCCTCGTGACTGTAAAAAATGCTACAAACCAGGGCAGTGCCCTCAGCCTCCCACAGGAATCGACTGTGACTTAATGGATTTTCTTTAATTTTGGATAAAGCTACAGAACTCGATTTTTACCAGAATGGAAAGACAGCAGAGTCTGAATTCCTGCACTTGCCAGGCTCAGGCTGGGCAGGAGTTTGGGGCTGGACCCAGACTCTCGTCTTGCCAAGGGAGGGTAAATACTCCCGAGGCGGGGGCAGCAGCAGGCGGTGCCCGTTGCATCCCCTCTTGGCACAGAGATCAGTGTAGAGACAACACTACGTAATTTTACAGCAGCTGAAGCTCACGCAGCAGCTCCCATGCTTTGCCTCACGTTTTGGGGCCTGGCCAGCGCGCTGGTCTGGAGAGTGTTGCTCTGTTCAGGTGCCGGTGATGCATCTGCTCCTCCACCCACCAGCCTGCTGCTCAGCTTGGTCGTCTCTGCCACAGCCAGGTCACTACACACTTGGGGGCTGGTTGGTGAAGATGCTCGTCTTCCTTCATCTGATATGGAGCTGATGCCACGCACGTGCTCCAGCTTAACAGGCCAGCAGCAACTGGGTGACACAAAGCACGTGGTGGGAGCGTGGACAGGATCTACCCCTTTTACGTTGACCCGTGGGCTCTCATTGACCCAAATCTTTGCCACTGAGTGGACTCAAGTCTCTGTGTTGGCCCCTTGAAGCCAAGTCCTTCCCAGGCAGCGCTTCTGCAGGTTCTCAGCTTTACCTTGCACTTGCAGAGGTTTCGTAGGCATCGCATTAACTTGCACAAACAGCTCTTGCAGCTGAAGCTCCAGCAAAGCCAGACCTAGCTGTGTCCAGCCTACCTGCACTCCACTGCCACGTCCCTGTCCCTGGCATCCCTGTTTCCCGAGAGCCTCCCCCTGCACTTCCCTGCCGCATCCCTGGCCCCAGCATCCCTGTTTCTCAAGAGCCTCCCCCTTGCTTGGTGGTGATCGCCCTCTCCAAAAGCCCATGACGGCGTTGCTGCTTGTTTTCCCCGTGGTCAGTGTTGGCTTGCCCAAGTTGCTGGTGGGGCTGGTGCTATGGGGAGGGGAGCATCGTGCCCAAATGCCCCCCTGCGCGGAGGTGTGATTCTCCATCCACTCTGACACCAGTCCCTCCCTTCCGTGGCTGTGTGGCTGGTGACAGCAGAACGTCCCTGCTCCCTCTTGGCTGTGGGATGGTTACGAAAGCCAGAGCTGGCACCAGCTTCTTCTGCCTTCTCTCTGGGCAAACTCTCTTGCTTCAGATTCAAGGAACTGCAATTTGGTTTTTTTTCTCTTTTCTACCAACATCTGTCATCCCAAGCTATTTATGGGAATGAGTCTCTGCTGGTTCATTTTGGGGGTGGGATGGGAGACCAGCATGGAGAGCATACGACTGATGGCACATCCACCTGGTCAGGTCACAGAGCATAAAACCAGGGTGGGATTCATCCATTGCAGCTAAATCCCAACATTACAGCCCAGGGGCTGCGCCGCAGGGATCCGCGCTTCCCGGGGCCCCTCTGACTGTGAAGTTCAGTTGGCATCTGAGACTTCGCTCCACGCCATCCTACAAAGCTGCGCAAGGCAAACGTTTTCTCCTCCTGGGATTTGTGGGTATTTTTTAAAGGAAATGTTTCAGATGAGATTGAGTTTTCTTCCTGGAAATGCTGAGTTGTTCCAGGGAAGCAAAGCTTTCTTCACCGTGGTGAAAGGGATATGCAAGTACTCCTGAGTACTGCGTTGTCTATGCAGAAAGAACTGATCCTTGCAAATAAGCCTTTACGGATGAGAAAGCAGAAATGCTGACGCGAGGAATGCAGACTTCCTGAAGGGTCGGTTTGACGTCAAATTTTCACCTCACTGGGTCACCAAAAAACCCCCAAACGACCCTCAGAGCCTGATACATCAAACCAGGAGATAGGAGTTTTCCTGGTGTGACAAACCCCAGCATTTTGTTTGCAGCCAAACTAAAGATTTCATCTGAGCCTCTGCTGAGGGGACATATTTAAGATACCCGCAATTTTGGAAGTGATTTTAGATACGAAAAGGTTTGTGCCAGAATCAAATAAACCAGCCAGTTTTCAACATCTGCAGTTCTCTCTGATTTTTTTTTTAAATTATTTTCTAAATCCTGCTTAAATTAGCGGAGGAGTCTTGTGGATAAGCAAGGATTTATTTGCTGCCTGATAAACCGTTTGAAGCACGTCCACCTCCAATTAAAGAAGGAAAACTTGTGATGGGTGTATGCTCCTAGGGCTTAACTCGCTCTGAAAACTACAACTTGCCTTTCTTGAGCCTGTGAGTCCCTCCTGGCAAATGGATACAAAACATCTTTGTCAGAAATCCCGTGGTACAGCCAAACACCCACCCACGCCACCCGCCTCTTGCTAATGAGTCTTTCAAGCCATCCGCATTTACTCAGGGACCATCTGGGATGAGCGAGGGTTTGGGGAACATGGAGACGTGGAAGGCGCTCCCGGCGCATCTGCTTTCCTTCCCGGAGTCGGCAGCATCATCTGAGAGTCACCACATTCCACGTGTGTCTGACAAACACAAAGCATCAGCTCTGCGGCACGGCTCTGGTTTCCTAGCAAAACCTCCTGTGGCTTAAAAAAAACCAAAGTTGTCAGACCTGTTATGATTGAACCTGGTGTGAATTTAGGTGGGTATCTGCCAACGAGTGTGTTCAGAGTGGCTGTTTGGGACAACAGGCTGAGAAATCCTGGATAAACACACTGAGTTAAGCAGTACCAAGGGGAGAGAGAGCAGGGGAAAGGGCCAGTAAAGCCCTGTCGTTCCCATTAAAGCCAAGCCTGCTGGTTTTAATATCTTTAAGGTGGGGTGAAGGTTACTGTGTCACTACCAAGCTTTTTCCACCATGTCAGAAAAAAAATCCATCGGCAGTTGACCCTTACGTACACTGGGGAAGAAAATGACTGCTTAACTGTGCGTCTTCGCAGCGATCCAGCTACCCACCGGCCCGCTAGTAATTAATTACCTCGGTGCATGACCTGAAAATGCAGCACACTGCAGCGTCCAGCTGCGCTGCACTGTGCAGGGGGCAATGCAGCCGGCAGCTTGAAGCCCTCGCAGGCAGTCTCGTGCTATACGGTTTGCGCTGTGGTGGTTTTCTGGCTCGCTAGCAGAAATGTCACTATTTTTTCTTGCTACGTTATTTAGCGGCTGCTTCTGTTAGCCGAAGACCTGGCATCACCTCGGGGCAGAACATCTCAGCCTTCGCTTCCACCCTGGCCTTGTTACAGGTGGAGTTCATGCAATGGAGCTGGAGCAACTGGAAGCTGCCACTGAGCGAAAGGGAGAAGCTGCATGGTTAACGCAAGCGTTTTTAACGCTCACAAGACCTGGGCTCTGTTCCCAGCTCAAATGCAGATGTCCCGTGACCTCGGGCAGATCGCATCGCTCCTCCAGGCATGGCGGGGCCTCGCTGGCGACGCAGCTGATACTTCCTTAGCACAGGAGCTTTGCAGCCCGCTGTGAGACTTGCCAGCAGAAGCCACCGCTCCTAAATAAAGGCTCATCAACCACTTTCCTGACCACATTCGCTGTCGTTTCTCCTTCAGTTCTGATCACCTCAAAGACGTGCAGTGCTATTTTTGTTAACTCTGAAAGACCCATACAGAGCTTACTGGGACTTCTGAGTCAGTCCTAGTATTAGCACCCTGCAAACCATGCTCACCCTTCATTTTGCTCAGCGTGGCAAGAAAAGAATTATGGTTAGGAAGCAGCCTGTCCAAACTGTACTTAATATATTGTCCTGTTAAGGACAGAAGAGCCCACAAGCATTTCTGTTTTCGTCATGCACAAGTCCTCTGCTGTGCTGGTCCAAGGAAGAGAGAACATTTCCTAGCACAGAAGCTCTTTAGCCAGCTGCAAGCACAGCCTGTGCTTTTAGCATAAGGGTTCCCAGTCCACCTTCCTACCTTCTGGCCACAAGAAATCACCAAAAACTATCCAAACCCCAAGATGATGGATCTAAGGAGGACCCAGTGCCTCCATTTTGCCATTCAATTTTGGGACAGCTCAGAAAGCCTCTAGGATGCGTGATGCTATTTCTGCAGATCTTGGGAGCGTGGCAGAGGACTCGGGGCATTTTTTGGCAGTACATCCGTTAGTATCCTGCAGACTGCAGTCGCCTTCTGCTCTGCTCTGACGAGAAAAACAGGATGTTTGGGAAGCAAGCAGTCCATCCGAACGCAGCTTCCATCTGCCAGATAATCCCCCTTCCGGGAGAGAGAGGTGCGATGATGCACTGAAGAGGTTTAACTCAATTCCCAGACATCAATTACACTTGGTCTCATTAGTGTTTTACAGGCAATTACTCCTCACACTAAACCTTTCAAAAGCCAAAACACCCAGGAAGCCACCAAGCCCCTGAGGGAGAGGACTAGGGCATTATTTTTCGGTGTCAGTCAGTAGCTTAGGTTGCCAGCAGACCCCCCAGCCTTACCTACACCCACCGCTGCGTCACTGAAAGCTCGACTTGGTGTCGCCTTGCAAGATGCTGGCTTAGGTTACTTCTCGTTTTTCTCAGCTTTAGCTGATGACTGCTGCATGGTGTGGGAAGCCCCGCAACAGAGAGCACCCACCTCTAGAAACCAGCCCCCATGGCAGGGGCACTTATTTTGGGGTTGTTTGCAGGAGTCAGGGTGAGGATTAGGGGCCAGGCTGCTGCATGCAGCTGGTGCTTTCCTGGGTGTGCTCTGATGCAGACCACGAGCACGGGGACACGGTTAACATGTCCCCAGGAACGAGGTTTCCCAGCATCAGCCTGGGTGATTCCTGAGATAGACCCCACACGCTCTACCAGATCACTGCCCACAGATTCATCCCCCTCCCCATCGATCCGTAGGGCATGGTCTTCCCCAACCCAGGACTTTTTTGTTTTTTTCTCCCCTGTGACTTTTGCAGAGGTTTTGTTCCTGCTCTCACACCAGCTCCGGAGCCTCTCGCTATGAGGAGAAGCAGCGGTGTCCTCCGAGCCCAAGCCTCTCCCAATGAATACAACCAACCGCTACCACAAGCCCAAAACACCTTGAGGCTTTTGCACGTGGTTTAGTAAATTTTTGAGATTTTTCAGCCAGCCGGACACTGGGCACGGTGGTGTTGCCTCCCGTGCAGGTGTTGCATTTGAAACACAACCTGGATCAAAGCGTGTTTGCTGGACGGCTGTTTGACCTTCAGCTAAAAATTCCCTGTTCACCTTTACGTTTCCTTCCCTGCCAGGGTATTTTGGGGAGTGGGGTCCAGCTGATGATTTGCTGGGATGGCAGCACGTGTTGAGAAGCTCCTTCAGGGCTGATGTGGACAAGCCATGGAGATGTATGCTTTCTCCTAGTGCCGTCTGAGGAGAAACCTGGATGCTGTTTTGGCTGTGCTGTGGTAGGGTGGCCCTGAGGAGCTCTTGTGTGGCACAGCACGGGTCCCCAAGCCTCTGCCAAGCCACGGCCAGGTCCTGTGCCCTGCCAGGCTACGCTCAGTGCCTGCTGACTGCTCTTGGTTCAGAGGTGTGTAAGGAGATGGGTGGTTGTGGGCAGCACCAGCACTGCTTCGCATCCTCCATCTGAGGGGCTCGGAGATGGTTGCACACCGCAGATATGAAGACTGATGGCTGGAGGTTGTCCAGAAACAAGATTTTAGGTGTTTTGGAGTATTCTATTGGGAATATGCTAGGCTCAAGTGTGAACCAGTGCATATTTCCACCACCTCTTCGATTACCCTAGGGAGAATTTGGATACAGATGTGAGCTGTGTGGCTCTACCCACCAATGGAGCAATTCCACAAGTCCATGAACTCCGAACAGGCTGTTTCCTTCGCCGAGCGGATCCGTGTGGCGGAGGCAGCCCTGTGAAATCACAGCTAGCCCCAAATGTCTGGGCGGCGAAGGAATTGAAATTTTCTAAATCTGTGCAGGGTCTGTGCTTGATTTTCCAGCTGCGATAGTTTCCCCCTTTTCAAAAGCCGCAGTGTTGATAACTGTCATGAGTTTATGTCATGTGGTGATGGGTGATTTTTCCCAGCAGTTTGATTCCTTGAAAATATTTATTTTTCTTTGTGAAAGAGGAAGTTTCTGACTGTGATGTTTACTGTTAAGGACTTCCAACATACGAACTCAGATCATTAAATGCAGAACACAAAGTAAACTCCAAATGTTTTACTTTTAAGAAACCTCATGGTATCAGGTAGCCTCAGATTGTGAATATCTGGGATCACTAATACTAAAAATAAGGAAACATCTCATTTATTTAGTAGTAAAGAGCTTGGAAGGTGGAAAAAGGTACAGATGAATGCATGGAAGGAATGAATCAATCATCTGTGTTTCAACGGATTTCCTTTCAATGGTAAGATGGATATCTATTCCCGAGTTACCGTAGGCCTTAAACATAAAAGAGATCAAACCATTAGCCTGGGTTGTAGCCAGGGATGTATCAGAGCTAGATCATACCCTAGGCCACTTTTGTGACCACCAACCTCTTGCTGACAGTTTTGACCAAGAGGTTCCGCTACCCATTGCCTTCCCAAGCCACCCCTGCCCCCTCCACCGCCCTTACAGCTTCTGGCTTGGCAGGAGCTGCTGGGACGGTGCCTTTCCCAGGTACGGTTTGGGGCTTTTTTTCCTTCTTGGAAAATCAGCTGGCACAGATTTGAATGGCAAATGCTGGTGCAGCCACAAGACTCAAGCTCTAGTGTACACCATCAGGGGGTAGAAGGTCCACAGCCACCTTCTCCACCCTCCCCTGCCCTTGCTGGCCGGGCGCTTAGTGCACCCAGCTCTCAGAGGTGGCCAGGCCTCTAGACCCCAGTGTGAGGTGAGATAGTTAATAATTAATTGCTGGAACAAAATGCCAGACCCTGAGGTGAGGTATTACTGTCCGGGAAAAATCAGTACATGGGATTTACTTTGGAAATATCAAAGAGGGATGGTGGTCAACACAGTTCTGTCATTGTTCTGCATAGCACTGGCCATAGAGGGGAGAGCAAGGGCTGGAGGACCCGAGCTGAGATGTCCTGAATTCCCAAAGTCCCTCATTCCTGGTATCTCTGTGCCTTCTCTAGTCTCCACCTTGAAACATTTCTGGCTGCATCCCCATCCTTCCCATCACCTCTCAGCACATTACCCTTGACCCAGGCATCACCCCTGATGGTGCCCGTCTTCTTCTTTTTTTGGGCTGCAAGCCAACACGTGCTGAGGATACTGCAGATCTGCAGCTGATTCACCCGCTGCCAATTTACCACTAGCTGGTTTTCATGAATTAAACCCCCCAAAACCCAAGTCTTTCCACCCTTTTGTCAAAGCTGCGTGAAACCACCTCCTAGACCTAAAAAACACTGCGGCTGGGAGCTCGCAGGAACAGTTTTTGAAAAAAACAGCCTTTTTTAAGAAAAAAAAAAAAAGAAGAAGTGATGAGGATTTGATACTGGCTTAATGCAGGGCGTAAATGCCAGGGCTAAATTAGTGCACGCTCAGCAGGGAGGGGGAAGGGGAAGATGGATGGGAGGAAAGTGCCTTTAGAAAGGGCTGCCTGCTCCCAGCGCCCTGCTGCCAGGCTGGATCCCGACACAAGCAGCTGCGTGAAATTTTTAATGCCTATAATATTTATAATAGCTATTTTTATATACATTATTCAACAATACTCTTTCAGGTATGCTTCAGGCAGGATTTCACTCCGCTAAACCCCACCGTGATGAGCAGGGGGGTGATCAGAGCCAGCCAAGCCCATCACCTTGCTTTGCAAGCAGCGTGCGCCCGACAGAGCGGAGCAAAGAGACGGAGGGCACAGCGAGAGCTGCTTTTTCTCTTCCCCTCCGTGGGTAGGCATGTGCAGGGCAGCAGGGCCCCAGTTCTGCTCACGCTGTCGTGGTGGCCATGCGACGTCCCCATGCGTGACAGGCTGTCTTGGAGAGGGGCTCTGCGGTTTTAAATAAAATCTACCCCTTCCCAGCACGGCTCACAAAATGGGGACACTGCGACTAGCTGACATACAATTACACATTGTATGTTCAGCTGACAACAGATAAACAAGCAGGCAGAATTTGGAGCTCTTCTCACTTCTCAGAAGCAGTCCCTAGTTGCATAGAGCTAGGACTTTGCTTTCCTTTCCTGTTCCAGCCTGTTTACTCGCTCTCCATCATGCTGTGGTCCCACGCTTTTCTCTGGGCTGCGGGTAGGAGTGATGGGGGAGCCATTGGGGACATCTCCAGTGACAGTTCACAGTTGCCTTCTGCCAGATGCCAGCCCTAAAACGTCAGGCAGTTTGCATGTAGCTGAGACTCAGCTCTCAGGATTAGTAATATAGTGAGGATAATTACGTGCTATTTGTATTGCACCGTGCTATTTTTAAAAGCCCTACCTCTAAGCTGAGATGCAAACCCTTTTTCCTTATGGCAATTAGGAAAGATCTTTCTTGTAGATTCTTCTCTTTTTCAAATTTAAATTTTTCTTAGCAGAAGCATAACAGGCTATCTCCAAACCACCATCTCAAATGTGTATATGTGTATGTATGTAATGTTATAGATGCATGGAAATATATATATTTTTTGATGCTTCACTTCAACTTCTCATGAAAGATTTAGACGCAAATAATATTCTTGATGAGCAAATCAGAATAGAAGTGTTGAACCCATTGATCCAGCTTTAAACAAACCATGCAGCTGGAAGCGTGCATACAATTATGCATGTAAATCCAAATAAATAGAAATTAGTCCAGCCAGTAGTGCAGAAGTTAATTGCAGCAATCTCTCTGCAGAGCAAGAATAACCATTCATGCAAATAATCTCCTTGAAATTTGCCTGAACACCTGCAAGTTCAATTGCTTTGACACTGTGCGCAGCGAGACGGTTGTATTCGTGGTGCCTTTGCAAGGCTGTGGACGAGCGGTTGCAAAGCGCCCGAGACCGACGTCCCTGTGGCACTGCGTGTGCGGTTGTCTCTGCATCCGGCTTGACAAACAGGCAGAGCAGGGATTTCCTTGGAGAAACTAATGCTGCAGCTTTTCTGGCTCTTCTAAAGGTGGAAAAACAGAGCCTTGAGTTGGAAAAGACACATTCCAGTGATGGAAAGCTGTGGGAAATGTCATTTATGAAGAGATGTAAATGTTGCAGCCGTGAAGGTTGGCTAGGGTTGGAGAACAAGCTGATCCAACCACCGCAAACAGATAAAAATCACACAGAAGTACTTTTTCCCAAGCACTTATTTGGCTGAGATTTCAAAACCACCACATTTCTGGGTTAAGCAAATTAATTATTGACTATCTGTTAGGAAAGACGCTTTCTCCAGTCTATCTGCTTTCACTGGAGAAACACACACCTGCAAAATCATGCAAAGTGTGATCTGGGAAATTCTGGCTTCCCCCAAAGTCCAGCTTTGATGTGTCCAGCTGGATGAATGAATGAATTTCCAAATTCACATTCCTTTTCCTCCCAATTTTTTTTTTTTTTAAATAGCTGCCGAGCATGTGGGACTTGATCCTTGCCCTTTGAGCATCCTCCACCCTGGTGGTAGTGCCATGGCTCTTGGCAAGCAGTCCACGGAGCACGTTTCCAGGAAACATCTTTAACCACATAAAAGGAAACAATTTCATACTCAGCAGTCATTAAACCCTGGGACCCCTTGCCACAAGATAAGTTAGCGATGAAAAGTCTAACGGGGTTTAAGAAGGGATTAGGCCTGTTCATAGAGGAGAAGGTCTTCAGCAGCTCTGGGGCACGCTGGCCTATTTACAGTCTCTGCTTCAGGAAACGCTCAAATTTCTTATTGCCAAGATCTGAGAAAGAAAATGAAGGAAAGGATCATCCTCTACGTGCCCTTTTCTTTTGATGATGCTGTTGGAGAGTGATAATGGGCTATGGAGATTTTTGTCCTGACCCAGCACAGGTGCTTTTATGGGATCACCAGATCAAAGCCCTGCGCCTGAGCCTGTCCAACTTATGGCTACTTGAAGCCACGGCTATGAGATATAGAATCATAGAATCATAGAATGGTTTGGGTTGGAAGGGACCTGAAAGATCATCTATTACCAACCCCTCTGCCATGAGCAGGGACATCTTCCACTAGTCCAGGTTGATATCAGGCTGATTTTATGGTAGTGTTTCACAACTGCTTCCTACCAGCATGGTTAAACCACTCAGGGCGTTCAGGGCAACACTGACTTGCCCAATACACACGGACGAGGATTTCCAGTTTATAGTGCTGCTCATCTGCGGTACAGTGGTGCCAGGGAGCTGCTCCTGCCGTGCCCTGTCTGAAGCAAAAGCGGTCCCTGAGTCCTTGCCCCTCGCCCCGCACAAAATCCCAAAACCTTTGAAGTCCGAAGGTTGTTTCAATATTTTCTTTTTTTTTTTTTTAGTACTTTGGCTGACACTGGGGGCAGTGTCGAAATGCAAGGAACCATATCTTTGCTCAGTGGTTTTCCTTCCCAAATCACTACAGCCACCTTTTGTGCTCTGGGGGAAGATGAGTTTGCAGCAGGATCTCTCCATGCTGTGATGCACTGCCTCGGTCTCCCCTTCTGACTCTGGGGCATGTGACCATGGTTACAAACCCTTGTAGCCCGCAATGAAGTTTTCCTGGTTTTCTGAGCCTTCCCCTTGATGCCCATCATGCTTTTGCCTTGCCCCAGGGTTCAGCGCAGCCTGTTATTTGGACAAGGCCTCCTTGTCCAAACCTCTGGGCTGGAAGACATGCTGCAAGAGCTCCAGAGTTTCTGCTCAGTGGTCCTCACAGCTTCTCCTCCCCATCAGCTTCATCTCCTTCCTGGCAGGTTTAGCTCTAGCCAGTTGCCCTTGTGTCAGAAATGCCATTGCTATAGTCAGTCCTGGCTTGAGGCAGGACGTGGGACAGATGATGTCTCTCAGTCACAGAATGACAGAATCACAGAATGGTAGGGGTTGGAAGGGACCTCTGTGGGTCACCCAGTCCAACCCCCCTGCCAAAGCAGGGTCGCCTACAGCAGGCTGCACAGGACCTTGTTCAGGCAGGTTTTGAATATCTCCAGAGGAGGAGACTCCACAGCCTCCCTGGGCAGCCTGTTCTAGTGCTCTGTCACCCTCAGAGGGAAGAAGTTCTTCCTCATGTGCAGGTGGAACTTCCTGTGCCTCAGTTTGTGCCCGTTGCCCCTTGTCGTGTCGCTGGGCACCACTGAAAAGATCTGGCCCCGTCCTCCTGACACCCACCCTTGAGATATTTATAGACATTCATAAGGTCCCCTCTCAGCCTTCTCTTCTTCAGGCTGAACAAGCACAGCTCCCTCAGCCTTTCCTCGTAGGAGAGATGCTCCAGTCCCCTCATCATCCTCGTAGCCCTCCGCTGGACTCTCTCCAGTAGCTCCTCATCTTTCTTGAACTGGGGAGCCCAGCACTGGACGCAGGACTCCAGATGGGGCCTCACTAGGGCTGAGTAGAGAGGGAAGAGAACCTCCCTTGACTTGCTGGCCATGCTCCTCTTGATGCACCCCAGGATCCCATTGGCCTTCTTGGCAACCAGGGCACACTGCTGGCTCATGGTCAACTTCAGCCTGATCTTCTAGGATTCTTCCCATTTAGGTTTCGTGGTCCATGGACTGGGTTATCATTGGCAGTGGAGAGGTGAATTTAGAGTGAGCGCTGTCTGATGGTCCTCCTCCCCTCTGGAGCCACCAGTCTCCCAGTGCATTGCTGGGAAGGAGCTGCAGAAGCAGGTGATTCTGGAAGCACTTTCCTCTATGTCATGTTTTAGGGTCATAAGGGTGCTTTCAGCGTGAGGTCTGATCTTCGCCAACTGTGCCATCAGGTTGTTGGCAATAAACATGTGTACAATGCGGGGTGGTTCTAGCTTCAGCAAGTGTCCTGGTGGAGCAAAGCTCAGGCCTGAGCAGATTGGTTGGGTGTTGGCTGTCCAGAGGGCTACAGGCTAATGCTAAAGCTGCTGATTCCATCATAGCTAGCAACACCTCTAGCGTGAAACAAGTTAACCAAACCTAACCAGGCTTAGGTCTAAGGCAGCATGTGGGAAGAGCTGTTTTCAAATTCAGCTAATTTCAGCCCCAGCATATATGTATGCTCCAGCAGAGCTGGGCTTACCAAAAACATAAATTTAAGTCCAAGAGACCATCTGATGTCTGGCCATAAAAAAATGATGAATTGGTGACTCAATAAATTATTTTGCTCTTTCACCATCTCTAGATTCTGATCCACATTAGCTGAACCAGCCAGTGCAAGTTTTCTAAAATGATTTTAAATTGACCTAATTAAAGCAGTAAGAGTACATAATGGAGATGCACTTAACCAATTTAACCCTTCCTTAAATCAATTACACTAGAATTTAGTAATTTGCAGGCAGAAGCTAAACCAATTTAAGAAAGAGTTAAGACAGTTTAAGTGCCCTTGTAGGGCGGGTGTGCATTACTTTAGACTAATTAAACTCTATCTAGTGCACATTGTAATGTAGCCAGACCACAGCCAATGTCACCCAATCATACATGCTTAATCAATTCCAGCTATTAAGGCCAGAAGGGCCAATGACTGCCAGGCCATCATCAACTATGATATCTCCTTTTGTTCCATCTATATGGCACCCATTACCTCACATTCAAGCAAACCAGTCATGCTGAACTCATCTGCTAGAGGAACATGAGGGTTTTCTGCCCCAGCTTGTGATGTGATGTGCTCCCGTCTCATGTGGACACCACACATGGCCTCCAGTTGAGTGATCTGACATGAGTGCCCCATCATGAGGGCATGATGGCATGTGATAGATGTATGACAAGGCACGCAGTGTGAGAGAAGCCACTAGGCCCCAGGGAAGAGGGCAACAGAAAGCCATAGGCTAGATAGTTTATTAAAACACCGCTTTCAGATAGCATCTGTCTCAATCTGAGGACCTCAGAAGAATGGGGAACACATTAGTGCAAACTACCCATGGCTATAGCTGCAAATGTCATCTGAGCTTCCCATCTGAATTAGTCTGGCTTCAGCTTACAGTTACCGGCTCTTCTGTTGCTTTTTCTTTAGCATTAAAGTGCTAAAGAGCACTTTAATGAGGGTTTTGCTTTATTTTTCTTTTCCCTGTGAAGGTATGTCAGCTTTTTTATCATTATAAGCAATGTTGCCCTCCCTGACTAATAATTGCTCTTGTTAAAGATAATCAATAAAGACAAAATTATCTGTGTACAGCAGTGAGTGGGCTGGATGGTTAGGTGCTCTCCAAACTGCTAAGCCTTTGTTAGTTAGCGGCTGAGTACATTTTCTGAGGGATGGCTCTGAGTTTTGGAAGATCAAGTTGAAGGAAGGGGACAACCCTTGCTGTGTCACTCCAGCCCTCTGAAAATGGCAACTCCATCACTCATTGCCTCCTGATTCCTTTGGTGGACTGAATTCTCCTCCAACTGATCCATAAAGGCACCACCTCCAGTCCTCTCCTGTCCTCTCCAGCCAAGCATCATCTCTCTCTTCCAGAAAACAGGAAGAGAAATATAAATGCAACAGAGAAGGGGAAGTGGTAAAGCCAGCAAGGATTTGTTAGGAGGCCAAATATGTGGAGATAAAGCCTCAGGTGAAACAGAAGCAGGCAATGAGTGAGGAGGAGACGGGACCAGGCACTGGACCACTCAGACACCAAACAGACATGTATCTGCTGCTGGTCTCGGTAGGAAAGCATCTGGGCAGGTAACCCTGGCCAGCACAAGCCTGCAGCCTGTGCCTGTGTCAACAAGTCAGTGGTACGTCACGCAGAGCAGCACGGTCCGGCCGGCTGAAGCGAGGAACAGGTTGAGTGAGATGATAACCAGCCAGGTGCAGAAGGAAACCCTCGTCCTTGCAAATGGAATAGAAGCCAGGCAGGGAGAAGGTAACTTGGGAGGCAGTGTTAAGGGATATTAAGAGTCAGCAGTGCCTTCTACAGACTACAGCACTGCTGGGGAGATGAGGATAAGCATCAGTCTACACTGCTATCAGAAGCAGTGCTAGGTCACTACACGGCGAGTTGAACAAGGTCCTGGTACAGAGAATACAGGTTCTGGTGGAGCATTGTTCTTGTTCGTGAACAAAATGAACTGGGGACACAGGGCTCAGTGTATCTGGGTCTACAGCCAAAGCGTGGAAGGAGAACGTAAACACTTTCTGCCCGACATATGTTCTGCATCTATTGTATGGCAGGACAAAGAAAGCAGGCTGAAGGCCAACAGCAGGCACGTTCAGTAAGCTGCTGGAACCAGGGCCAGGCTTGCATGGTGGTCTGTGCAGAGCAGAGCCGGCTGCACTGTGCAGGCTGGGAAGCAACGTGATTAATGCAGGAGATGCAAACATGGCAGTAAAACCAGAGGGATGCTGCCAAGCTGTGATGAGGAAGTAAACAGGAAGGTGAGATTTCTTGTCTCAGTTGTATACTGAAATCTCTGCGTGCATTCTTCAAGCGCTGCCAGAGACTTAAAAAGTGGCTGTAAGTAAGCCAAAAATTAAACATCAGAGAACTGCATGTGCCCTATCTGGCAGGTCTGAACATAGTAATGATAAAGGTAAGTCTGATTCTGGAATTATTTTTAGCATTATTTTCACAGAAACTGCAATAACTGTTGGGGAACAAAAAAAGCCAACTGCATTTCACAAGGAGCCCCATTGCCCCTGGCGATGCGACATCTCACATGCCCTCAAAATGGGGAGCAGAGAAGGATCTGACCGGCTGTACGGAGAGCATCGGGTAAAAGCCAGTGTAAAACAATGAAATGATGATTGGTATTAGATGTCAAACTGGCCTCACAGCTAAGTCCTGTGGTTGCAAATATTTTTGGCAGTGTTATTTCAAGCAGACAGATGGAGGAGCAAGACACTGGTTCTATCACAATTTGCTACAGGATGGCTGGAGAAATGTCACGTAAAAGGACATGTGAAAACACCATTTTTAGCGTGTGACTGATGAAAAAGGGGCTTAAAAAGGATAAGGTTTTTCTCTTTTTTTTTTTTTTTTTGGATTACCTTTGTCCAGTGAAAAGCTATGGCAGATTTACTGAAAAAAAAACTGTAGTAATTTGTGGTTGAAAAGAAAGTGAAGTTGTTTATCTAAGGTGCTAAAAAGCCCTCTTTACCCAGCCCCTATCTGCTGTACGTGGGTTTATGAAGCTGATGCTGAGAAGCTCTCATAGCCTGAGATTTCTAGGGCTTCTAGTCCAAAACCTCTTCATCCCACCTTCAGCTCCGCACACGAGGAATGTGAAACCATATCATTTCCAACGAACGACCAAGGATGCCTACGCTGGATTAGATTACGTCTTCAGCAGAGTTTTTAGAAGCTTTTCTGCTGTATTAAAAGCCTACTTTTTTTGCTAGTGATAAGTAAAGGCAGCTGGGGCAAGTAAACTGAGCTGTGGCTTCTTATCACTAATTAAGTAATAGTAATATTGATTTAAAAGAAAGCCGAAGACTTCATCTTCCATGGTAGTTATCCACCTTACTTTTCATATCTTTCATCAGAAGCAATAAAACACTTACCCTTTCCAACACACGGTAAGTGATCGGAAGAATATAGATATGAAAGTATTTACTAGAGAATATAATTACATTATCAGCAAAATTTATAGCTCTAATTTGATTTAAATAGCCATATCCTATGGCTCTTCTGTGTGGTTTGCAAACAGGCAATGCCCTAAAAACTCAGATTAATTTTTATACCTCTGCTTGCTGCTGCTGCTGAAGAAAAGCTGCAAACAGGTGACTCACAGCCACACTCAAGCGTGAGCCATCTGAAACACCGCATTGTTTTGGTTTCCAGTTCTGCAGATCCCTGGTACTATCCATCAGGGGCTGTAATGCCTAATTAAATGAGCTTTTCGTATCCTTTTCCACTCTAGTCTTTCAATAGTGTTCAACCTTGCTTAAGGCAAGGTCTGTGTATCTGCTTGCCTGGCGTTGTCTGTCTGAAATTTGATGCTCGTTTCCCCTGCGGTTCATCCGACCCAGCCTCCAGTCCTCCTACACCACTGGGGATATTTGAGCCAGACGCTCTAGGCTTCCTTTTGCAGCGACCAAGAGAAATGGGCACCTTTAAGGTAGGATTCACCCTCCTTTACGTAGAAAGGTCTGCAGCAGGGTGAGAAGACTTCACGCTCTAAGTAGGAGCCCCACAATCAACCGTTACGAATCTCCCAAAATCAGGGGGGACATTTGCAATGAATTTTATAAGGTCTTATCATTACAGACTATGGTAGAAACATTTGTCCATACGACCACAGCAAGCGCAGCCCCCACTGGGAGAAGATACTCCAGCAAACACTCTGGGAGAGTCATCTCACCAATCCTTCAGCCAAAATAAAAAAAGTCACAGAAAAAATCTTTTCACTACCGGAGCTTAAAGACTGAGCCTAGCCCCTGTGGCCACAGCAGTGGTGATTGTCCTTAGTGCTTGTTGTTCGTTATGGAATAGAAAACTAAGATAAGACGCAAATGCTGCATTTCCTCTGAAGCCACTTCACCATCTCTCCTGTTAATGCATTGCGTTCTCTCTAAAGCTTTTAAACTAGTAAACTTCAAAGCAGTAAGTATTTAACAGTGATGTAAGTGCATTTCCATTTGAGGAGGGAAATAAACTATAATGATGTGAGCCTGTTGACACTAAAATATTTGTGGCTTCTCCTGGTAGGATGGCTCTGCAAAAAACCCAAGCAAACAGGAAAGTTCATACCCCTAATTAAAGCAGTTACAATCTTTATAGGGGATTACAACACCAAAGGCCAGACTGACATGCCCAAAGTCCTACCGACGAAGCTTGCTGCCTGTTGCCTTGCTTTTGGCAGTGCCAGAAAACCTCCCGACAAGTGAATTGAAACCACTTGCAGAGGAAGCACCACAGTGTCATCCGGCCGCTGCGGTGCCTGTCGCGCTGCAGTACTGGCACCATCGCCAAGGCGACGCTGCCATCCCTTAGCTCTGCGGCATTGGCTGCTCTGCTTGAATTGCTGAATGCTGCCCCAGACCTAAAAAGGGAAGTATTTATAAAAACTAACTTTCGGGCTAAGAAAGGGCTCACTGGTCTCTAATCGGAGGAGAGAGAAAATTCTGTAAAAGGGCATTCAAGCAAGCGGTCTCTCTTCCACCTTACTGTTTCCAGTAGGTTTTGGAAAGACCTCGCCTTCTGCTAGGATTCTCAGCACACATATTCCCGGCCAGTTGAAGTCTCAGCTAAAAATAAAAAAGGCTCGGGTTAACCTCAGGTTGCAGCCCGGGGAAGGAAGTGTCTTTACTCGGCTCTGCTTGCCGGGGAAGGGAGCTCTGCGGGCACTGCCAGAGGGATGGAAACTGCTGTTTGGGTAGAAGGGATAATGGGCAAAAAGGGATCTGGCAGGGAAGCAGCAATGCTGGCGGAGGGGATGATAGCATGGCACTGCTGGGAGAAAGGGAAAAGCTGGGAAAAGCCCTGGTGCCTCTCTCGGCCTTGGTGCTGCAAAACAGGGCAGGAATGGGCAGCCTTTGTGGTACATTACATGAGGCTCGGTGACACCCTCTTCTATCTGCAGGGCAGAAAGCTCTCAGCAAAGCAAAGCAATGGGAACTGCTGCCATGTTCACATGCTCCCAGAGTAGATCAGTCCATCCTAAGTATTCACCCTGTTGCCATAGAATTAGTGTCCCGTAGCTATCGGCTCACAGAGATCACACATTATATGCAAGGCTTAAAAATAAGAATAACATTCAAGCCAGGTGAATCATAGCTTTTTTCATAGCAAACATTGCAAAATGTATGTTTCTGATTATGTTTTAAAACACAGCATCCTTCACACAATTATTTCTGTGGTTTCTCGTTCAACACTCTTCTTGAAAGCAAAGACCTCTTGGTCTGGCTACAGAGCTGTATTTAGACTTGTGGTTCACTAAGGGAGCATCTGAACAGCCAAGAGCTCGCAGGCTTTAGCCACTGTCTCTCAGGAACAAACCTTTCAGCAGAAAGAGGGTGTTCAGAAACAAACATGCATTCCAAAGATGCTTTTTTTTTCAACAGAAATACAAACAAAATGGAAACAAAAATAGAAAGAATAGACAATGCAAATTTAAGTCAAAGGAAAGACGTCACGAAACACTGAGCATCCAAAGCACGGAGAAGGTCCAAAGATGCCTCTAAGCAATCCTGCAACTGGGTTTTCAGGTTACATGCTTTTGCAGAAGCATTCTCTAGAAACCTATCACAATCTCAAAACCACATTATTTCTGCTTCTCAACCTGAAATGCCACATCTTAAGCAAGTCATTTGGCAGCAGTGGGAAGGGTAGAAATGGCATGCGTTGGCTCAGGGCACTTGGTTTTGAACTGGCTCGTCAGCCCAGCTGGCAAATAATGCTCTTCTCTGTTTTCAGAGTTGATTTGTCTTGGCCCAGGAGTCTCTTTTGTTCTCTGGTACAACTTCAGCAATACTAGCGAGCGAGCAGGGTTTACTATTTGTACATTTCTAGGGAGAGCAGCTTTATTTCTTCTCTCAAGATAAGACATCTTCCACACGTGGGAAGTGCTGGTGGTCTTACTGCAGTGGTGAGGCTGGCAGGTGAGTCCACCCTCAGAAGGGGGGGGGTCCTAGAAGCACTGCTGAGCCCCCAGCTCTAAATGCACACCCTTACCTCCTGCCTCTATTATTAGGGCAAGACACGGGTTCTCACTGGCCCTTGTTGTAATATCTACCCAAACTTACAGAAGATCTTTTTCTGTGAGCTGTTGAACCAAACTAATCTGATTAAACAATGACTTGGAACAGCCTGCTTTCGATCAGTACTCCCCAAAAGAAAACCTGATCTTGACAATGGGGGGCAAAAAAAAAGAAACAAAAGAAGAAAGAAAGAAGAAGATGGTTTGGACCTGCTCGGAAGATGCTCTGGTCATGCGTGGGCTACACGTCTGACCACACGACGGCAGACAGAAGCACACAGACATCACGCGTGGCGAGTCCCAGACCACGCTGCCCTGCTGGGTTTGGCACGGGGCAGAGGAACGGAGACATTTGCTGGGGTAAATTTTTGGGAGAGGAGGGATCAGCTGTGGGATTTCTATGCTCAGTATGTGAGATGTGTCAAAACTGCGCAGTGCAGCCCGGATAACCCCCTGCTCTCAGAGCTTGCATCTCTCCCGTTTGGGCACCAGCGAGCAGCCTCACATCTCCACGGTACAAAAACACGACTCTTTTGATCCGATCCTCACAACACCTCCATCTTGCCTGTTCTTTTTCAAGCTTTTTAATTGTTTTGTCCTGCTCTGATTCCTGTTATGGCACAGTAAAACTGTATGCTGTGGAGAGCATGCTTTATTTAATTTGTTCTACAATTCAGAGAAGTGAAAGAAACTCTTCAATGACAGATCCTCAGCAGATCCTGAAAACCCTGCATAAACTCCTGACACAGCCAGGCACTATTTATTCACAACATAACACAAAGCAGGACCCTGTCTGCCTATAGTACATTGTCAAAATACGCTCTTCACGTACTCCGCAGCTGAGAAAAGCCTTGATGGGTTCTGGTAATTGCTCTTGCATCTGCCAGGCAACACTAAATCAGCTCTTTCCTCCTCCTCATCACTCCTTTGGGCTCACAGGAAGCAGAGAAAATACAGCACATGGCAACAGAAAGAGAGATGTTTTGGTGTGTTTGGTTGGGTGGAGATCAATGGTCACCCTTCAGTGTCTCCTGTAAGCAAAAATGCCCCTCCTCCCAGAGCAATGGCATAGACTTTGATTTCAGGGCACCTCCCTAGGACCTGTCCTGCAGATGTGACTGCAGCACAGCAGTTGTAGGACTGCTGCCCAGTTATGAGTTATGTTTGTTGTGCCCAGACAGAATTAACTTATGACTTTATATTAGGTAAAAACACTTTTGGGAAAGCATACATTAAAGCAATCAGCAGCCTGCATGTCTGTTCAGTTTCCCAGATTTGACCACTGCCTGAAGAGGAGCCCTCTCAGCCCTGCAGCAGAGCTAGTAATTACCTTCCCCTTCCACAACAGCTTGACATCTTCTGCATCAGCCTGACAGAGTTTGTGCCTGGCAGGTGTAGCCTTAGTGCAGTCCTCTATTTTATCCATTTGCTACCTCTGCGGCAGCTTAGCCTTACTCATAACAAGTTGCCATTCTGCTGCTCACACTGAGTAAGTATTTTTTGCCATGGCTCTCTGGCTCACCTTGAATATAGCCCTGTACTAGAGGATCTCTTGGAGGCTGCAGAGAGGAAGGGACAGGAGGTTTCTTTCAATCAAAACCTCTTCCTTTTGACTGTTTTAATCACTGCATGTCTGGTTTTCCCCAAACAAAGCTCCTGTGAAGATTACAGCGGTGGTTTTCTCAACAGCATGGTGCTTTTTTATCAGTTCACAGCGGGCTGAATCAGTGAAGACACGAGTTCCGCTTTGCTAAGTTGGCACCCCAAATTGGCTGTATTTTGTGTGTCTACGCACGGGCATGAACAAACATAGGCTTGCCATGACTTAGCTGTAAAATACTGATGTATCTCATTTAAAGGTACACATGGGGCAACTTACACAGCAATGGGTGAAGGTCAAGTCAAAGGATTGCTTGAGAGAACTTGACACATACAAGTCCATGGGACCTGACAGGCTGCATCCATGGTGCCAAGAACTGGCTGATGTCCTTGCAAGGCCACTCTCTGTCATCTGTGAAAGGCCATGGAGATTGATGGAAGACCCCAACAACTGGAAAAAGGCAAATGCCAAAATGCCAACATTTTCAAAAAAGGCCAAAAGTTCAACCTGGGGAAAACAGGTGGAACAATCTCACTTCAGACTCTGGGAAAATCGTGGAGCATGTCCTCCTGAAGCATATTTCTGGGCACCTGAAGAAGAAGGTGACTGGGAAAAGGTCTGGATTTACCAAGGGTAAATCATGCCTGGTCAGCTTGATTCCCTTCTATGATAAAATGATCGGATTTATGGATGAGGGGAGAGCAGCGGATGCCATTTACTTTGACTTTATCAAACTTTGAACAGTGCTTACAACAATATTCTTGTATCCAGGTTAGGATGTTATGGTCTGGAGGGGTGGCAATGAGATGGGTAAACACCTGGTTGGATGATCAAGCGCAGAGAGTGGTTAATGGGGTTAATTGGGTTAACTCTACTTGGAGGCTGCTAAAAAGTAGAGTACTGCAGAGGTCTATCCTGCAGCCTGACCTGTTTAACATGACCTGGAAGAGGTGACAGAGTGCACTCTCATCAAGCCTGCAGGTGACACCAGGTTGGGAGGGCAGGGCTGCCACTCAGAAGGACCTACACAGGCTGGAGGAATGGGACAACAGAAACTTTATGAAATTCAACAAGGACACAGGGAAAGCCCTGGGTCGGGGAAGGAAGAACCCCTGGCACTGACACAGGCTGGGGAATGACTGGGTGAGGAGCAGCTCTGCTGAGAAGGACCTGGGGTCTTGGTAGACAGTGAACTGCACATGAGCCAGCAGTGTGCCCTGGAAGCAAAGGTGGCCAAAAAGCATCCTGGGCGATATTAACAGTAGATCGATTATATCCCTCTACCTAGCACTTAAAATTAGACATCTGGAGCGGGCCACCAACATGTTCGAGGGCTAAAGTACAGCCCCTATGAGGAGAGACTGAAGAAACTGAAAACTTGTCCAGCCTGGAGAAGAGATTCATAGGAGATCTGACAGAAGCACCCCAGTACCTGTGGGGAGGTCACCGAGAACATGGAATCAGGCTTCTCACTGGGGTCCATGGTGGGAGGATGAAGAGACACCAAGCATCGGTTGAAACATGAGAGGTTCTGACTAGATAGAAAGAAAAACTTTTTACTGTGACAACACCCAAACAGTGGAGCAGGTTGCTCAGGAAGGTTGTGCAAACTCCATCCTTGGGATTTTCAAGCCCTGGCTGGATAACATCTTGAGCAACCTGATCTGACCTCAGAGCTGACCCTGCTTTGATGAGGAGATTGGAGAAGAGACCTCCTGAGGTCCCTTCTAACCTGAATTGCCATATGATCCTAATGTATGTCATTTAAGTTTATCATCTGCAGAGTAGCTTCTCTAAAAAATGGTAGACAAAGTGACCTGAAAGTTCACTTAACTGATAAAGAATGGCACAATAGGAGTGTCGTCTGTGGTATGTACATACTTCCCATTAAACAACTTTTTTTTTAGGTCCCTGCTTTAGAGATATGCCAAAGGTTACAGCAGATATGCTGAGTAAACAGGCTGATCAAACCACAGTGCTGGAATTTAAACCAGCAAGTGATAAGCGCTTATACTTTACTCTGAAGTAATCTACTAATCTGCCTAAACAAAATTCAGGAAAAAATGACAAATTGTATCAGTGGCTTTTACTGGGTTTTAAAGATAACTGCTAAAACAGTTGCATAGGAATCGGTAATGTTCTAGAATAAAAAAGGCAAAATTTACCGAAGCTCAAAAGAAAGTTTGCTAAACACATTTACAGACTTGCTCCTTTTGCCTGATGTTTTAGATTGATTCAGTTTCCATTCTGACATGGACATTTCCAAGAAGCGCTGGGGCAAGGGAGAAAGAAAGGGAAGAAAGAAGCCTGAAAAGTCTTCCTTTTGGTTCAGGCTGATGTGATCGTATTTAATATTCCTGGGAGTGGCAGTTCACAGTCCTGTGGCCAAGGCACAGGTCCTCGCCATATGAGCCATGGAGAAAGCTTGTGGCAACCTCCTAAGGCTGTTTGTCACAGCGGGCTGGATGCTTTTCTTCTCTCAGACTGCTTCACTCTACATCCTCTTCTCTCTCAGACATTTTAGAAAAAACCTGTAGACATCTACAATCTCGCAAAATGATTTAAGGTTATACTTGCTCCCTATTACTAATGCTTTGTGGGATTAGGTAATTGCTTAATTAAGTATTTAGGAAAGCATTAATATATTTTTCTCTGCAAATGCATTATTAATATATACATTACAATTTCTGCTGTTAAGGCTTTGTACAATTATTAATAGACTTAAAACAATATGAACTGCATGAAAATATTTTCTGCTAGGGAAAAGAATCTTAAAAGGACACAGATCGTACCTGGTCTATCATCATTATAAAATTATGTATTTGTATTGCCACTTCTTTAGTCCAGTAGCCCTAAGCCTGTCTGCACCAGTTAAAACGGGAAGTATGAATATTTCTATCCTGCTTCCCCTCAGTTCACAATGCCAACATAGATGTTTGAGGAATAACAAACTGCTTTGCATCCACCCATTTTGACCACTGACCTCTCCACAATATAATGTTTTTTATTCCTCTAGAGCGTCGCACTATGTGTAACATTACTCCTTCCAACTTGGCTGTATTTAGGATTGCACTGACAACATGCATTCCTCTGGAAGTGAGACAAGAAGAACCCCTACAGGCATTAATTTGTTTTTAATGCTTCTGGGAAGGAAATATTAAAGACTTTTAATGACAATTTTTTTTTTTAAATAGTAGACAGTGCCAAAAATTCACGTGGGCTTAAACATAATACTAAAGTAAACAAAATGGTGAAGCAGTTAAGGCAAAGACAAAACGGAGGCACAGAAACCCTACACAATTATCTAATGACCTGAAATAGTTTGAGGAGATTATTATAGTTGGATTGGGCAATAATATTATCAGGTTGACTATGTTAAAATAATTGTAAGTACATAAAACCTAATACTGGGCTGGATGAAAGCTGCATTTAGCCCAGCAGTTTCTGACGGCAGCTGAGAGCATGTGAGTAGAAAGAGACTAAGAACAGGGCAAACACGTTCTGTATTTCCCCCAAATACCTTCCAGCTCCAGCAACTTGCAAGTCAGGAAGACAATCAAGAGTCTTTGATGATTTTCCAGTTGCTTTTTAAGCCCATGCAAAATTTTGGCATCTACAACAACCTGAAGCAAAGACTTCTTACAGCTTGTTACGGGTTTGCCTGGCAAGGTTTGGTAGTGGGGGGGCTACAGGGGTGGCTTCTGTGAGAAGCTGCGAGAAGCTTCCCCCATGTCTGATAAAGCCAGTGTCAGCCGGCTCTGATGGACCCGCTGCTGCCTAAGGTCAAGCCAATCAGCGATGGTGGTAGTGCCTCTGGGATAACATAGTTAAGAAAAGGAAGAAAAAACTCTGGGGAAAACGGCAGTAAAGAGAGAGGAGTGAGACGATGTGAGAGAAACAACTCTGCAGACACCAAGGTCAGTGAAGAAGGAGGGGGGAGGAGGTGCTTGAAATGTTGGAGCAGAGACTCTTCCCTTGCAGCTCATGATGAAGACCATGGTGAGGCAGGTTGTCCCCCTGCAGTCCATGGAGGTCCACGGTGGAGCAGAGATCCACCTGCAGCCCATGGAAGGGACCCCACGCCGGAGGAGGTGGATGCCTGAAGGAAGCTGTGACCCCGTGGGGAGCCTGCGCTGGAGCAGGCTCCTGCCAGGACCTGCAGACCCATGGAGACAGGAGCCCACACTGGAGCAGGTTTGCTGGCAGAGCTTGTGACCCCATGAAGGACCCACACTGGAGCAGCCTGTTCCTGAAGGACTGCACCCCGTGGGAGGGACCCATACTGGAGCAGTTTGTGAAGAGCTGCAGCCTGTCGGAAGAACCCCACGCTGGAGAAGTTTGTGGAGAATTGTCTCCCATGAGAGGGACCTCACGCTGGAGCAGGGAAAGAGCATGAGGAATCCTCCCCCTGAGGAGGAAGGAGCGGCAGAGACAACATGTGATGAACTGACCGTAACCCCCATTCCCTGTCTCCCTGTGCCGCTCAGGAGGAGGAGGTAGAGAAACGGGAGAGAAGCTGAGCCCGGGAAGAAGGGAGGGGTGGGGGGAAGGTATTTTAAGATCTGAATTTATTTCTCACTATCCTACTCTGATTTGGTTGGTGATAAATTAAAATACCTTTTCTCCCCAAG
>Ga0065711_1032484_pt1 | contig 27241 bp, 17 predicted proteins | sample Hoacrofraction12_FD_59098 | JGI IMG/M metagenome (GOLD analysis project Ga0065711, IMG submission 59098) | Hoatzin crop microbial communities from Cojedes, Venezuela - Epithelial fraction 12 v2 (version 2) | ecosystem: Host-associated > Birds > Digestive system > Esophagus > Crop | place...
CCCCCCCCGCCCATCTGCCAGCTCAAGCAGACAACAAATCCATCACTTGCACCTGGCATTTTTCAGTAAGCAAATGTGGGGACAATGGCAGTAGCTTGCTTTTGTCCTGCCTTTGCACATGTACCACAAAACCAGCAAGTGCTCTGCACACAAAACTGCCTCCTCCCATCTCCCTGAGGTGCTCAAGTTCATGGACTGAGTCCAGGCAGTGTTTGATCTGAGAGCAACCAAGACTCAATGAACATTTCAGGACAACATTCACTCTCCATGACCCTTAGCAGGAACCATTCCTCAGCTCTCATGTAAGAGACAACCCTGACTCACTCCAGGGAGCTGAGAGCCTAATTCTACTCCCTCTCTTCCTGAGCCCTAGCAGCTCCAGCAGCAGTTCACACCCTGGTTTGAACAAGTCCCATTCTGGACCATGGCCATCTCTTCCAGTTTAACTCATGTTGATGTTGTGTCACCTACAGTTCTTCTTGGTGATGCAGTTTCCTCACCTACAGCTCTAGTTTTCTAGAAATGACCTGCCTTTTTCCCCACCTTATCCCTAAACTACAATGAACCAAGAAAATTTTCTTGATTTTCTTATAAATAAAAAGCTAGCTCAGGTTCTGCACTTCCTTCTCCAGAATTAGAAGTGTCAGCCAATGAAAACCTGAACAAAGTAAGCAAGTACAAAAATTCAGGAAATGGTTCATTACAAAGAGCTGCTAGAATGTTTTGACAGAATTTTGGAAATTGTTTTAAATACAAGACAACTAGATGAACTTAATATGAATGAGCATAACCAAGGATTATTTAACACCATCACGGACATAAGATAGCCACAACAAAAGCACCAGCCCTTCATTGATCCTGTTGGCATCCAGCTTCTGTTCAGGTCTGTGTCCTCAGGGACACAGTTGCATTGCTCTGTAGCGTGTTTACCCTGAAGTTAGGAGCTTTTGTCCTTATCAGTCTGCTGTGCCCAATAATTATCTTCTTGCAGCGCTGCTTTCTTTGCAATGTTTGTAACAGAAATTCAGTATTAGTGGTCATTATGAAAACAAATGTGACAACAAAATGACTTCCGAAGTGTATCTCCTTGTCTACAACAGCTACCCCATGTTCACACCAAACCATGTCTGTCTCTCTGTCTATAATATCTATCTCTTACTAAGATTGCAAGCATTTGGACAGAGATCATCCTTTTACTCCCTGACAGTATTTTCTTTGCTGTCAGCCCAACAAAAGAACCCAAGAGATCTTTCTGCACAGCTAGGATTCCTGACAGAAGGATAAAAAGCCCTTCAATATATGTCAAAATACCTAATAAAGGAGGTCACTATGACAGTTCCTGACTGACTGATGGGAAAACCTGAGAAAGAGAGGTCATGCTAATTGTGGTTTGAAAGAGCGGGTTTGAGCAGCACGGGCTCCCATGTGCTTGCCTGTGCTACCTGCAGAAAGCCCAGCTGGCTTTGCCTGGGGGCACAGTAAGTGCCTGTGTGTGGCTGGGTGGGTGAGAACACTCATGCCCTGGAGGACGCCTCAGGCGTGGGTCACTGGCTGGTTGTACAGCCAAGGAGGGTGGCCTCGAGGCACACATCGCCAAGTAGATAGCTCAAAGACATCCAGCAGGCCAGTCCTCAGAGCTGAGAGATGGACTTCAGACTCCTGGTCCTGTCCTGTCTGTATCCTTCTCTCTTCCAGCCCACAGGCAATTAAAACACCGCACAGTTCATCTAGAGGGGTTGCGTTTTCAAGATACTGATCTTTGATCTGAGAATAATGGCTCTTTACCAGGAAAGAGGTGGATCAGAGTATCCAGTGCCTGTGATAGTGACATTTTCATCAATATACTGAGTGACATACAGCATGTAAAGCAGAGTATAGCTTCTAAGAGGGTAAGTATACCCTGCAAAAAGTCTCATTCTCTGTGAAAACAGCCCTCAAGATAAGTGTATTGTGGAACAACGTGATTTAGAGGAACAACTAGGATTTACCAGAAAGGTCTTTTTTTTTCCCGTTTTTCTAATTATATCATACCTAGCACTGTGGGATGTTCTACGCTACTTGATGGCAAAAACTGGGCTTTAGGATATGATAACATGCTGCAAGTTCTAAAAGGAACAAGGACTTCTGCAAAAGGCAAAGTCTGATGGTTAAACTGCAGAAGTTATCATTTAGATATTCTGATAGGAACCCTACTCATGGCAAAGACACTCTGTTTCAGCTCCAAGCAACACTCTTTACATAAGTCCCTGCTGGATATGCTACAAGGAATTGTTCTAATCATCATGACTACGGCTTTGCTGTGGAGGATTTGAATGCACAGAAGAAATCAGACTTTAGCAGGCTTCAGTCTTACCTGTGCTAGTGCATGGAAAAAAGACACCTGTGCTACTAAGAAACTAACACCACTGCAAAACAGGCATTTCATGCAAATTGCCAGCCCTGTTTTCTCAATACAAAGTGCTAGAAATGTGTGCATAACACAGATGTCAAATGTGCTACAGGACTTGAAAGTGCATCTGGTGTGAACAACTCTCATTCCTTGGATGGGTTCTCTCCTTGGATGAATCACCCTGTACAAAAAGTCCTAATTATCCACCCCCAATCAGATAATGTTCTTCACCTGGCTGCAACGACATGCTAGCTCTTTCCCACTCTGATTTCATCAAATTACCAGTGATTCACCCACTACTGTAACTGGTACAAGTCCAAGTGTAGAGATTACTCTGAGTCAATTCAATATCCAAGAAAATTAAACAATAAAATTATTCCTGAGTTGGAAGGACAGTTATCAGGACAGCATTCACTTAATTAGGACAAAACCAGCAAAGTTTTACTGCAAGAAATTAGTCCTCTTGCTCCTTCTCCAATGTGCACTTCGCTATTTAGTCCACGAAGATGCCAGCTTTTTATACAACTTTAGGTGAATCTGAAAGGGTTGGGTTAAATAATCCAAAACTTGGAAAGCTTGTCCAAGCTATTTGACCTTCAGAAGTCTGCAAGGTCTGATACCAAATACTTAGTCATCTACATTTCCAGCCAAAAGCAGAAGCACAAAGACATACACAAATGAAAAACAATGAGGAGAAGGGCATGCACTGGTCGCTGGAATTGATTACCACGCTGACTGTATAGAATCACAGAAGTCGGCAGCCATCATTACTTCTCTTGTGACAATCAAAGTGAGATTTGCACACTAGAAGACATGGGTGTGACTGCTACCAAAGTCAAAGGGCTATTCCAGTTGGTTTCTGCCCCAGCTTTCTTTTCCAAGCCAACTCCATCTTTTTCAGGAATTGCTCACAAATTTCTCTAAGGATTCCTTTGGGAAATGAAGTTTTCTAGGCTAGGATTCAACCTAAAAGGTTTTAATTTTAGCCAAATTGATTTGACCATTTTTGAGTGGTGAAGGAATGGAAGAAAATACTTTTCCCATATGCTCCAGTCAGAGGAGTATGTTTGCCGAGAAGAAAGAATCCTTGAGGAGACAGAGGGGGAGAGGGGGTAAATATCTCTAAAGGATAAAAATATTCCCAGACACACCACCACCATGAGCTAAGCCCTAGCCTTGCGTCAAAGAACACAGCAGCAAATGGCATTTGCGTTTACACCAGCTGAGTATCTCGCCCATAGGAATAGAGAGGAAAGATTTCTATTAAAATTTTGGACAGGACACGTCAGAATCTAAAGAACATGGAAAAAGCCTCATGTGTTAACCCCCTTCTTGTTCTTTCTCAAGACTAAAAGACAGCATATTCCGATATATGGAGAAGACAATCTGTTGCAAGCCCTGCCTAGATATGACGAGTCCCTGCAGTAAGACATCTCTGCCCAGACCTTCAGCAAGTCTTAGGACCCCCCAAGGATCTGGGCTTATTAACCACAAGAGATCACTGAAGGCTGTGTGCTCCTGGCAGCTCTGCTTCTCAACCTCACTGGGTGAGACCAAGCCTCCCCTACCTCTACTTGTTGCCTCAGTTAAATTGATAAAATATGAAGTTTTGGTAGAAAATGAACAAAGTCAGTGTCAAACAGTACTCAGACTTAGAGTTGCCCAAATCTTAGCAATTGCAGCATGGGGGAAAAACAAACCTTAAAACTGACAACTTCCAGTCCTGCCTGTGGAAGCCCATGGATCTACATCGCAAGACAACCCACACTGCAGTGCAACTTTAGACACAATTCATAAGTCTTGAAGCATCTGATGTGAGATAAGACAGCCAGGTCTCGCAAGAACCCAGCTGCAAAGGGTGAAGCCCAGAAATTCAAAAATGTAGTTTATTTCTTAACTTACTCTCAAAAGCACCTCCAAGATTTTCCAGATACTTGGTGTCACACGCCAAGCCCAAGGCACTCCAATCTCTTAATCTTCCAAGGAGGTTTTCATCATGAAATTGTCATGGAGCTGTGGATAAAAGAGGCCCTGGAGTCACGAACAGTACTCTCATTTTTAATAACATTATTAAATACCAATGTCATAGGTGCCTTATCATGATTGCTAGGTGTTATGCAAAAGTGTGAATGCCTCAGAGTTTACAACCTAGAAAGATGAACAGCAAATAAAGGAGGAAGTAGGCAAGGATATAAGCAGAGAGATATAATTCAACGTCAGTCTGCAGTGTGAAAATCCACAGGCATGCTAACTAGTACCTGTGAATGAACTCCTTCAGTACCTCACCTCTGCAGTTGTTAGTCTAGTGGTTCCTTACATCAGTATTTATTACAGACGTATACCCTGAAGAGAAAATAATTGGTTTTGTGCTCTGTCTTACAGTCTCCTTTGAAGGCCTGCTATTGATCTGTGCTGGACACATGCTCCTTATAAGTGCATGAGCACAGCTGGAGGACACTGAGAATGCTTGGAAGTGTTTGATAGGACACAAGGTGGGTAGGGGGCAGAGGACTAGGTAATGAAGGAAAAAAAAAAAGCAAACAAGGTCTGAAAGGCAAGCCTGAGACTCTCACACGTGATGTAGGTAGACAGAGAGAAGAATAATTGAAAAGAAGTGCAAAAGGCTGTAACACCAACACCATAAATCAGCAGATCTTCCTGGTGATGATCCAGCTTCCATACCTTTAGTGGCAGTAGCCTGTGGGAGGTTAGATGAGAAAAGAAAAGCTAGCAGGAGGCTGAAAAGGAAGAGAAAGATGAGAAAAGAGGAGGGAGAGCACTTTGAACATAATAGAAGTAATAAATATGTTGATATAGGTTATGTTTATGCAGCAAAATGGACAAAAGAGTCACGTAAGCTGAGCAGTAGCCAGAATAATGGTAGAAAACCAATAGGTCAGTATTTTCGTTCCCAGTGAAGTTTAACTGTAGATAGTACATGACGATGAATAACCCATTGATATTTCACACCATGGACACCTGGAGACATGAGTGTTTGTAGGAAGATAAGACTAGTCTATTCTAAAAATTTTTCTGGTGTAACTGTATCAGCATGAAGAAACAAGTGCAGACAGCTTACAAAAAAACCCTCTTGCTGGGACAGTTTAGGCTGAGTGATGTAACCCATCCAAACAAAAGGCTTTTTTGCCAGCTTGCTTTTTACACAGGAGCATTTGCCAGCACTGGTCCACCAGATGTGAACATATCTAACTATTGCTGGTCCACAGCATAGGTAGGTTCTTGCAAAATATATCTACCTCAGGTCCCAACCCTGCAATGGGATCAGTGAAATGACATTCTTGGAAAGGTTTCCTGTATTGCAACCTGCTAACTTACCTGTTGTTGTCAAATCTCAATGATTAAAGACATGAGTCACACCCCCTTAAAAGCTGTATGTTTAGGTTAAACATGATGGGGTTTTAAAAAAATGTTAGGTAATAAACATTGGGCTTCTTTTTAACTGCCCCATGTTTAGGGTTGTCAGTTGTGCATGTTAGAACTTTGATTACAAATAAAGCTGATTTTTTTCACCCTGGGAACTGCAGCCGAAGCCAGGTGTGTAGGATTAGGTCAGTGTCTCCCCAGAGCAGCACTGCAATGTATACGCATGGCAGCACCTACAGCTTGCTCAGCCAGCCACCACTCCAGGTCCAGCCACCAGCGGAGACAGTGGCATTGGCCACACAAGGGAGAGACTCTGTATCTGAATGTAGTACAGCCCTCTTTCCCAACCAATTAGACAATTCCCATGCCTGGGTCACACGATCATGATTCTAGAGAGGTCCTGGAGCTCCCTATGTGGCCTTGGCTGCTTATAGCACCCTATATGATCTTGGTGTCATGTTTCTGTGTCCAAGTTCCCTATACATCAAAGGGGATAAAAATCCTACACAGGCCCCCACTGATCACTTCCAAGTATTCAGCGCAGCTGAATAACATGTAAAACAGGTTAAGGTAAGAGCTTCACACAACTCATTCATGGTTATGAATGGTCTTTCACTTAATTCAACAGTATATTTAATTTTGGTCCAGAATAAGCACACTGACTTGCAGACAAGCAGCCAGGTACTGAGATGCTATGGGTAGTAATTTGTCGCTTCAAAAGTTCTTGATTCTTGTGAGATGTAACCTGTCTCTATCCCAAATTCAGCTACACTTTTAAAAATGGGTCGTTCTGAGCTTTCACTCCAAGGTTTGGGCTGTTGGGTTAGTCGGGAGGTCACCGAGTTTAAACATTAGGAATAGGGTAATGGGTCAAAGGAAGTGTCATGAAAAGAAAGCCCCGATCAGGGAAGAAGAAGTTAGTAAGGTGTTACAGCACTGCAACAACTGCGACCCTTTAGCAAGTATCCTCTGAGGACCTCAAAAGTCTCTAGAAGATACTGGCTACCATGAAGCTATATGGGTTCCTCCTGGAAAAGGAAGCAGAAATGGAACCCATGAATGGTTCCACTTGCTTTCTGATGGTGTGCATTCACCCCCACCCTTCATTTCCTAGACCCCCATGCATTAAGGACTGTATTGACCATAGAGATTCTGAGAGCAATCCTGATATCAAACAGCTGTGGAGAAAATTTTCCCTGGTTTGGGTTTCAAGACTTCACCAGAAGGGAGCAGGAGAGACCTGCAGCAGAGCTCAAAGTAATGCTTGCAGTGTGGACTGTGTTGTCCTGCACAGAGCCTGGCCTTGTTATGGCTTGCAGCCAGGCTCCCAATAGATATGACAACTGCAAGATTAAGAAATCTCACAAACATCACCTTGTAGCCTGGGAAATTGTAACTTTGCAGTTTTCTCTACATGTTAGCGTTGTATGCCAATAAACACGCCAGTCCATTGAAGTCAGTAAAAGTTGCCCCTTTCCTTTCCCACTGCTGATATACTTCAGAGTTTATACATCTACACCAGAAGAGTTCAATCCTATGTAAAAGGAACATAAACTAAATCCAGTATCACATACTTTCTGAAAAATGTAACTGTATCTATGCTTGCTGATATGACAGGTTAAGACCAAATAGAAATTTTCCTTTCCCTACTCACATGGATATATTGGACCCCGTATCAAATCTGAAGACAAGAACTGAGAAATCAAGTCTTAACTGAGCACCATGAAAAGAACACAAGAAGGTATCTAGTTTAAATTATGTCTAGCATTTCATGTTTCATAATAAATCAAGAGAGTAAGTGCAGAATACCAAGGTTTTGCCTGGTGTGGAAGGGTTTCCTAGTCAGCCATTCACAAACCCGGGTCCTGGACACAAGGCTTCAGATGCTGTCTGGCACACAGTTGCAGAAGCAGCCCTGCAGCAAGTTTTACAACTGGTTTCTTGGAAGACCAACATTATCAAAACATTCAATGTAAATATGTCAGTCTTTAACTGCTGGGAGACCTGCTCTTACCTACCTTCATCTGACAGCAGCTCCCCACAGAGCACTGGTCAGGGCTCCCTACATCACTGCTGAAGAGTCAGTGCCTTACACGTAATCTTGACAGACTTGTACCAGAGGAAAGAAAGGTCTGTGATTTCGCTCCTGACCCAAATGCAGGGTCACAGTCTTTGGGAAGTCTTAGGACTATGGATTTTTCTCAAAATTCTCCTGTCACCTATGCTAGTCACTAGTGGATATAGTAGCTGAGAAACCTGGGACACCCAACACAAGCAGTTTGGTTGCACAGAGTCCACCTGCACCTGCAGAAAGCCTGACACAATGGATATAAGGAGTGCACTAAGCCCCTCTTCTTCATCGGTGAGAGTTCAGATTGAGACGATCTTTATGGTCCCTTCCAACCCTTACCATTCTATGATTCTATGAATGATTAGATTCAAAACGTGGGTTTGAATGACATTTGCTCATTAGCTTCAAGCTGATTAAGGAGTTACCTAGAAGTGGCTAACCTGCATGCAGGTCACTTCTCAAGTCCAAAATCAACAATCCCCATTGGGTCTAACAGGAGCAGCCATGGACATTTATTGTCCACCTACCTGTCTTATCTCCCTGTCAAAATGCTGCCAGAGTTTACCTGGGGCACGTGGGCACTCCCTAAGTTGTTCCAGTGCAAGACAAGCCAGTTCGGGGCACACCATTTCCACCAGACTAAACAGATGGACTAACCCTTCAGAGAGGAGCAGTCAACACTTCCAGGTGCACGCTACTGTCTGTCTGCCAAAGAGCGCTGTGACCACTCGCTTGGATTAAACAGTTTCAGCAACAGCTCTGAGTTAACCTGACTGATTTTGCCCGGTGTGAAGGAAAGCTGAATCACATCTGCTGCCAAGGCAGAAGAAAACAGTAACTCAACAGATGGTGATAGGCTGGTGGTCACCAGAGGAGGCAGGTATCTGTCCTGAACCAAGAGTGCCAACTTTGTACCAAAGTGGCCAAGGAGTGCCCATGAGGTCTGGGGTCTGGTGGAGCGATGGAGTCCACCTCCAGGAGAGCTGTGGGCCAGACAGGCACGGATAATGCCCCAAACCTTCCTGGACGTCTTCAGGAGCGTGGGCAGGAACCCTGTGGGCTGAGCAATGGATCCTGTTCATCCCCCAAAGTCAAAGCGGAGTTATAGTTCATCAAGCTTTCCTTGCAGCTGGGTTATATACACAGAAAACTGGGTGTTGATGTTTACAAGACCCAGAGCTTATTTCTGTTCGTTTCTATGCACAAAGAACAAAACATTTAGGTACTTCCCATCTACAATAACTTTTTTCTTGTCCTTGTGTCTCAACTGTACAAGAATGAGGGCTGTGTGTCACCAGGAGAAGGGAAATGCTTAGAAATCCTTCTTGTTCGACTGCTGCTGTTCCTTGCTGACATTTAGCCCAGACAATATGAGCACCACCCTCGGTTACACCCAGCTGGGCTGTGACTTCACTGGGAAGCCATGGTGTGGCACGGCTGTAACCAACAGCAGCAACAGCCAAATATTTCTGTGTGGAGCCTGAGACTGTTTGCTAGACTGAATTTTAATTTGCTCAGTATATTTTGGGTGCAACATAAGTTGCTTTAACCTTGCTGTACTGTTTCTGATCCCAGGGGTAACAGTGCAGGGCAGAAGAGATGGGAACCCAGATTGCTCCTCCTGGCTCTGTCTCATGAGGGGGAAGGAGCAATCCTCATGCTGCTTTGCAGGGCCCTAAAAGCTGGAGCCGAAAGTTCATTCTGAAAAGCTGCCTGATTTAGTTGCTAGCACTTGCACCTTTCAAAACACCCACTGCAAAGAGTGACGGTGGGTCACAGAGGAGCACTTAGGGGGGACATTGTAGACTCCATGTGAAGGGAGCAGGGACTTAAACTGCCGCTTTGCTGATTAATCCACCTCATTTCAGTGCTGCAAATCTGAAAGTCTGAAATTAATCTGCATGGCTGAAATACCGACCCAAACCAAGACATGCCCCAGCTGAACAGTGAGACACAGACATACGTGGAGGATGAGAGCAGAAGCAGGGATCATCTCCCCACCAGCTACCTCCAGCCAGGAGTGAGCTGGGACCAGCTCAGCACCTGCCTAGAAGAGAGCGCTGAGCCTCAGTGCAAGGGCCACAAACGCATGTGCTGAAGGGAGAAAACCTGATCCACGTCGCTAGCCCACTGACTGTACACCTCCCCACACTGCCCCAGCCTGGGTGTTTCTCCAGGGGTCCTCACACCATGACGGGGGTGTGGATCTTGCTGTGACAACCTGACTCTCCACATGCAGATGCCTAAGTCCTGGCTCTGGCCGTGGATCACCCCTGTTGACTTTGTTTTGCCCATCGCAAGAGCAGGCTCTTCGTGCCAACCCAGCACAATGCCACATGGAACACCAACCATGGAGCAGCTGTGAGCCAGGACCTTCAGACAGTAAAGCCAGAACTGCTTATGAGTAACAGCCAGTTTTGCTTGCTTGGTCACTGGAAACCCTGCTTTTAATTCTGGCTAGCCTTGCACCACTCAGCTTCACATACATGGGGTGGCTTGCATAGCAAGCAGAAAGCAAGGATTAGCCTACAGTTCATGCCTGAGCACCAGATCTCTGCATGCATTTCAGTCTGCCCCATCCAACGAGAGCCTTCCCTCACAAAATACAGAAATAAATAAAAAATTTAACAGCCAGAATGTCCTAGTTAATGATTAAGCGGGGACAATTGCACAACTTCCCCTGGAATGTCGATGTTGATGGCTGCGGTACACTGGCGGGCAGGAATGGCAAAAACAGTACTACAGCGAGGAGAGGATGGGGCCCGGGTGTCACAGCAGCCACAGCAAAACTCGGCAGGAGACAGGCTGTCCTTCCGCTGCAGGAGGCTGATCCCCCTGTTAGAGTGTCTCAGCCCCAGGCTTCAGAGGCTTGGGGTGCAGGGCTGGTGACAGCCAGCCTCAGCCGGGTCTGGGAGTCCTACCATCACAGTGAGCAGGAAAATACAGCATCACTGTGTGTTTTGTACAACTGGTTCACTTGCAGGCATGGGTCAGTGCAAAGCAAATGCAAACCTCATGCCTCAATGTCCTTATGTATGTATTTAAAAGCATACAGTACGCTCATAAAAGGGCTCAGTCTCCAGGGCTAACTTATAAGTGCCAGACAAAAATCCATCAAGATTGATGAGTCTTTCTTTTACGGCATTCAGCATGTCCAACATTATACTGGACCTTGAAAATCCCTGCAGGAACAAGGGCCGTTAAATATCTAGAATAAATACAGTCAAATAGAAGTTCAGACACCCAACTGTTCGTTTGCATGGGCATGTCCTATACTTGGAAATGCGGTAAGCTTTCAAGTCAAATTCCTGGAAAGATTAGCCTAATGCACGACTCCCAGAGCCCACAGCTCGTTAAGAAGAGACTCTAATGCAACACCTTCCGAGCAGTACATGTGCGTGCCAGCAAGGCAGCTCCTTGCACACAGTTGTTGGAGACAAAAATCTGTTTGGCTGGTCTTTGGGTCATTTTGGCTTCAGAGACCTTACCTGGCCACAGACAGCATCCACCTGGCGCCTCAGGGTGACAAGGAACAGAGAAACCTGATGCCACTGCTCAAAAATGGGTTAGTGAATTGATTCATCTGTGGGAATAATGTGCTTCCTGACACACCTTTTACTGGGTCCAACAGAGGGCACACGCGTAACGGTCAGCACTGCCCATGGGCTATTTAATGACATGCCCTGCAAAGAAAACCCTCCATTGCCAACTTGCTTCATTATGTAAGAAAAAAAACAAACAAACAAAAAAATAAAATTCCCTGACCACAGCCTGCATGAAGGCATCTGGAGGTGAACCAGGTCATTTCCAGTCTTAACAATTTGTTCTAATAAATTTCAGGAGGGAGATCTCTATAGAGGCTGCTGAAAAGCAGGCTCACAGCCAAGGCAGAGTGAGAGAAGAAGGTGGTCCCACTGGGAATGGTAAAGAAGGACCATTTTCAGGCAGGCTCCAACCTGCCAACTCAGAAACCATTCCGTTTCTCTCACGCTGAAGAAAATACAGATCTATGGACTGACACTTGTTGCAAATAATCCATCTGCACCACACAGATGCTTGACTCACCTTTAATGAGCAAACTTCTCAGTCTTGAGTCCAGTTCTGCCCCTCAGCCATGCCTTGGCCACCCACTGGCCCCTGCCTGGTTGAGACCACAGAAATGCTTTATAACTAACAGCAACTATCATTCTGGTTTCATCATTGCTTTTCCAAGTGGTTTCTGCTTCTGCTGTTTGGAAACAATGCTCAAGGCTACCAGCACCAGATCAATAACTTATCTGGGAACAAAAAACTGAGATGAAGGAAGATGATTAAGGGAGGACCTTTGTGCTGAGGGAAGGTTTTCCACCCCATGATAAGAACCAGAAACTGTCATGGGAACTTGGGCCCAGAGAGCAGAACATCAAGAGGGGAGGCCGGACACGGTGCAAAGGGAACTAAGTGCTGGAGATCATTGCCACATTTTGCTGACATTAGCTCTCCTCAACAACTTGTGCTGCAGTCAGCTGAGAATACAAGATCCTTGTAGCCATGGGGGCATCATATGTAAATGCCAAAGTGTCAGAAAGAAAGCTGATGTACTTTTTAAAAAGGAAGTCCTGCTCTTCCTTTTAAAAAGGAAGCCTGTGGGCTGAGATACCCAGGGTTGTGTGAGACAATTTTGGGTTTTTTTAAAAAGATGCATTTATTGGAGACCACAGAAGAGATGGAGTTCCTCACAGCTTGTCACAGGGAGAGAGGAGTTCTGTACATGTGCAGTGGTTGCTGGGAGGGAGGGGGCCAGACACGACACTATGTTCAGGCACAGATGATATTAGGGATGTGCACGTTCCTCGCTGTGTTTCCCAGCCCTGTGCTCTCACTGCCTTCCCAGCAGCATGGCTATATCACTCTATGTTTGTGGGCTGCACGCACAGCACTGGCAGTTATTTGAGCACCCTCAATGCTCTGGGCATGCCTGCTCTCTTTCCATGGGTCTTACCTACCTATATGAATTAATTATTTGCACCTCTGAAATTATTTACACAGCTGAAAACGCTGCTCAAGATACTGTTCATAAAGTTTTTCATTTTCTGATTTTCTGAGCCTGATCCACTGACATCCTTCTAAGTCTTCACAGCAATTCCCTCATACAGCAAAACGCTTTCTTCTACCGAAGTGTCCAGTAAAGGGTTTCAGAAACCAGAGCAGAGAAGCAGGACCTTGGAAAAACCCATGTTTGCAGATGCATCAGTTCTGAATGCACTGCCTGCCTCTAAAACCCAGGAGAGCACTGCCTTCAGTGGCAGCCCAGCTGCCCTTGCTGGGAGCCCCAGCTATTAGCCACTTGCAGAAGGCAGAGCCAGTCTGCAGTACTACACACCTTGTCTGGTTCCATGTGTGTTCACAGGGATGAAATCTGTGCTAACATTGCAAGGGCTGGGAGGTGTTAATGTACACCAAGAGTGCTGGTAGTATATGTTCCCTATATTCCACTGCAAGTCTGAGCTCTTTCACTTCCTCACCTCAAGTTCAGTTTCAGACAATCTTGCCTGGCATGTCTGGGAAGATGAACAGCATGCGCCATTTGTATATAACAGAAAGTTACATCTTCATCACAGGAATACTTGAGAAACTAGGATTTTTTTTCCATTCTTGTTAGTTCAGGTTTTCAGTACTTTGTAATAATGTACACTTGTACATTATCACTTAATAATTAATGTATACCCATACACCACTCACCCAAATGTTTCCAAAGTATTTTTCATGTGTTCTCTTTTCTTTCCCGTGTTTGGAGTATTCAGCAATATGTTTTCCCTTGTCATTTTTTCCTACCAGCACATTTTTTACCAAATGGAGGACAAATGAATGTGTTTGCCAAGAGGTGGAGTACAAAAATTCTGTACATCTGTAACACTATTACCCAAAGACTCCGCTTTCGACAAATATTCAGCCCAGTATTTTCACTGGGCTGATGTCTCATAGAAAGCTCAGGGTGGGTTTCTCCTTCACGTAACCCCATCCGCACTGCAAGGCACGCTCCTCTCCAAAAGAGAGGAAAGCAACAAAAGCGAAACACACATATGCACCTCCCTCCCTAGAAAGGATAAAAGGGACCATCATGGAGACAAAGGCTTAGATATCAAGAATATAATGGCACAAAACCTGCTGAAAACAGCAGAAAGGAATAAACATCAGGCATCAAACTTCAAGCATCTGGCCCAGTACGTGCTTGGGTCTTTTTCCAGGACTGAACACTGGTGAAGGTATATTGAACTTCATAAAAGGCATGGCTGAAAAAAATACTAAAACCCTGATAATTCAGAGAAGTTAAAGCCAAAAAGAATCATCTTGCTTGTCAGCTCTCTTTCTATTTACTCAATTGGCTTTTTCTGCTTAAAATAGTACCTTGGAATAACTGAAATGTGCCTTTCAGCAAGGACCCCATTCAGTAGTTACCAAGAGACATATAATCAACCACATCCTATAGTCATTTGGTTAATCACCTTCCCATTAAAAATTACACTTTATTTTTCCATCCAAGTGTCTCTCTTGAGCTGGCTGCAAACACTTCATGTTATTGCTCTTTCCAGAAGAAATGGCGTGCTGCTTTCACTTCTGCTAGTACTTATGGTGATAAATTCAGCCTGCCCTGCCATAAGTTAGAAAGAGAGAGGGAGTTTCTTACATCTCTTCCTGTAAAAAGCGGCTTCTACAATCCCAGTACCCCTTTTTGGGGCACTTTTTTGTACACCATTCATTTTTTAATTTCTTTAAATATCTCTAGAGGTAAAGGTACTATGCCAGTATCAATCTCACCAATAACCGATGAAAGCAGCAAAATCCAGCTGAATAGAGAAATGACAGACAGAATAAAAGCTACAAATCCACTGAAATTTTAGTTGCACACTTGACACTTCACCACTGCTGAAATGCAGCCAACTTCCAAAAGCACTATTGGCACTTTAAAAGTATAGTTCAGATACACACCAGTTGCTTTGGACACGACGACAAGAGCACTGTGAAAAGCGCAGTATAATACAATACAATATAATATAACACAATACTATATAGCATAGCAATATAATTGCTAGAATTGCAGAGATTACTATCCCCACAGTTACAAGAAGTGCCCTTTTCAATTTTCAAAGGACGTATCTTCAATCCTTTAACAACCACTTAACTTTATGGTAGTGCCACTATGTCTGTGCTGCTGCAGGTGATTTAGTCTCTCATATAGCCATGTACCAGAGATTATGTTTGGTTATATTTTAACTGAAGTAAAAATACAAGTTGCGCGGCTGTTTCATACGTGGTAGCATCTCATTTGGGTAATATAATCAAAGTGCCCTCTGAAAATTCATATGCCTACTAAAGATGTCTTTGATGAGTAGAATAGGACTAGTGGTAATGAATCAATTATTAAAATCATTGTGGATGTCTATAAGCCATATCAGATCACAAAACCCCAAGAACAATCTTTTCTAGGTCACAGATAAATATATTTGAAATGACTGTTGGTTCTACCCTCAAAAATCTTTGCAAATTCCTGAAGTATCACATAAGAATCTGCACTTCTCAGACTGCTCTGGCTGGGATTTCAAGTTTGCACTTCCTATGAATACTAAGGATTTCATAAAAAGCATACTTCCAAACTGTGCATGCTTTTCACAATCATCAGCCACATAGTATATGATCCTAAATGTATTGCTTTTATTTCCATAAGAACCATATCAAAAAACTCACAGCTTGTAGCTAGACTAGAAATTAAAGGCAAGAAGAAGCAACAATCAGACTGACAACATGCTAATCCAAACCAGATGATCTGATTATATTATGGAGAGGGTTTTCTGTAAGCCCCTGCAGGAACAAGAGAATTCATCACTATTTCAGAAACTCTCTGCAGAAACGCCAGCTTTTGGCTAGGTTTGTAATTACTGTTAAGTGTAAAAATTGCTGTCAACACACAGAAGTGAGGCCCAAAACTGAGAACTCAAACTGGAGACCACCTTTGCTTGGGGAACAGATGTTGTCTCACACAGCCCCTTTAAGAAGGAGCCAGTGTGAGTACAGGCACACGTGTGCAAATCATGGAGCTGTCTGGAAACACGACTGGTCACCTCTTTAACCAACTATTACTAACGATTTGTTGGAAGAACAACTTAGAGTCTCTTTCACTGTGGCACATGTGAAATTCTGTTCATGGGTGCTTAAAAACTTAAAACTGGGACAGAGGAAATCTATGTTTCATAGAAGTCAATGCTCTGATAAGGATTGCATGTTACTGAATAGATTAGTCTTCAAGTATAGACAGTCTGAAATTTTTCAGATATGAGTGTCAGCACATTGTACAACAAGCACTGCGATAAAGACAAGAAGCCATTATTTTCCAACAGTGTCAGCATCTCCGCACTACATATCCTGACTCTAAAAATAAACCAGAAGAAATACAGCAATAAAGTTCCAATTACCATAACTCTGTGAATAATTTCCACCTTGTCACTGAAAGACCAAAAATCTATATAATACTGAACAAATTATCAAAACAGCATTAAACCATGCTATTTCTGTAGGGGGTTTTTTGACTCTTGAAAAATGAGTCAAGATTAAATGAAACTTGTACCCACAGAGGTCCCTTATAATCCCTAACATTCTGTGACTCTGTGACTCTGTGTAAATGAAAGTACTACCTATACGTAAGGACCCACGCATATGCATGCATTATGTTCATTATGTAAAAACATACCCAGAATTTCTTCAGCCACATTGACTTGAATGTATGCCATTCCCTTCTCACCATCGTTTCTAAACAGCATTCCTTGGTTTCAAAATAGTAATCTATTTTATGGAAAACTGGCTACAACTTGTTCAAACAGGTTGAAATTTATGTCTTTTCTATCAGCAATCAGTCTCTTGCATGGAAAGCTAAAGGGAAATGATCCTTGAAACACCACTCCGGGTGGCTATGGAAATCCTTATAATTGTACACTACTCCCAGCAGTGACAATAAGTAGATATTATTTGCCAATAACATTGATTGCCATCAGTCTGGGGTTACTATCCTTTCACACATACCAACTGCATCTCAGATAGCCCATACATAAAAGTATGAGCAGTTGTAAACCTGTCCTCATTTCACCTCAGCATCAACTACCTCCCATAAAGCCAGAGATGGAGACAAGTGCCAGCTGAGTTGGGACAGGTAGGTGGGGTTCAGGCAGTGCAGCGGTGTACCTTCCCCTCATGTCACTCTTACGTGCATGTGGTCCCTCCTATGGCTAAACCACAGGGACTTCTCTGCAAGTGACATGTGGATTTGTATGTTGGTACTTTAAAGCACCAATAGGAGAAGAATGAGGGTGCCCGGAGGCACACCTCACGCTGGGCACACAAAATCCTCTGTCGCTTGTCAGTTTAGACGTTTTCAGACAAGTAGCCACACACCAGAGGAGATGGGGAAGATGCAGGAGCGACAGCAACGTGCTGGTTTAGAGGGTCACAGCAGTGCCCTCCCGTAGCTGCCTGGCAGGGATGGCTGCACCACGCAGGGAGTACAGCAAGCTGCAGTGACGTGCTGAAGCGTCATGCCAGAAATCTCCAGCAAACCCTAATCTCTGCAAACTAGTCCAAAGTCTGCAGAAATCACACTAGTGTTACCAAGACTTTTTCCGAAGGAGACTACTAAACATGTGTATGTTTACAAGAATACCACTAAATATAGTTAAAAACTAGGGACCCACTAGGTCGTTCAGTCCAGCCCCTCACTATTTCTGGCAAATGTAGGAAAGTCTCTTTCAGAAATAAAACCAAGGAGACGGACAGTCATGTCGAGTCCCATCCTTTGCAAATTAATTTTAATACAGCAACGATGTACAAACAAACCATGGTCCTTCACCTTCCTCGTGCAATACAGCCCTTTTGTTATGCTGATTGTCCTGCGTGTGCTTCTCCACCTCTTTTCTGGTTGTGGTTCATTTTCCTTGACTGGAAGTCACTAGAGATGTAAACCAGCACTACAGAGGAATTGCTCCGCACTAGCTGAGCATTACAATAACCAGGAGGTGTGGGTATTCAGCACTTATGTCCCAGAAACAGGCAGGGACACCTAACTCTACCCTGCTGAAGCACAGGAACATACTTTCCTCAGAGATGGCATGTTCTCTGGGTCCTGCCCCACTACCGCGAAGGCCTCCTGCCTTCTGCAAAATAGCTGCTTCATTTGTCCAGAGGCCGATGCCCGTGCCCCTACACAGCCGCTGCTGCTGCCGCTGCCACCAGCCATTCTCAGCAGCAGGGAGTCCTACAGCACTGTAATAAAATACAGATGACTGGTCATAGCAAGACACAGGTGTAGCTCACAGCCAGCTGTCTCCTGAATTAAACTGGTATTAGATTTTGGATTCTGTGGGGTACTCTTCACAGATAACATATTTTGGTATAATGCCCACTTAATATACTTTTGAGTTGCCCAGCTACACAGAAGCCACATGTTAGTACACCACCCAGACAAGTACCCGTGTCCTGAGACTAGTCTTTCCGGGCACAGCCAGCTAGGCAGTGCTCAGCCAGACGAGGTTATCTCTGTTTGAGACAGAGAGGACAACCAGCGGGTCTTGTGCCGGGGTGTAACCACGTTTGCTAGCAGGGACAGACACAGACACCAGCCTGTGTGGAGTGGAACACCAGCAGGCAGTTTGTGGTGGCCGAGGCGCTGCCCAACAGCCCTGCCAGCCCCTGCCCTCGCAGGCAGCCCGCACTCGCTGCTCAGATGCCCTGGAAATCGAAGCTGCCCACTGGTGACACGGCTGTCACTGGGAATGGCTCTGCCGCAAGAGGTACTGCAGCACGGGGGCACACACTGCACCTGAGTGTTAATTCTTGCCATAACCATCACATCTGGCCACAGGTTTTACTGGAGAACGCTTCTGTTTACGAGGCAATAACCATCTACTGCCCCAAGTAAATTTCATAACCGCAGGCAGAGCAGACTGATGGAAAATGCTATTCCTGAGCAAACAGAGAGCACCTCAGGTCATTTTGGCTACAGCTGGCTACTAAAAATACCTTTTCTTCTGGCCTCAGACCATGCACATGGGTTAGGGGGGGAAAAAAGGCCCTGAGAAACAAAAGAGCCACTGACGCCTCCAGGTATCAGTGTTTCCTCATCCCAAGCCATGGAGCATGGAGGAGACGTGTGGTACAAAGACACGGTCTGTTCAGCACAGGCACTGCTCCAGGATCTGCCCTGACATCTGCGCAGCCATCTCAGGTGTTTCTCAGCCTCTGCTTCCCAGAAAAAGGCGAGTGTGGACATGGCTCACCAAGGTGTGCCCCCACCTCCCACAGGCAGCTGGTTGGTTCATGCTTGGCATTTGATGTGCCTCTACAGAAGCCACTAAATAATGTTTATAGGGAGTTTCTTTTGATTCTGGCTTGATTTAAAGAAAAGCCATCAGAGTTTGGAGGATGTGGGAGGTTTTGCAAAGAATACCCACAGCCAAAGCAAAGCTTGCAGAAACAAATTAGAACGGCATAATAACTTCAAGGTAAACCCCAGGGAGAGGGAAATTAGTGCGGGATGGGACACAATCTGGTTGCAGCCAGGATAATCTGCATGACATCATCTGCATAACTTGCCCACTGCAACAGGTAAAAAGGAATATGAGGAGTCCTGAAGGCGACAAGTAATGCAGGGAAATTTTGTGCCCAGATAGGAAACTGAAATCTATTTTGCAAAAGTGTCCACCAGCCTGAGAATCTTAAGCAAGAGTCGGAGACTGTTCACAAAGCACCAGTCCTGCAGTAGTACACAGGAACATAAAACTAAGATGTTTCCAGACACACGAAAATGAGACACGAGTCCAGCCCCCTCGGAGCAGCAGCAAAAGCAGAGACAAGCGGCTTCCGTATTCACACTGCTAACAGCAGTGCCAGCGTGCTGAAACAGGGAAAGCAGCTTTGGCTTAGGGGTGAAAACTATTGCATCCTCCTGTGCCTTACAATCCCCTATTGATGTATGTTACCAAATATTGCCCCCAGTTCAGAACTACAGTCATTCTGCACTCTGCAAATTGAAGACAAATGTGGGATTGAGTGAGGGACTGAAGAAAGGGTTTGATGAAAGCAGAGAGGAGCAGAGACCACAGAGACTCTGTACATGACAGTTTTATCAAGAAAAACCTGCCTTATCTCAGAACAAATGCTCACCACATTTGCCAGAGTTACTGGTGAGAATTAGAAGAAATTAAAGCACAGTCAGGTCAGGATACCATTTTCCCATTGATTCAATGTGGAGGTCACAGTAACAGGCAGGGTTTTGTTGAAAAACACCAACAAGTTGCTCAATAATACATTACAAAAAATGTTGGTGAAATAATCTGTAAATGTTATCTGAGAACTAGAAATCAAAGAGAAAGTCCCAAGTTATTTTTATTGGCCTTAAATGAGCAGTGACATGGATGACAATGGTCAAGTTTGCAGCATGGGCAATGGCCTTGTGCTGGTGGAACAAGAAGCCATGTCCTCCCAAGGGCGATGCATGTGCAGTTCTTTAAATTGGATGAGAAATTCATTGATATTTCTATTCTCACTTCTTTGAGCTGGAGGTAACACAGCCAAAGTGATGATTTTACATATCAGACATATTTTTGCTGGACACAGTTTGTCTGACACAGGGATGGCAGTCACATAGGCTATAGTTCTGCTGGATTTCAAAGACCTTAAGGTGTGGTTTCGCCAAAATAACTGCTTGGCCTCACTGCTAGAAATCCCACAAGCTGCTTAAAAACAAGATAAAACTAAGAAAATAACACCTAAAAGGATTTTGAAGATTGACTGATGCATGTTTAGCTCTGTTAAGGTACACAGCAGTTGCATTAAAACCTGAAGACATTTTGTGTAAAAGAAAACTGAAAATAAAAATGCCTGGAATGGCAGAAACGCAAATCAGAGAAAGTCAGGATTTGTAAGCATATCAAGATATAGATAACATCAAGCTAAACAAGAAAGCTGTCTGAAATAAGGCCACAGGAATGCTCCCACTTCACCAACGTCACACTGACCCATCCATGCAATGGGCACAACCAGACAGAGACACCCATGGCCTTTGCACAGAGAGACCTAGAGAGAAGAACATCACAGGCAATTCTCTACCTTCCAGAAAAAAGAGGGATACACTTAGGGAGGATTGGGCTCAACTAATTTCATCTCTAGCATTTGAAAATTAGTCACCAGTGTAAGCTGGTCACCTCAGCTCCTTCTGTGCATCAATGGGTGAAGAGGATCCACCCCAAATTGGTGTGGAGACCTGAAGCAGGCTCGAGGAATTGCTCCACACTAGCTGACCATAGTGGGATACGACATCTCTAGCTTAGACAAGACACTTGACTTTTGGATGGCTAAAGGTGACTCCTAAACATGGTTTGCCATTCTACCTGAAAAGGTCTCGGTGCCAGGCAGCAGGCAGCACAGAACAGCTATAGGACCCAGCACTGCCTGATTGACCAAGTTTGTTTCCTCCAAAGAGTGGCAGAACTGCAGGACACCTTCAAACCCAAGCTGATGCAGAGAAAACTAGGTGTTGCTAACAAACATTAAAATTCTTGCAACAATTTAATTACTATGTTCCATTATATGCATACTTAATTTTTCCTATCCATTTTCAACCAGAGATTAGAGCTGCTGCATTTGTAGAAAATGTAATTCTGAGTCCAGGTGTGCCAAATTTCCTTGATCCTGTGAGCAAAACCCTTCATACAGACAAGAGCCATGAGTCTTGTTCGGGGTCCTGGTCCCAAGGCTGGTGAATGAAACAGGTCACATGGCTTTGCTGGTCTTATACCCGTGCAGCTAAGCCCTCTCTCCGGCCGCGGTGGGCCTAGGGCAGATCGTCTCCTAGGAGCAGTCCTAGTTCTAGGAGAGCAGGCAAACTGCCCCTGGCCCTGGCCTGGGAGGGTGACACCAGGTGTGACCTGAGGCTGTGCCAGGGAGTGTGCTCGAGACCAAACAGCAGTGAGCCAGAGCCCGAGACCGGGCTTGGGTGCTCTTTCGTTTACCAGGTCTCATTTTTCTTTACTGCATAATGCTATAGATCCCTATCGGCCAATGCATCCAGGTCTTCTTCCCATGGAAACCCAGCCCATGTGTGTAAAGTTCTTGCCTCTGCCAGGCACTGGGACACAACAAGATCAGGCACTGGGTCTGGCAGTCACAGTCAAACTACTTTTGGTCCCACGCTGTTCCAGAGCCATTGCCTATTTTAAGCATTTCAGCTTCTCAGGCAACGGAGACGGCATTTTTCTGGAAGGCAGAGAGCCATAGAGAGCTATGTTACTGAATACAGAGGGTTTCTTTCAATCACTTCTGCCCAGAGTTACTCCTGAGCCCCATTCAGCTTAGCTAGTTGTCATCTGACTACGTCCAAAATCTGTTAAGTTCTCCCTCAAGGAAAGATTTGTTCTGACCACTGACAGTCTCTGCCTGATAAATGTCTTCTAGAAAAGGCAGAGCATAGTAAATTATCTGATAAAAAAATAAGAGTTATGGACATTTAACAAGCTTGAATCTTGAGCAAAATACCCAGTTAAATCATCATGCTTGGTAACAGTGTTACATTGTCACATCCCAGCAGATGTTGTTCTGCACCAAAAGCCATGTCTGTATTCTTGAGTCAAAAGATTGGCATGTGTTGCTCTCTGAAGGCATGAGTCTAGTGCCTCATTCCTCCTGTCAACCACTAATGTCTTCCCTAATATTCGAAGGCATCTTATTCTCTTCATGCACATCAAGCCGTCCCCCCTTATGTTCCCCTCATGAAGGCTTTGCTCCTGCTATATGTTGAGCTGCTTTCCCATCTTGATTTTCATTGGTGACAAAATCACGTCACTAGGTACTCTCATGCTAACAACCCAGATCATTGTTATGCCTGGTTATACATTACTACAATACTTAGATTCCGTGCTCAGGTCCTGTATTCACTGCTGTTAGACTTTTCTTCCCCCATTCCTTGTGTCTTTATGACCTCCTCTAATCTCATTGCTCTCTGGAAGAAGTGCTCTTTCTAGATCAATAATTCTCCATCTTTGGAAACTCTCCAACCAATGTTTTGCTATTTCTTGTGGTGTCCTTGTGACTATGCTGAGCTTATATTCCTAAAATGGTTTTAGACTATTTTATTCTTTCCCTCGTGGGATGAGAACACACACTCCTAGTTCACATTGTCATGAATTCTGTCTTCACAGCACTACACACATTTTCAGAACTTTCCTTCATTGTAGCTCACTTGCATTGTCTGAGGATACATCCCATAACACTATGCATTTTCCCTGCCTTTGTCAGTGGCTGCAGTTAACCCACAAGCTGAGAAGTGGCATGGTAACTCTTGCTTACCATACACAGAGACAATTTACTACCCTAATGGATTTAACATTCTGCAGCAGAAGATTTACGCTTTCTGCCATTCCTGGTGCACTGAATTTGCAGCTCAGATGACACACCAGCTCTGAATCTCATAGCACGTTCTCAGATCTAAACAAAGACCTTCTCTAAGGCCCCCAAAAGGGAGCTGTCAGAGGACATAAATTGTCATGACTCATGGAAGTCAGTAGTATAGTTTTACCAGCTGGAGTTCAAGCTAACTTCATCAATTGATGAAGCAACTAACCCATGCAGTCATCTCTCTTTTTGAAGTAGTTCTATTACTTTATTTTTTTTTAATTTCTGTCTACAATTCTAATCTTAATATCAATCTTGAAGCTGTCAGCTGAACTGTTTTCACTTGTTTCAATATCACTGACAAACCACTTTTGGTAACACTAATGATTGTCTGCTGGTCTAGGTACTTGGCTTATGCCCTTTCACTATTACCACATTTAGCATCGCTGTTACATTGCAATTGGTGGCTAATGCCATATGTCAACATTCCTTTCCAATTAGCTTCTTCTCCAAACACATGTGACAAAAAGAAACCATTTATTTTCTAAGCACAGACTGTCAGGCAAAACTAACATACAGCATGGTCTTTGTGTCTTGAGTGAGAGTGGTGTGTCTATGGTCAAAACACCAACAAAGTTAAGACAACGGAATTCAGGAGCTTACAACATGAAAGCTGCCTGTTGATGCCACAGGTTGCAATTTGTTTCAGCTTAGAATTCCCTCCCTCGCCCCCACCCCCCCAAACCCAGGCAAACCGAAACAAAAAGCAAAGAGAAAAACAAAGATAAAGACAAAGACAAGAGAAGATGCAAGGGAAAGGAAGGTGTTCTGCTACAACCCAGCACAGCTAAAGCCACTGATTCTGCCCATTCTCCTCTTTTGTTTAGAAATGGTTTAACCAAGGGCAAGTCCTGTCTGACCAACCTAGTGGCTTTCTATGATGGCGTGACTACGTTAGTTGACAAGGGAAGACCTACAGATGTGATCTATCAGGACTTCTGCAAAGCCTTTGACACAGTCCCCCACAACATCCTTCTCTCTGAATTGGAGAAATATGGATTTGATGGGTGGACTGTTCAGTGGCTAAGGAATTGGTTGGAAGGTCGCAGCCAGAGGGTAGTGGTCAAAGGCTCGATGTCCTAATGGATGCCGGTGACTAAGTGGTGTCCCTCAGCAGTCTGTACTGGGACCAGTGCTGTTTAACATTTTCATCAGTGACTTAGTGAGATCGAGTGCACCCTCAGCAAGTCTGCAGATGACACCAAGATGAGTGGTGCAGTTGACACACCAGAAGGACGGGATGCCATCCAGAGGCACCTGGACAAGCTCGAGAAGTGGACCTGTGTGAACCTCATGAGGTTCAACAAGGCAAAGCGCAAAAAGTCCTGCATCGGGGCTGGGGCAAACCCCACTATCAGTACAGGCTGGGGGATGAGGGGATTGAGAGCAGCCCTGCGGACTTGGCGGTACTGGTGGATGAAAAGTTGGACATGAGTCACCAATGTGCACTCGCAGCCCAGAAGGCCAACCATATCCTGGGATGCATCAAGAGAAGTGTGGCCAGCAGGTCGAGGGAGGTGATTCTGCCCCCCCTACTCCGCTCTGTTGAGACCCCACCTGGAGTACTGCATCCAGCTCTGGAGCCCTCGGCACAAGAAGGACATGGATCTGTTGGAGCAGATCCAGAGGAGGGCCACAAAGATGATCCGAGGGGCTAGAGCATCTCTCCTAGGGGGAAAGGCTGAGAGAGTTGGGACTGTTCAGCCTGGAGAAGAGAAGGCTGCAGGGAGACCTTACAGCAGCCTTCCAGTACCTGAAGGGGGCCTATAGGAAAGATGGGGGAAACATTTTCAGCAGGGCTTGTTGCGATAGGACAAGGAGTAACAGCTTTAAACTAAGAGAGGGTAGATTTAGACTAGATATAAGGAAGAAATTTTTTACTATAAGGGTGGTGAAACACTGGCACAGGTTGCCCAGAGAGGTAGTGGAGGCCCCATCCCTGGAAACATTCAAGGCCAGGTTAGACAGGGCTCTGAGCAACCTGGTCTAGTTGAAGATGTCCCTGCTCACTACAGGGGTGTTGGGCTAGCTGACCTCTAAAGATCCCTTCCAACCCAAAGCATCCTATGATAATGAAATTGAAGGTCAGGGACCTCCTTTCCAACAGCCAGACTGGATGAGCCAGCATCAGATATGCCAGCGAGAACTGTACTTGAGATGGCTCATACATGTTGCTAAAGTCCGGGTCGCACCCATCTCCCTGGCCTCATCTGACCCTGACACAGCAGAAGATGAGAAAAGACACAGTATCATAAAGAAAACATCTGTACCCACCCTGTTCTCAGCTCTGGAGTCCTGCAAGTTTACATTGGCCATTTATAGTAGAAAAACCTTAAAGAAAAGAAGAAAAAGCCTTTCCTCGAGAATGTCAGGGCTTTCATGCAACTACAAAATGTTTACTTTTCTATGATTAATTTGTGCGTCTTTGATTTGGAGCCCCCTATCCCAGCATATGTCATGGCTGACCATAACTCTCTTCATTGATATAAGGAAATTGTTCAGAGGCCTTTAAGATGAGAAGTTATAATATATCCAACTATTTTGCACACATATACTTCCCAAAACAGAGCTCCATACGTAAGAGTTGAGCACTACCATGACTGCTTTTAATCAAACTTGGTGTTCAAAAGAATTAGACATGGTTTGAGCATATACAGCAACAAGCACTCCTTTGAGATGCACACCCCTTTTCTCCTCCCGAAAAAGCATGAGGAGGGAGAAAGGCATTTGAGCAGGTGACTCAGCCAGGTCAGGGATGTCCTTCAAAGGCTGAGCATTTTTGGCATCATGGGAAATATTATCCTCAGGGTTTAGGAGCCTAGAGCATCTCACACAATCACAGAAATAAGATAAGACACTATGACTTGCTATATCATGAAAAATCTGACATGCTAAATCCCACTCAAACTACTTTTAAGACATCTGTAGGCTTTGTTGATTGCTTTCCTAAGTCTCCTGTCCCCTAGCACAATAACCCTTTACAGAAATGAGAGTTGAGCTTTCAGACTGCAAAACTAGGTTTTAGAAGCAGCCATACACATAACCCACAGGGCATCAAGTCAATACATCTCAAGCAAATATTTTAATTTGTTTTATAGAATTCTCATTAAAGAAAGGGATTTGCAGAATGAATAGAAGTTCTCCCCCTTCAAACTGAAGTAGATGAGACATCTTGATTCTTTGTGTAGTTACCAAATGTCAGAAGGCACTCAATGTAGACATTATTTTGCTACATGATCTTGTAACTGTCAGGGAGAAGGAGGCAGCTGACCTTCCCTCTGAACTTCAGAGCTCAGCTTAATACCGAGGACCTTAAGGTTGCCCAAGTTATCTGGTGTGCTTTGTCACATCTATAAGACCTGCTACCTAAGGACATCCAGGAAGCAGGCAGGATTGAGTCTGGGTGAAGAAGGACCAGAGCCATGAAATCTGGATACAGTCCCATGCAGTAAATGTTTCTCATGGATGTACATGTCTTTTATTAAGGGTCACATAAGGTGGCTAGACGAGACAGCCGGATTCTCACCCTTTTCACATCCTGCAATAGCTTCTTTAAGGCCTCACCACTGCTGCCTCTTGCACAACCCATATTTTACTTGCTGCTTTTCCATGTGCGGGGGCAGGCAGTCCTTAGGCAGTGCTCTTCACATGGCTCTGGTTTGCTCTCCGCCCCTGCTCCCAGTTCACATGCATTGCCTTATCTATTTTAGTCTGGGCATGGACCTGAAGGAGGAGGCTGTGGAAGCAGTGGATGCCCAGCTCTGCCTGCCGCACTAGCCCTGGCAGCCTGGAAGGGCCAGGGCAATATGTGGAAGAAAAGAAGGTTATCAGGAGTAGTCAGCATGGATTCACCAAGGGGAAATCATGCCTGACCAATCTGATAGCTTTCTACGATGACATGACTGGCTGGGTAGACGAAGGGAGAG
>Ga0065711_1007622_pt1 | contig 27236 bp, 14 predicted proteins | sample Hoacrofraction12_FD_59098 | JGI IMG/M metagenome (GOLD analysis project Ga0065711, IMG submission 59098) | Hoatzin crop microbial communities from Cojedes, Venezuela - Epithelial fraction 12 v2 (version 2) | ecosystem: Host-associated > Birds > Digestive system > Esophagus > Crop | place...
ACTACCCCTCAGAGGCAGGCGCACCTCAACAACAAATTTTTGACAGTATTTCCTCCTGTGACTGCCTTCCATAAATACCTCAAAGCACATCACGTATTTTCTCCAAGACCCAGATAGCCAGGTTTAAAACCAAACCACTAGCAGCCCCAAACCCTGCACCACAAAGTCTCCATCACCCACCAGAAGAAGGCCAGCCGCCCTCATGTCTAGAAAGCAAAGGTGTTTTCTCCTTTAAGCACCCCAGTTTTGGAGAGATTCACCTCATTTTCCTTAAGCTATGGACAAGGACGCACTCTCTGCTCTCTCTGCTCCCGTGTTGTGGGCTCCATTCTCCACACACGATTGAGCTCTGCCAATGCAGACCTTCCCTTGGAGGAAAGGCCCAAAATCCACATTTTTTCCAATTTCAGTATTTGCAGTACCCACCAGGCTGGAGATGCAGTTAACTCGGGTATCTGAACTCTCAACTGATCCATAAAACACGGACAACTGGCTATGTACCTGGCCTAACCTGGAGCAGAATATATTGCACCCACAAACTATGAAGCCACATCCAGGAGCTCAGTGAAGAAAAAAGCAGGTAAGAGGGNGTTTTTCACCACACAAAATCGTAAGAAAAAAAAACATAACTATTGTCTCCAAGATCAAGGAAAAAAATAAGTAGAACAGTTTTATTTTAAAACTGCCATTTTATTAGATTTACTAAAATTTGTTTTCTCCTCTTAAAGTTAGCATTAGTAGCTGGCTACATACTTTCTAGGGAGAAGCTTACCACTCTTTCGCTCTTCATCAAGCATCAGACATTTTCTGCTATGTTTGCACAGGGAAGTTTAAACCTGTGCCTATGGGGACTGAAAGCACCTTCCCAGTTGTCCAATGGCCAGAACGAAGGGAAAACAGACTTCCTGACCCACAAAAGATTAAGACAACAAAACAGTTTCTACCCTGGACATTGGTACACAAACATTATTTTTAAAAAAATAACAAAATACTTTGCTAAATAATAATCAGGAGAAAAATCATTGCAGATCATAAGAATCATTTCACACCAATCATTTCAAATTCTGTGAAATTATTAATTCTAAAATTTTCAAAACTACAATTCTTTAAGATGTCTTCTAAAATAATTTTGTAATTGTCAAAATGCTCAATTGTGGAAGTATCTGTAGCAGTACTGAAGCATTTACGGAACCAATTTTAAATGAAATAACGTATTTTGTCAAAAGTTTCTATTTCATAACCTGGAAAATTTTTTTTTTCCATTAAAATCAAAATATTTCCTGAAATTTCCAGCTCCAACAATACAATACCTAAAAAGATATATAATAAGAAAAGTGACACAGGCCAAAAGCTGAAGCTCCAGATCTAGTCCATTTGGGGAGCAATTTTACCAAGACAAGAGGAAATGACTAGCCCCCAGGTAACATCGCAAGCTGCCACAGCCAGGAAAGCTCCGCGAAGCACCTCTAGTTCCCAGCTCCTACAGATGAGCTTCGGCTAGATGGCCACAGCAGTGAACGATGCTACAGTTCCCCACCACCCATCCTGCATCTCTTGACACTACAACCAGCAAAAGTAACACAGCAAACTGACTCACTATTTACAGGCACGAAAAGAGCAGGCACTAGAGCCCTTCTCAGCTGGGGAAATGTTTATTTCCCTGCAAAGCCTCATCTGCTGCAGAGGACAGAGGGGAGGTTTGCCCAAAGACCTCTGCACACGAATATTCAGGAAACCAGGATGAAGCTCAACCCAAAGCAAATCCCTCTGTACCCCAGTAAGTGAGAATTCAAACGCATACCTTCCAGTTCTGACATCTCTCCCTGGGTTTTCAGGCTAATATAACAAAGTTTATGTTGCAGTGTTTTTTGAGGTTGGCATAGAAACCTTAAAAAAAGCCACCCTGACCTCTTTAGAGAAAGGACCTGATCCAAAGCCCCTAGAAATCCACGGGAAGGCTGCCACGGTCTGGCCCTGGCTTTGGACCAGATCGTTATTTTCTAAGAATGTGGCGTAGGAACTAAACCCCACTCAGCAAGGGCTGGGACGCCCACACGGTAGCACACGCCAGCTCAGCAGAAAGGAGAACGAGCCCCGGCGCTCTTCTCCATCAGGGCTATCACAGCCCCGATGCTGTAGCAAAGCAGACATTTTACATTGAATTCTAATTTTATTTAAAAAACTACAAAGCATACCAGAGCACTGGTGAAGCACATCCGTTTATATTTGAACTAAAGCACACTGGCTCTCTCCTGTAGTTTTTTGGGTGGAAAGGGAAACTCAGTGGGTCATAGCAGGGTAATCTCTTTTTAATGTAGTGCTCTGTGCAAAATCCACATGAAGCCAGCCAAAGGAAGACAGATATTAATGATATTATCTTGCCCACGTACAAAAATAAAACATCTACAGTGTTATTAATCTGCCGTGATGGCTTTCTCAACACAGAAATATTCCAAATTACCAGGTCCGTTAAAAAGGACAGAAAGAGTATTGCTAGAATTAAAATGCATTTTCCAATCCTGGTGTAAGTGTGTTTATCTTAGATATTTATATGGTCTCCACTACCTTGGTATCTGGACTTTGTACATTTTAACACGATTTTTCTATGTGGTAGGAAAATATTTATCCCCGTTTTGCAGACGGGGAACTAAAAGAAACTCACCCAGCAATGACAACCAGAAGTACTTAATTAACATCAGATTTCAAAACATCAAAAAATCTCCTTTACAGTCATGAGTTTCAGAAAAACAATAACTGCACTTTCTGTACTTATCCTTTGTTTGCTGAGCGCAAAGATGCTTCTTGGTTTCTGCTCTCAAGCATCTTTGAGGGATGAAAATTTATTTTAAGCAAAACAGGTGCACACAGGCATGTGATTTCTGCACACAGGGCCTTCAAAGAATGGGAGAAAACTGCAAAACGCACAGAAGTCAGCAACACTTGCTCTGCCTTGACCCAGACTCGTCTTCTCTATACCAGAGCCCTGGAAAATCAGGCTGGTTACTGCTTCGGCAGCGAAAGAGGAGCCGCACTGGGCTTAGCAACAGCGATCGCTCGATGGAGAACAAGGCTCAGACCCCATCACTACCAACAGCCATGTTCCTGTCACGCCGAGGGTGGTGGGTACAGCAAGCCCGACTCTCCCCTTCCTGCAGTAAAAATCCCAGTTAAACACCACTGTCTGTCCCAGCCCCTCGTGCCTAGGGCAGAAACACTCAGTTCTGCCCACAGCTGAGCCTCAAGCCAGAGGCGAGACAAGCCATCCCAACGAGAGAAGCTACTCAATCTTTATACTTATTTCAGCTTCACAACATGACAACACAAAATCCCTGCCCGCACAGGGTATCGCTTCCAGAGCAAACAGTCTGTGAAAATGAAAAATGCTTCGAGAACGGGCTTATGGATGCAGCTACAGCACTAACGCTGGGACGCTGGCCAGAAGCCACGCAATCACTAGCTGGCACGGCCCAGCCACCCAGCCCTACACTGAAGTCTGGGCATCGAGAAGACATCAAGCCCGAGTCAGCCATCGCACACAGCACTCAGCGCACTAGGAGCAGGTTAGCCTCTTGCATGAGACACACCTGGAAAGGTCTGAATTGGGCAAGATGGTCAACATACACTCTAGAGTATGGGCTGTCAACCTGCACAAACACAGCAGCATCCTGGATAAATCTACCAGGCAGTCAGACGTGCCCAAGGTGGTCACCTCTCGGACCAAGCAAACCAGAGAGCCGCCTTCTACAAAATCTTATGGAATTATCTGAAACAACTGAACGAACAAATCTTCAACCTTATGCCAATAGCAACACGTCCCCTGCTGTTGCTAGAAATCATCTCACTGCTCAGAAAACAGTATTTTCATAATCAGAACAAAGAATCAGTCAACACAACAACAAGTTTTCAAGTCACCAAACAGTGAAAAATCAATACAAAGTCAAAGTCTTAGAGTGATTCAGCAGGGATGGTTTTGAGTCCAAGCTGCTTTGTCTAGCAATTTGGCCAGAAATACCTGGAAGACAGGAATCCGCTGAGTTCTTCGTCATCACCCAGAAACAAAATGTAATAATCCTCAAAGTTTTGAATCTTTTTCTTTGTAAGGATAAATCCTACTTTTTCCCCTCTTGTTCCCTGACTGTTTGGAATTTCTCAGTGTATATGTCAACATCCAGAAGACTCCCCAACACTCTGTACCATGCTACAGACACAGGCTGCAAGTATCTGAAGAATTTATTCCTCCTGAAGTCGAAGCTGCCACCAAGCTGGACTCAGAGAGGAGATCCTCCTCCTGGGTGGAACAAGCAAGCCCTGGAGCTGCATATTTCCTCATGTCAACTGGTGGGACTGCAGTAGGGATTCTTCCTTGCCTCTTGGCTGACAAAACATGTATTTACACATGTAAATAGATGCTTGCATTTGCCTGTGTGGTTTATTGTTTCTTTATACAACACTGTTTTCCACTGTTGTGAAAACACTTACAAAAACATCAGAGCTGCTACACAAAAACCACTTGAGCTTCCACACACTCGCTCAACAGGTCTGCTAACCACAGTAAGCTATTCAACCCATCCATCAGCTCTGCTACTGCCAGCCCCAAGCATTTAGAGTACGCGTAGCCCTGCATTTTGCTGTCTAGACACTACTGTTACTCTCCCGTCACATTTCCCCAGCAAATCAAAGAACGAGATACCTTCTGTTTTAATGGAAGTTAAGATTTCGATTTAATTTCTTGCTTTATCAGCAGCCTTGCCCTTGAGAGAGCTGGCATTGCTGAGGCAAGGACCTTGGAGCAAGAAGACAGTGTAACCCTATGTAAGAAAACATACCCAGGGCTCCTACCTAAGAAAAAACATCTGAACTGGCCAGTGCTTTCCACAGAGGCGCAGGAAGAGAGCAGTCCTGGGTCAACACCCTCCTTGCCCTCGCTCTCCTGTGCTGCTGCCACCTCTCCGCTCCCTCGCCCCCTGCCCGAGGGACCGTCAGAGACCGGACCTTTGCACCAGCGCATCGCCGGGGAGCACCCACCCCACCACGGCACTGTGTCACCCACCGCTGCCCACGAAGGACGGCCTTCTGCTACACCACTGCACCCTGAAAAGACTGGGGCTTTGGAGCTGCCCGTGCGAAACTACTTAGGGGATGAACGTGGACACGGAGAAGGGAGGGACAAACGAGGCTGGAGGATTCTGCAGCTCTTTCCGTGCCCCAAGTGCAGCACATCAGTGTTACCTCCCGCAGAAGGGCCTCCTGCTCTGAGCACCAGGGCAGGCGTCTCCCAGTCCCGCTGCCCTCCTGCTCGGTGCTTGGCCTTACATGGGGAAAAAGCACTGGAGTCTTCAACTGCCGTAGTGATGCCAATTTTACATCCACAGTCTGGTTCTTTCATGCCATGAACTTTGTGATATTGTCTTTATGCCCTTTAAAACAGTTGAATCTTTCTAAGGGCAGCTGGCAGGAGCTGCTAGATTATTTACTACAGACTTTGCCAAGGCATAGAATACTGCCCAGCAGTTCACGCTCCCCAGCCCTCTATGTTCCCAGGAGCCCTGCTTTGACTTTTGCTTTGAGATACCACAGTCCCCAGACAAGCCGAATCTAAACTGAAGACCAGCTTTAGTTCTGTTTTACAAATGAAGCTATTAGATTAAATTTATAAATTAAACACCAAGGCTGCCATGCAGTCACCAAACCCATATGAGGCCAAATTCACATCACCTGAACCACACAGGATTATGTTCATTGACATTAGGGTGGTTTTGATTGAACGCATGCAAAGACAATACTTCAGATGGCTGTGAATCTTAGTTTCAAGACTTACTGAACAGCTTAACTTTCAGACTGGATCACAGACAGCAACACAAGCTTTTCATCTATCGCTCATCATTTCTCAAAGTACGTTATAGAGATAAACCTTTCACTACGAAGGTCTACAGCCTTTACCAAGAGTGGGACTTCACTTTTACTGAGCAATAGCCAGCATTTTCTAAGCATATGGTATCCAAATGCCCATTTGGAAACAGCATTCACTCTCCTGGGGCAGACACACACATACACCTCATAAAACACAGATTTACAAGTCAAAATCAGCTATGGTTTGGAATGCAGGTCCTTTTCCACGGATGCTGCAGATCACGAGGTGCTCCCCAGATGTGCCTGTTGTAATAAACTGCACACTTGCAGGAACAACCACCAGCTAATTCATTACGGCTTCCCACTTCTGTGGTCATATCATAGAGCGTAAAATCATTACGGCTCATTCAAAGGCAAAGCAATGGGGGCACTGCTTGCTGTTAACTCTTTATTCCGCTTAATTAGAACTACCGTGGCAATCCTGGGGAGTGCACGCATGGTTCACAGGGACAACCGTCAAACGGAAATAGTTGTTCCACACCACACAATGTCACTGAAATACAAAGCAAGTGTGAACCCTCCTTGTGACCCATCTGTAAACTCTCCGTTAAATTAACTACTGTGACAAAATGTCTTATTTGGGCAAACTTGGAGCTGGCAGAACTAATCTTTGGGAAATATTAGCCATTTTTCCTTCCCTAGGCATCATGTTTGCATTTTTTTTTCCCCCTTCACAAAATTAACTTTTTTTTTACAAAGACTTTTCTTCAATTGTCATTAATCATTTCACATTTTGGTCACACTTCTTTCTGTTTATGGGTCACTCCTCAAGTTTTAACTTCATCTAGAAAATGGTCACAAGTTGTGACTACTCCAGTCACTGGTTTGACCTCTGAGTAACACCACACGCCTTGCGCTGGAGAAGAATGAATCGCATTTTGTAAACACAGATACTTACACCAAGAGCAGCCACCCCTGAAATACTAGTACAAACAAAACAGGCTTGCTTAAATTACCTCAGTCGGTACTGAGAAAGAGACAAGAGCTGTCAAAACATAAAGTGAGTTGTAGTAGATTTGCTAAGTTTTTCTGCTGTTTAACTAACTCTGCCCTTAGCATGGCAGGGGATATTTTTGGAAAGTCTTATAAAATCCATTCAGCTGTTTCTGAGGTAGATGAATGTGGAAAAAAAAACTCACAGCTGTCAGATTTATTTTTCAGATCCTTTTTTTTGGTGCTTGGATAACTCAAAAATGGTTTTGATTTAAAACTCCAGACTTGGCAAGGGCAAATGGCAACCTTGACTGAAAAACAAGAGCTGTGCTTTAAGTTCTGAAATAACCACCTCACAGAAGTTTAAAACTGACGGCTGAGCCTGACACAATACCAACAAGCAGTGCTCTGGACCTCAGCAGGTGCAAAGGTAGGCGTCTGAAAGCTTGCTTTAGCATTTGCATATTGGAACTTGCAGCGATTTGAAGCAACACGAGCAATGAAATACAATAAGGGTCCATTTAAAAACTAAAAAAAAGTCCACTGAAATCTGCTGTCCCTGCTAAGTCCCACAACTAAATATCACACAAAAAGGCATCTCCTTGAAACAGAACACATCATTTTGTTAATACTTTTATCTCTACTGCAATCTAGCTTTAACAGTGTACAGGCTAATGAAGTTAACTAATGCACTAACCAAACTGGGAATAAATTTTCACCAGCACAATGAAGCAGTACCCAGAACCGAGGGCTGCACTGGCTGGTTATCATCAGTTTCAGTTTGGTTTTTTCCAGCTTAAATGGGTTTGCATGTTGCTACTGCAAGGGTATTGTGGGTTGAACATCAACTTCAAGTTAGCATCACAGATGGTTTTCTACTTCTCTCAAGGACAATTCACTCAAAAGTACAACCTTTGGTCAACTGCTTAGCTCCGTGGCCAAGATGACCAACTCTGCCATCTCAGGATCTTTTTCCTGAGGCAAACTCAGTGTAATTCATAAACTTGCATTAAACGAAGAAAAAAAGCAAATTAAAGCAGAGCTTTGGTAAAACAGAGGGCTTTCAGTAACCTCCATTCAGTAGCCAAGAATTAGCAAGGAAAACACCATTTCCCTTTTTTTAATTGATGCTTATGCCAAAACGCCTCAGGTATGTACAATCCCAAACAAAAGCCTTTGGGGAATTTCAGTCTCAGGAAACACACTCTCCTGGGCAAAATGTGGTTTCCTGGAGTCGGTAGTTCTATTGCAGAATACTGGATGTTAACTTTGTTAATAAGAAAACATTTTTCAAATGAAAAATGACTTGTTAAACCACTTTTATGTCACTTTTTCAGTAACATATTAAAGTAAACAAACCTAAGATGTTAAATAAAATAAAAAAACCACTACACCTGCAGAGTTTTACCATCTCACATTACAAAGTCCTCTCTGAAGTGGTTGGTGAGCTATTTCCATTACAAACAGCAAGTGTTCTTGAAAGTAATTCAAAGAGTCAAATTAGGCAGATTACATCAGAGTATATTTCCCTGCAGCATAAGGACTTTTGAAACACCTGCCTGACATATTTCAACCACTGCAGAGAAACTCGGCACTGCCTGGTCTCAGGAACTGCTAGAGCTTTGGAATACTTGATTCTACAAAACAATTTTTAATTAACAAAATCATTTTGTTTGCTATTTGTACTTCTGTTTTTAATCACAAACCAACGATAACACAGTGACAAGAGGCCAAAAGCTACACTAGCTAAAATTCCACTAAGTTTTGTGCACTTCATGTTAAACACTAAATGCCTCCTATCAGAAGTACAAAAGCAAAGAGGTACAATTTCACACTAGCACTGGGAAAGAAGCGTTCCAGGGTGTATAAATGGATCCACTGTTACAGCTGAACCGCCCCAGAGGCATCACATCATAGGGTACTTAGCATCTGAAAATTTCAGAGACTGCTGCAATTGCCTTTTCACTTAACTTCAGTTCTTGGAAAAAAGCTGGAACAAATCATTACACAAACATTTTAAGCAAAATACAGAGATGACTGATAGCCAACATGGGTTTCTTGAGAGCAAATCATGTCAAAACAGTGTATTGCCTTCAACAGCAGACAGACAGGTTACACAGACTGGGAAAAAGCAGCAGATGTAGCTCATGCCCTAAATTATCAGAAGCAGTAAACAGGGTGACAAGGACAGGAGCATTTTGATGTAAAAGTTTTGATGCTGCCTTTCAGGACATTTCTTCACCTCAATGTATGTGCAAATCTGGGTGGAAAAAAGAAAAAATAAACTGACCAAGTTGGCATCGCTGTTTCCTGCACTGAGCCAGCCCCTGCTTGGTTCTGTCCTAGCTACAATTTATTTAGTATTTTCCTGAATAACTCAAATGATGGAATAGGTAGTATGCTTCTTAAACACACACCTAACACTAAGCCAGACAGAGGTACAGAGGGAGTGGAGAGGATTACTATGCAAAGGGGAGAGACAAACTAGGGGGAGGGGAAGGGATTCAACTCATTATGGAAAAATGCAAGATTTAACCTGGGTCAAGAATCACAAGTTGCATAAATCAGAACCCAGGAATGCCTTGTGTCTGATACGAAACATACAGACAGATCATGGAATTATAATCAAAGAATCTCAACATCAGGCAGCAACAGCATAGCGCAGGAAAAAATGTACACAAACAAAAAGGCAACATGAGACATGTACTGTATTCAGCATCAGGCCAATGTCAGCTCAGATACCGCATCCTATTTTGAAAACTCCTCCTCAAAAATATAAATCTGCAAGACTACATAAGAGAACAGATTAACAGACATGTCAGGAACAGAATGTCCGACGAAAACACCAGAAAAACTGAAGTTGTTCAGGACAAAAAAAGATCAGGAGACACTGTATTAGTCTTCAAGTACTTATGGGATAAAACAAGTTACGTACTTTGTTTTCACTCTGGATATTCAGGTAGCATGCAGAACGTGGAAATATAGCAGAATTACAACAATAACAGCAGAAATATTTGTCTGAAATATGTTAAAGTCAGTTTCATCAAGCCAAATTACTGACTCCTGAAAGAAGATCCTATTTACATTGCACTTTTCCTCAAAATGAGAAGATAATGCTACTGAGAATCATACAGAAGATGTAAACATTAGAAAAAGCTTTCCAGCTGCAGAGACAGTTATGCAGCGGATTGGACTGCCCTGCAATGCGAGGGATTTCCATCCGGAGGAAAGCCAAACCTCTGAACAGATGGGAAACACCCACCTGCTCTGGGAGCCTGTCCTGCTCCACCCAGCCTCATCTCCAGCCGTATCAGCAACCTCCACCGCAGTCTGCGGAACAGAGGTGGCCCAAGCGCGGGACCTCCTTCTTTGTCTGAGAGGGGCAAGACGAATTACTGAAAACACTCCATGACCTGAGTAAGTTGCTGCTTGGATTTAGATGAAATAACAGGAACAGCAGTTTCAACAAGGAGCACCTAGAAGTAAACATGAAAGCAAGGACTTTTTGTCTCATTTAATGTTAAATGTCTGCCGTAAGTTAAGGACATGACATCTCAAGTTGAGCTGAAAAGTATTTCCTAGCAGAGATTTCTTACGAGACTGCTCTTTTTCAGTTTTTGCATTATTATGGTGCTATTATCCCACATTATTTTTCTTTTTAAATTTTTTTTTTAAATCCTTTTCTAAATCTAAAGTTCAACATCGGTTTTGCAGTTTCAGCTTCTTTCTTTATAATGGACAAAATCTCCTTATGACAACAGTGTAAGCCAATGTAATATATTTCCAGGAATCTTTTTAAAAATCTGCAATTAAAAACAGTTAAGCCCATTCGTCATGTTAGCAGTCCCAGGAGTCTGTCAAGATGACTGTGTCTTCAATCCATCAGTTCCAGGTACTATCTCTGCTTTTTTAGAATCCAAGTTTCAACCCCCACCGCAACTCAACGGTCTCTGGGGAAACACAGCTGGGATTCTGCACCCTTCTGGCACAATGAAAGTAATTAGTTCAGCCTGATGCACTCTAACAGCAGAAGCAAAGCCTGTAGGGAGAGGTAACCATCTTTTATGAGACCACCTTAGACAGCATTATGGATTCAGCACTATACACACAGATTTCTACTGAATTAGTTGAGCTAGAAATTGGCTTAACACTTTCCAAAGTGAGTTTTTCACCTTTTATTTCTTCCAACAGCAGGCACGCAGCACGGCAAATTCTGTACATCAGCATTTCTGATGACCAGCTTCTAGCTGAAGATCAGCAGCTGACTTTCCAGCTCACAATTACCACCCTTCACTTGTTTTTCCTTTAAGAAAAAGATAGGAAGTGGCCAAATACCTGCTACTACAGAAGAAAGGCATTCAACCTGCCTGCTCTCCTTTCACCGGAGGAAACGTACAATTACAAAACAGAAGCAGCAGGCAAAGTTTCCAGTACTATGCCCAGAGAGCAGAGCTCCCGTAGGCAGCCAGCCGAGACGCACGGCACCATCATTCAGAGCACACTCGGGCAAAGCCAAAGCGCTGCTGAGTTGCAGCGTGCTGCTGCCACTCCAGAGCTGCTGCACTGTACGGAGCTCCTGCGGGAGGAGCAGCAGCAATAGGCCAGTTCCACCAGTTCTACCTCTGTCTCCTGTATTTTAAGAGCCAAATTACAGACTGCTGTCAGCAAAGTTGGAAGTTTTTCTTCTTACGTAATGCATCCCAGCAATGCCTAAATATTTGCTTTAATTCTTTCACAAGTATGAGCTGGGGATCGTGACTTTCAGAAGGAACCNTGCAGTTGTGCTATGTAAGGCATTGCAGCTCATTGTAATGAGGACGTCACGGTAAAAACGTCATTTTTTTATGTTGCACAAGCTCTACAGCTGTAAAGCCAGCACCCTGTAAGTCAAGCCCTAGTTTTATGGAGTCAAGAAAATAGTTCATAGTAAAGCAGTTCTTAGAAGTAACGTAAATTAGTGTGTCAGAGCAAGACCTTGTAACCCACTCTGAACTGGAATCCAAGAAACTGGGACAGAGTATCAGAAGCAGCTTTACAGAGAGGGAGGATACTGCATTTTTAAATTTAACTCTACATCTCCTGCCCCTGGCACAACCAATACATTTTTTCCTCCATACAAGCTAGAGTATTAGACAGTCCCAGGAACAGTAAGTCGAAGACTGAGAAAAATGAAATTAGTACAGTCAAGAGTTATTGCCACAATAGTCTCTGCTTTTTCTCCCACAACAAATTAAGTATTGTGAAGCATTCTGTCCTATTCTTCAGGCAATGTATTTATTTCACATCCAAAGCATTACTTCTCACTTGCAATGGGAATGAAAGCTCAAAGGTACATTCTGACCCTCGTGGTTTCCTACGAGGATCTGCTGCTCAGTGAGGGGGCAGGTGGGCTTCTGTCCAGCCCCTGAATGATGGCACGGTAGGCTACGTTTCAGCCAAGTTTTCATCACCTGCATGACTGAAGTACATGACTTCTAGGTGCAATCCATTCCTCGGGCATCTAATGAATTGCACTTGCAATGAGTTGTATCCAAGAAATGACTAGCCTAAAAATACATGACTATGAAAAAGCTTAAAAATCAGGACCCAGCATTTGCAACAAAGTAAGTATCAGAAACTCAGTTAAAGAAAAACGTCAAGAAAAAAGCCCTCAGGAAAAAAAAAAAGTGGTCCTGAAAGCTACTGTTCATCTGGTTTGCTCTTTTTCAAGAATTTAAGAATGATAATGTTGAAAACACAGCTTTACATACCACAAAAGAAACATTAAAGCATGAAACAGTATTTCTCACTTCTGGAAAAAAGATTGATTTGAGGCCACAGCATGTACTGAATAGATGCTCCCAGAAAACTTCAGAACAAGTTTCCATTGTCAGACACGTGTGTGCAATTCGCATTCACCTTGATGGGACACCTCCATTTCTTTAAGGGGACCACAGCTAGAATACCAGACTTCAGAATAATGTTGCCATTCCCCAAGTTAGATATTTCTGTATACATTTAATGGAAGGCTTGTTTTAAATAAGCACCTTCTGCTGTATACTAGCATATCTTGAAACCTAATGAACCGACCCCAACTAGCACATTCAGAACGATGAATTTCTCTGAAGGTTTCGCACCACACTAAGTATCATTCAGCTGTGAGATAAGCACAAGGATTGTATTTTTGGCCACAGCTACAGCATGTGTGGCTGGATATTGTATAATAGCTATAAAAAAACTACAGTTTTGCTGTTCTCCTAGTTGACTCAAGTCTCATATCACTTTCCTGTTTACTGGAGTGACCTCTGGGCTCAGTGTGACTAAAGTCACCATTAGTATCCTTATACACTGCAATAACCATCTATGTTCTTATATAGAACGGGTCACAAGGGTCTTAAATTGCTGTACAAGCTCTGTAAGGCACAGAAATTATTTACAAATAACTAACAGTGCATAGCGTTTCTCTATGTCACCCAGATGAACCACCCAGAGTCTGCAGTAGGAAGCATGTGCTGGAGGCTGAATACTTGAAGCAAGGGCAGCTTCCAGAAAAGGTAACTTCAACCAGGACTCCACCACACTTGGCACTATACAAACGCATAATGACAGAAACTATGCGCTGAAGGTCTTACGAGTCTCTAATGTGTATGGGGAAAAAAAGTGAGGCACAAAGCGCTGAAGCAATTTAATTGGGATTGCAGAAAACACACAGTTCATTTTACAGGGCCCAAGGTCAAGTTCAATACTTCAATTAAAAGGGCAGTCAATCCTTTCAAAAACAAAGTGACACACCAGTTCAGGGATTAATTAACAGCTATTTAGCTTTACTGAAATGGAAAAAATCCCCTACCTAGCGAGAACTTCAATCTTTACAGACATTCTGTACCAAACCCATCACTGGTATAATCCCACGTGAGTAACCTCAGAGACTGAAGCATCAGAAATAAAGCCATACCCGTCTGCAAGCTGTGTATCACACAGTGGACACCACAAACGTGGCCAGCCAGCTGGTATATACCGCAGAACTCCTCAGGTCCTTGGTGAACACATCACTAACATACCAAACCATTTAGTAGGTGGTATTAAACGTGGTAAACCACCTGACAGATAATCCAGGTACTGTCATATGTCTGGTCTACATTACATCAGCCAACACCTGGCAAACATTGGCAATCTCATGGCAATGAATTCTGGCAATGTCTGTAAGTAGTTGGATTCATGAAGCAGAGTGTGACTGCCTGAAAAAACAGCTTCCCCGAGACCAAGTGGTGCCAGTTTTTGAGAAACTGAGAAGAGAAACTGAAGGCATCCGGAAAGAAAGATCCTGACCTCAGATGGTCAGCAGAACTTCTATCAAAGCGTACCAGATCTCACCACTACAGCCTTCCAAACCACCGGCAGTATCTTCACACAAGGAGAAACCCTGAAGTTCACAACAGCACTGCACCACAACAGCAGGGAAGAGTTTCTTCAAAACCTTTATAAAGTTTTCCCATCAGAGAGAACTGAGGTGTATCTTATGTTAAATAAGCAGAATAATCTTATTTATTGATTCATATTTTTCTTGTTTGTTTTAGATCCCAACACATTTTTCTTCATATACTTTAATTTAGGTTTCCCCACCCCCCCCCCTTCTGGGAGCATAATCCAAAACAATTAACAAACTATGAACTGAATGAAGCTACAAAAATACCGAGTAATTATACCACGATGAAAACAGATTCATGTTGAAATTAATTCTCCACACACTCTTGGAGAGTCCTCTGGTGAAATCAGCCTATGATGCCCAACTTTGACTCATCTCCAACTTCTGCAGCGCCTTCTTTCTCGTGCTATTTGTGGTATGGTGTTTGTGAAAAAAGTCACAGCAGCACTTAAGCACAGTAGAAAACTGAAAACATGACAATACTTTAGATTTTAATACAGGAACACTTTTTATTTACATTAAATCATTGCCTTGATAGAATATTGTGAACTCCCCTATTAATAAACTCTTGGTAGCCAGTTTCCCAAAACCACATTGTGTGATCAACAGATACACTCCTAGAAAGATTCAACTGCAGAACCAGGACATTAATTGGTGGCCCATCAAGATTACAGATATCATTTACATTATGGCAGTATTCCAGACTCAGCTGACCACAGAAGTAAGAGTGAAAGATTGTTCTTGTGCTGAACCCAGAAAGCATGTCAAAAAAGCCAACTAAGCAGCTGGGAAAGAAAAACAAGGACTACTACGTATGCAGACCACTGGTACATACGATTAATATGAAGGTGACTTTCCCATCATACTCACTCCAAGAAACATTTCTGAAGAAAGCCCAATTCCTTAAGGCTCTTCTTCAGTACAAGAGGTTTTTAGTTAAAAGTTTGCACTTCAGTAAGCAGAGGTATAGAATTGCTGCAGTATTTTGTTGAATGGAGAACAAAAGTGCACGACGGGTCCTGACAGCAGTAACAGATACACGTTGGACATGTAACCGCACGTACACAACAAAGTACCTTTCCAGATCACCTGCCGCACAGACATACTGCTCCTCTGCAAGCTTGGTCCTGAGCAATCCCAATAGTTTCATGCAGGTTGTAGGCTGGCTGGAGTTATTTCAGCCACTCCGAAAGGGCACCCATCTCTGCAGCAGAACAAAGCAGCTGTTTAATAGCACGTCAACACTCCTTCAGGAGAGGAAGTAAAGGAAAATACCACATCCATTGAAACTTAATTTGAAAGAATGCACATGTGGTTTAGGAACGGGGTGAGATGGAGGCAGCATTTCAAGAGAAATGCTATGCAAACAACTTCCCCTTCGGTATACACCACCACTCCCATCTTTGAGGGACTGAGTTCAAAGACATAGCGGGGCCAAGCTTGTTAGCTGCTGGATAGAGGCCTTCCACAGGAGAGCATTCAAGACAGGAGTCTAATCCAAGTTAGCTCAAAAGCCTTTGAAGTGGGAATGCAGTTTATAGTCCTCTGGTAATTCCTTCCTTGATAGGCTGAAGGAAAGTTTTGGGGTTTTTTCTTCCTTGTTTTAATGGAAAATGGCCACCGTTAGAAGAGGAAGGACTACACCAATTCTGTCTGAGGGCAGTCATTATTAGCCTCAGGAGGGAGTTAAGGTAATTTGTAGAAATGCATGTTCTTTTGATCAAACTACATTTATTTTAGAGTTAATTTTACTTAGAGCCAGGTACACAAGAAGCTCTGAAAGGAAGAAAGTCTTGCCTTGGGCCTGCAGCAGAGACAGAACATGATTTCATTGTTGTCACAGTTCATGCAAATAATGGCTCACATCCTCTTTTGTCATTCAACAGCCATTCAGTGAGCAACACGGGATGCAGCCATGCCAAACTGGCTACGTATCACTAGGCTAGCTCAGACCACGGAGAGACAAGGTAAAGTCACGCAAAGATAAAGCGACCTTTCCACTCATCCGAGACGGCCTTTAACACACAGCAGTAGTGCACACTTCTACTCTACTTTCGACTGAAGGCTCACACACTAATTCAAGGCCTGTCCAAGCAACTCTCCATCCCTCTCCCACCTATCAAGTCTTGTATTTTGAACTTTAGGCAGTGACTATGTTGCTTTACATGTTTGTGTCGTGCCCACCTTGGCAGGGATCCTATGTATAACCAAAGCACGCAGCAAAGTCAGAGCCGGACCAGAAGGCACTGGCTATACTGCTACAAGCCCTAAATCCCAAAATCTCTTGGAGGCCAATTCCCAGCTAAAGACACACTTCCTGAGCAGGGGCTAGGACTGAAACACACAGCTACAGGAGCAGCTCAATGCAGGGGCAGCACAAGCAAAAGAAATCATTCCAGCCAGGATAAGCAGAAACAACAGCTACACCATTTTCCAAAAGCAAGAGAGTTCATCCCTCCTTGTTCAAGGAGTTCACAGCCAGCAGGACAAAACTGCACTATTGTACACGCAATAATGGTGGCTGATACCTCACCTCTCCTCTCCGTTTTATATGCATCTAGAAAAAAAAAAAAAAAATCTTTTTCCAAAGCATTTTGAATGCCTGTTACAGTTTCTCTTTCCTTCCTATTTTAAGTCCAAGCTTTGGGATATTCCTTTAACTTCTTCCTCTGGAGAAGCGAGACACTTAGGCAATAGCAAGTCAAATTTTGGCTTCTAGAAATCAGAGATCCAACTAAAAATAGTTTTCTGGATGGTCTCAGTATCTGAAGGTAGTACAGAAGACAATCTCACTTCAAACAGCTAAAGACCACCCCTGCTACTGAAACAGATTTGGGTGGTATCAGGGTGTATTCCAACAACTCCAGCCAAAATGCCCTGTGAACTTTAATTCAGCCTTGCAGCAAACTGTGGAGGAGGAGAGCATTAGCCATATATTGTACCTAAGAACTGCAGTGAAAGTTCGATTAGGAGACCAATCTTAAAACTCATCCACAGTCCAGTCCCTTACGAAAGATGGGCCTGTTGAAATCAGGCCTCAAGCAATTTGCCCAAAGATAAACAATAAATCAATATAACCAGATTGTTTCCAACCTAAGTAAATTATTTACAGTTTTCATATTGAGTTAAAAGTTCTCTAGCTATCCAAACATATCCATGCAGGCATTATTTTACAAACTTTCCTTTTCTAAAGGAAATGTAAATATACATATACAAAAACATCAAGGCTACAGACCCAAGCACTCAAAACTTAGGAAATGCCAGAATTAAGTTTGCATGGGCAAAAGAAAATATTTTTCTCTTAATTTCATTCCCAGAAATGGTGAAACCATTTTTTGTTGAAGCTTTCCAAACAATTCATCTGAGGCAGACATTCAGCATGGAAAGTTTCAGCCCAAACAGTTAAAATTTGGCAAAGTTATATGCCACTGAAAACAGGGTCTTATAATGGGAAATTGAGGCAAGCTTAATTACAGGCAGCACTACCAGCAGCACTTCTAATATGTTTAGGACTAAAATTTCATACTGGCTTTGTTAGGTCTGTTTTTCTAGGAATACTCTACAGAAGTATCCGAATTTTCTTACATATGTTTAAATTTCAGACTAAGTAAGTCTGGGGTCTTTGACAAACTTGGCCAAAACTACAACACAGCTATTTGCATTAGCCATCAGACACAGAAGTCATTACTTAAAAGAAAAACCTCACTTAACATGATATGAAGTAAAAGCCACAAGTTTTTGCAGGATCTCAATACTCACGTGAATTTCAAGTTTCCACAAGTTTTAACACTGACATTTTTTAGCCTGTATATTTCAACCAACTCTTGAGCTGGTCAAACAGCAATGCTTTTTTTGTGAGAAGTTGGTTTCCAGATAAAGGCAAGTTATTAATACAGAATTTTCAGCAGATCCACTGAATAATTAGTACCTGGAATTTCAATAGGAAAGGAATGCAGTTCTATGTAGAGTGTTAGATATGCTGCTGTCTGAGGAGCTGGCTGGCATCATCCCAGTGCTCAGCTCTCACTGTCCCAGTTCTCTCCGTGGGCTCCTGCAGCACGTATTCTGCGTTCATCTATTTGAGATGGAATCACAAATTTCAATGTTTTCTTGCAACTTTAGATTAATTCTCTATCAGGTACTAAATCCTAGCCTTTCAACATTTGTATGGTTACAAATTCACACATACCTATGTTAAAGAATTCTTCTGGTCCAAACACACAGTGACATTAGGGACAGCACCAGACTTTAACATACTGCCTTTTTTGCTTTGGGGTTGTTTTTTTTTTTTTTTTTCAGGGGAGGAGGCAGCATTACTATACGCAACCAGCTTCCAATCCAATGCTACACTGCTCACCGCAGCTAATGATTTAGTTTCACAGTTTTCTTCCGTGACATAAATCAATCCCCAAAGCAGAAACTCAGCAGAGGCTGCTTCTGTTACAACCTGAAGATGACCGTGGTAGGCTTCCCACACCGCTTCTACCGACTATCAATTCAAAGATAGATTTACAGGAACTTAGAAATTGAATATGGTAGTGAGGGGACTGAAAGAAAAATTTGCCAATGCACAGGATGAACTTCTGTGCTCTTTGTATTAAATTCTGGTTTACTCAATTCCTACATAAATGTCAAGTTACGCTTTGTTCTATGAGCAATCAAAATGCATTTATCAAGAGGGAGAATGAGCTTTTGGCCAAAGTCTTGTCCGAGATGCAGGAGATCTGCTTCCAGTTCTCTCACTGACTACAAACATCAACTTTGGCTAATTCACTTACCTCTTCCAGGCCTCAGCTTCCTATTTTTGAAGTGTAAACACCACCACCTCCATTCACCTGCTCTTTTCTAGTTAGACAGTAGGCACTGTTTTATCCTGTGCTTTGCATACTACCACCTGCACAATGGCAACACATCTCGGAGGGCTTTAAGGGTACGGCTACAAGAGAAATAAATCCCAGCTCTCTATGCTTCCAGTTGGTGAAATGTTTTCTTTCCAGCAAGCTTTACACCCCCATTCATTTTAAACAAACATTCATAGTTTATCTGATGCTTCTTCAATTTGCCTCTTTGGAGGTGAACCCCCTCCAAATTATATCAAATATTCTACTCAGCTAAATCATAGAATGCTAAGGGTTGGAAGGGACCTTAAAGATCACTACTTTATTCACTGCAATAATACATAGTGACATAAAGGTAGCCTGTGAGGCAAGGCATCTATGGTAGGAAAAATAAAGGTGACCTGTAAAGTACTTCTCCAGCTTTCCTAAAGACTTCATGTTTGGAACTTATAAATCATGGAGGTTTGTTCCACGGTGACCTTGCCAATTATGCTACATTGCAATGAACATCTTTAAGAGCTCAGTGACACAATGGCTTCTTGATTGAGGATATTTACACAAAATTTCCTACATCAGTCTCGCAGCACCAGTGGAGGTGATGTGAGAAAGCTGGGAAACAGCTACCAATTGTAAAAAAGCTAAGGTTGCCCTCAGCAGCTAAGCACCACAGTTTGTTGTTTTTTTTTTTTCCAAAGCTGATGCTGAGGTTTTAAGCTTTGTGTACAACACCATCCTTATGAAATCAAGTGCGGAAGAACTTTATTTATAGCAGCAAGTTTCACATTGTGTCTGCCTAAACCAGAGAGCATCACTGTGATTAGCAGTAAACAAACATCTCCTGCAGTTTACAATCCAACCTTAAAAACTTGTTCGTACTCTGGCACCCCCAATTCTGCTCCCGTCAATAGCTGGAAGGCTGAGGAGGAATGAAGGACGGGGAAAAGATGTTCGAGCAGTTTTAGATATGCAAAAGCTATAGCATCAAATTTTGTCAAAGTGTTCAGAGGGGTCTTCTAGTATTCAACTCAAATGAAGCATTTTTACAGTACTTATCCTAGATCTCAGGTGTACAAAAATACACAGATTTCTTCAGACTTCTCCTGTATCAAGTACACGGTGGGGGAACAGTATCTTTACTCAAGCCAATACATCAGATCTCTCTCCATGCAACATTTCAATGAAAATGAAAAGTTTTTCTTACAGTCACACTTTAATGTAAGATGCAACATCACTTAAACGGAAAGGGTTTGTGGAACAACAGCATGACAGGCTGTGAACTTTGCTGTAATCCCAAAATACCAAAAATACACTAGCATAGCTTCTAGCATAAACCAGACTAACATCTGGAAGATCAAGTCATCGAAAAACTGTCAAAGCTGCATTTTTCCCCTAAGAAACCTCCAGGATGCCTGCCAGTGTCATGAAGCATTAGGAGCACTGCAGCAGTGGCTTTTCCAGGGAGAATTCTTGCCTCCACTGTTCATTCGTACCAGCGGTCCAGCCTTCACCCTCCCACTGCTAAACTAGAGGCCTGTACTGCAGCGTGGTTTCAGGGGAACTCTGTAAATGGTGAGCAACTTGGGAATTCTAACCTAAAACTCACATCTGCCAGCAATTACGCTCACTCACTGAAGCACAAAAGAATTCTGCTTATTTGTATTAACCTGTAAATGCAACATGGCATTGGCTTCCAAATACAGAGATAAGGCTGTCATTACCTAAGCTGAACACTGTATGTGATCAAAAAAGATTGGCATGTCAGCAATTACATTCTTATTACCGAACTTTAATCTGGTTGCATATAAATCAGCATTGTTTGCTATATCTTCTAAGATTTATTAGTGCAGTAAAAAGATCCACTCTTAAGAACTAACATGTCTTCTCATAACCATAGTCTTACACATGTAACACCTGGGAATTCTCCCAAGCCTAACAGGCAGAGCCCCCAGGCTCAAAGCCATCAACTGCTAAGGGACAAAGAGAGCGACCGCTAATAAGGCAAGAAAATAAACACATCCTATCAGGTACATCCAGCCTGCTGCCATCAGCTTTAATGGGACAGCACTTCACAGATGACTCAATACCTTGCAACTCTGAAGAAAGCTGGAGTAGCTGCCACATGCATCTATACCATAAGCTACAGAAATGTGCATTATTAACGTACAATATGTATTAATAATGCACTATTACTCATGCAGAATACACTGATCAGCTATCTAGTATTTACTCAATATGCTTTGTAGCCTTCACGGTCAGGTCCTGTACCCCCTGACTTACTCTCCTCAACTTGTAGCTCCTGGAGACCGGAGTGACATCAAGAAAGCTGTCATACAAGACACCAGCAGCCACACCAACTGAACTGTGGTACGTATTTAGTCTCTGCCCTCCAGGGGTATTGTCTAAAGCTCAGAAGTCAAGAGGCTTCCAGAGTCAGGATCATTCCAGAGGCTGTCAAAGATGGGCAATACTGCTGTGCAAATGAAACCTGACCTCCACATCAGCCAGGGCAGCAGTGCTGGCCAGAAACACCAGCCAGTATGCCACAGCCACAGAGCTGGTGGTTACACTGGGAGCTCGTAAAGGGTTTCGAGAGACATGGGAAATGCCACAATTAGGAGACTGTAGATTTCTTATACTAATATTTTATATGTCCTCCCACACTTGGAGACATCTGATTTTAGGCTTGTTTTCTTAGGGAAACAAGGCTTAAGCAACCACAAAGTCTGTTTGCTCCACCCAACAACTCCTGTCATTCATTACTACATCTCTATCAAATGTATTCGATATTTTACTGTCCTGCAAAAGTCATGAAAACACACGGCCAGATAGAAGAGAGAGATTATTTCATGAGTGAGAGGGATGAACTCACATTGCAGTCTTTGTTACACACCGCTCACAGTTCACTCTCACACACCAGATATTCCAGCTACTGGAAACAAATCCCTAAGAACTGGTTTCGCCAACTCTGCTATATATGGAACTCTCCTTCCCCTTGTTGAAAAGCAGCTTACAGCAGCAGCCACACAGCATGGCCAGCTGTTTTGTAGCAGTCAACTGGTGCAAACAGTAGAACATAACACTGCAATGGCAGAAGTCAGCATTGAAAGAATACATCCTTCAGTTTAGGATCATGTTTTTGCACCCAAAGTAGCACGTATGATCTCATTATTACAGACTCCTAACTGGAAGGCTGTTTGCCCCAGTGAAGGTCATTAGCAGAGAAGTATTTGCCATACAACCCCCTTGCGTTCACTGGGAAGCATCCCACACTGGTAACAGAGAGAGGGTAAATGAACTGTGCCTTCCTGGTCCCTCCTCCTTGCAGCAGACAAGGAAGGGCTGAACCACAAACATGCTCTGTAGCCATGCTTGCAGTTGGTACGTGACAATACCATGAATTAGCAGCACACGTGCTCAGGGAAGAAGTGTAATGTCATTGGCATGCTCGAGACATGAGTAAAGCAAGACACTGACTGGAAGATTAAATGATGAAGGTGTCAAATTTGTAGAAGGGATGAAGGCAACAAGGCAGAAAGAGTTGGCAAGACGGGGAAAAGAAACGTTACATCAGAAAAGATTTTTAAAAAATAGTAGGTTTTGTTGACACCCCAGAGGCCACTTGGATTAAACAAAGAAGGAAAAAAACTAAGAGGTGGGAGTTGGAAAGCGGCTAAAACACCCTAAGTCCAGACAGGGCACTGTTTTGTATGTAAAGCACTCAGCAAAGGCAAAAAGTAAAAGAAAAACCAAGGCAGGCCTTACATCTGCTTATTCCTTAAGTAGAAGCCCACAAAGCATTACAGGCTTCCTTCTTGAAAACAAGCCAAAGGCAGCCGGCAATAAAGACTTTTGTGAACATACAATCAGGAGACAGAGTAAACACAACGGACTGCTGTAATGCCAATGCCACACTGACATCAGCACAAGGAAATTGCACCTGGTATAAAGTAAGACAGGAAAGTACTTCTGTCTGAGAGGAAACAGAAGTAAAAAGGGAAGGTATGCGCCACTTCTGTAATACAGGATCTCTATTAGTCTATCCAGGCAGATGTCATTACTCAAACTGGGTAATGATACTAAATATGCATACAATAATACTAATTTGCTATCAATAAGTATAAGACAACACAGCCTTACAACCTTTACTGCATACAAAAAACGTTAATTTCCAGTGTCACACGCACTTAAGTGGACATAGTCAGAAAGAATTTACAGCCTGAGACCTACTCTCGAAAACTGTATGCACATAGAAATTCACATCCCCAAATTTATTAGGGCTACACACAACACATCATTTTTCTTTTGGTTGGGTTTTTGGGTTGTTCTGTTTTTTGGTAAGAGGGACAAGAGTTTATATGCTTACAAAGACCCGAGTTGCAAGCTTTGTGCTCCAGGGAGAAAGCAAAAAAGAACCATCCCCTGAGCATGTTCAATTGTGGCATGTCTCTCTTCCCCTCATTCTCTCCTCATCTCTGTCCCTCTATTACTTCCCTTAAACTATTTCTCCCTAAAAACATACCACCTTAAATATTTTCACTGAAAAATCCAAGGCATTCAAGCAACTCTGAGGTTTCAGACACCCTTGAAACAGGAAAGTATTTTGATTACATTGAAGTTCACTCATTTAGACTGTGTTTCTCCTCCGGTAGGAGCAATACTCAAAGGTATAGAGTTCATCACTTCCTCGTTTAATGTCCCACAAAACCTGTTTATTGCCTCACACAGCTTTCTGCTATGAACATTATCTTTTTACTTACACACATGAACTACAGATCTTTGTTTTTTCCTGCCAGAAAACACTATTTTGACATATCCTTAGACTTGTACTACATGACAGCATTACAAATCAGTCTTTCTTCTACTACTGTGTGTCAAACTCACACTGTTTATTAATATCATGCTATAACACTGTCATAAAATTACTTCATTGCTAAATTACTTCCCCAAGCACTTTATCAGTCAGATAGAAATATCATCACTGAAGTCTGCTCTCCCATGAACACTGGTTTCTCACTGTAATCAAACTGGAGAGGCAAATCATTTTGCCATTATGTAGTGACACCAGCTCCCAATCTGACAGTTCCTCACTACCCTAAACCATTGTTTCAAAAGCACAGGGAGATAAATGACCTTGCTTTCAGAAATTCAGACCTAGATAAGAAGCCACTCTGAAGAACTACAGCAATGGTGACATCCCAAGAGCTAGAACAGTAAAACATAAGCAAATAAGACTAACCAGACTCTTTTTTAATTGTTTCTATGTACAATCAAATAAAGAGAATTAGACCCCATTAGCACCTGAATACTTTTTCTCCAAAATCAAGAGAGGTAAAAAAAAATAGGGAGGAGGGGGTGTTAGAAAAACACAAGCAGCAAGCAAAGGAATAGGGGAGAAAACTCACTGTCTGGTTTCATTTTCACTCTTTCACTGCAAAAACAAATGTAGACAACCACTTTCCCACAAACACACAACACACCCCTTTTCATTCTTCTCCCTTTTTTTTTTTTTTTTAAATAAATGTTGTAGGAAACAGTCTTCTGGCCTGGGCAATCTTCCATCTTGGACCTTCAAATCCTGGCAACAGCCACGGAAACTACTCTGTCATCGTCCTCTTCAGCACTCTATCTCACCAGGACAACTAACTCGAGAGCTGCTTTTGGGACCTGGAAATGCTAGACACTACCCAAGATGGGTCTTGGGAAGCATCTGCGTTTCCCATAAACGAGCCCCCACAGGCTAACGTAACGCATGAAGAACCAAGGATCTGAAAAATACAAATCAAAGCCCAAAACACATGGAAGCACCTCTTTACCTGCTAAACAACCACTTATTTCCACATCAGAACAAAATTCAACCCATATGTTACTGCAAGGTCTGGCTTGAGTCGGTAACCCGACCAAGAACAGCCTTCACACAATCTTTTCTCATCGTTTAATCAACCTTTCCTCCCACCTAAGCAAGGCATTTTTCCTGTACACTCAAATGCCCTTGACTCAGGACTTCACCTGGTTCTCCAGCATTTGAAAGGGAGGGATCATTTGCATCATCTGTTCCAGGCAATCACATAGTTATTGAGTGCAAGAAGGAACCCAGAAAAGCCATCATACCACACAGCACTTCATGCTTTATAATACACTTCCTATAGAAGCCACAGAAAATATTCTTGTAGCACAGAACACGAGCAGACTATCAGCTTTCCAGCTTTTTGGAGGACTCCATTGCCTGTTTGACAGGTGATAATACGAACCAAAATATCAAAATCTGCCACCACACAACACTCCCAGTGCCGGTGATGCGTATGCACATGGCAGATACGCACAAAGCCATTCACTGCTGCTTACAAATGAGATCTTACCTTCCCAGTACTTGAATATATCACTCGGATGTAATTACAGCAATTCTGCTGGGACTTGTTCACACTGTCAAAAAAGAGAAAGGGGAAGAGGGGTCAGGAAAGAAAAGAGCAGACCAGAAGACAAAGTTGCTTGTTCACAGTAAAAATGGTAACGATTCCTAAGTTAGTATCTATATCCTCCAAAGCAAAGTAATGGCCCCTGTAAGTCTGCCACAAGTAAAACTTAACCCTGCAGAACTGAGCAGAGCACTGCCGTACCAGAAAGCCTGCAGCACTGGGGACAAGCCACTTCCTCCACACAGCAGTGCCAACTGGGGCAACTGCTGCTTACTCTGAGAAAGGTTTGCATGGAGCAGAGTGTGGGCTTCGGGGTGGTTACAGACAGGATTCAGGCGCAAGATAATTTTGTATTGCAACGTGCACTCCTACCATGTCTGAAGCTGGACGTGCCACAACTTCTCAAAGTCAACACAGAACCCCAAATTAAGTCTTACAATGTCCCATCCTTCATGAACAACTCCAATGCAATGAAAAAAAAACTTGAAATAAGATCTTCTAAAACAAGTCCAGATTACTCAGTCTTCCACTCCGAGCATACTTTAAATGGCTTCAGTGTCCAGCGAGAGCACAGGAGACGCTGCCATGCTCACCAATCAGCTGGGAATCTGACACTGAACGGAGCAGGTCTTCGCCAAGTTCTGGGTTTGCATCCTCTGGATACTTTAGTGCTTATGGGGGGGAACCAGCTTACCTGCTCTGTCACTCTGGGACTGCGGCAGGGTGCCCACCCCCGGGAATAGCAAGGGAGAGAAGTCTGACAAAGATTGCGGGCTTAGGTATTATTTACAGTGCATACGCTGAATATTGGATTAATACCACTTACTCTAGCTGGTTTAATATATACTCTTACGTATATGGAGCAATCCTTAAGGGTCCATTATTCTGCTGCTCCAAAAAGCACCTCAACTCGCAACATAAGCATTTTTACAGATCTCGGAAGAAACCTTTTCATATGCTTTGTACAAGCCAACCTTGAAAGACTAAACCACAGATGAAGCTTAAAATTAAAAAAAAAAAAAAACAAACCACAAACCAACAAGCAAAAAACTCTTGTCACAAAATAAGCCACATGAAATTAAAGTTTAATTCTGGAAAACACCTGGTCTAATTTATCTACTTTAAACATCAATTCAGACCAATTCCCCTTAATGCCTGGTCCCAGCCAGCATTACCGTGTCATTTTCATGCCTTCCTTACTAGAAATTATTCCAGAGACTGTAAACAATGTATTCAAGTGTATATGAATTACATATAAAGATATGTATAAAGTAATAGGAATTAATTTATGATCACATTGTGATAAGAGGATAATTTACTGTCTTTTCCTAGTTCTGCACAGGGGGAGTGTATAGTCATGGCTGCTGTACACCTTCCTCTGACCCACCCCAGATGTCACAAACCAGATTAAGTTCAATCCAGTTCTGCCACTCGGTTCCTCTTCAACGCACCCACTGACCACCGATGCCTCTGAGTAGCTGCTGAACCCCAGACAAATCCTGGCTGCAGCCGACCCCGCGTGCAGCCACTTCTCTGCCGTGCGAGTGCGCCTCATGAACACCACCACCGCCACCGAGCAGCGGCATCCCCGGCTGGCAATTAACGGGATCCCCTGATACTACACCTGCTCACACCGATGGGCTGACACGATTAGTGGGGAAGCCACAGACTAACAACCGAGCTGGAGGAGTCTAGGAAATACCCAGCCTCAAGCAAAGCCAGCCCCCCCCCCCCCCC
>Ga0065711_1032489_pt1 | contig 27235 bp, 24 predicted proteins | sample Hoacrofraction12_FD_59098 | JGI IMG/M metagenome (GOLD analysis project Ga0065711, IMG submission 59098) | Hoatzin crop microbial communities from Cojedes, Venezuela - Epithelial fraction 12 v2 (version 2) | ecosystem: Host-associated > Birds > Digestive system > Esophagus > Crop | place...
CCCACCATATCGGCGGCGGCCGCGGAAAGAGAGCAAAGAATGCCGGGAGACGCGCGGGGCCGCCGGGAGCCCTCGGCGCCCACAGCGCCCCCTCGCGGCTCGGAGGGCGCCTGCAGAGGCTCCGAGGGGATGGGCTCGGCCCCGGAAGGCGGGGCTCCGGAGGGGCTCGGCTCCAGGGGGCGGGGCTCAGCTGCGAGCGCTCCCCCGGGTCCCAGCGCCGCCCGCGCCGGCAGCCCCCTGCCCAGGAGCGCTGGCCCCGGCCCCTCAGAACCGCTCCACGACCCCGGGCTGGAAGGGCCCCAGCGCAGCCAAGCAGGCGGTTTTGGGGGGAAGCCGGCGCCCCAGATGGAGCTGTGACAGAGCCCCTGCAAACTCGTCACCCCTGAGAGGGGTCTGGCCCCAGGGGTGCATCGCCCAGCCCCAAACGAGGAGTGGCAGCCACCCCTCACTGCAGAAGACAGGAAGGGGGCCATGAAGCAGCAGCCCAAAGCCTCCCTCCAAGTGTGTCCCGCAGGGGTAGGCCCCTGGCACCCAGGCCATGCTCGGCCCTCCCCCCCAGCAGGGCATCACCCATCACCGCAGAGGGCAGGACGCTCCCATTAACCTCCTTAACTCACTGCTGGCAGCCAGGGAGCTCCAGCCCAGGGGCCTGAGGCACCTGCTGAAGCAGGCCCTGGTACCCAGCATCTCCCCCAAGTCCAGTCACAGCCCCAGGTCCCCCCAGGGCCAGGCTGAGTGAGGCCAGGTCCAGCACTGCAGCCCTCCACACCCTGGAGAAGTCATACAAAGCAAAGAGCACAATAAGGTTTAGTTTTTTTTTTGCTGCAACGTGTTTATTATGTGCCAAAAACTACACCACAGCTTACTCCAAACGTCTGCAGGAGAGTGCAGTCTTGCCTGCATATACTACAATGAGGTAGAGACTTCACACACAGCTTCACGAAACCCCACAAAGAGCAGCTGGGATATGCAACGATGCAACATCAGCTCAGCAGGAGGAGAAAAAAAAAACACAAAAGAGGGAGAAATTATGACACTGGTTCTTTGGCACACAGCTTCCGATAGAGGGGAAAGTAAACAAAACAATTTGAAGTTCTCAAATCCCAGCAGCATTTAAGTCGACTGCACCGTTACTCCACACATCTCAAAGGAAAGGAAAAGAACTTGTCCCCTCTAAGAGCAAGGGCTCCTATGAACCTTCATCTGTCCACCGAAACGCAGCCCTTTTATAGCTAGTTACAAAAGAAAAGTTCAGTCCTGTGACTTTGTGTGATTAAAAACCTCTATCACCCCCCCTTAAGTGCAACTTAAAAAAGTGCAACAAACTATTTAAAACTATATACAGCAGCTCAGAGATCATTTATCCGGTCCAGTTTCAAATCCAAAAAAGCCTGTCCTGTTCTGTTGCAAACCCCTCGATTTACAACTTTCCACCAGCAGCCCCCAGACACAAATTGCAATAATGTTAAAAGCTGCCAGGAAAGAAAAAAATCTCTCATTTCAAACGACTTAAAAATTGTTTAAGAGTGTAAAAAGGAACTGGTAAAAACCCTCGAGCGTAAAATATGAAATATGATTTGGTTTAAATGAAGAGCAAAGTCTCCTTGTTGTTACAGTAAAAAACGCCAGCTGAACATTCAGTTTATGCCGTTCAGATGGGGGTTAAATGAATGGAAAGGCACTGTATGGCAACTGCAAAAAAATGGAGCCAATGAGACCTGCATTATTACCATCAGTATTGCAAGGAATGTAAAAAAGCGCCTTTAATAAATAAAAAACCTAGGTGAAGGCATCTGCATAAACACCTTCTCAACACGTGGCCCTTTTTTTTTTTTGCTTCTTGTCAGCAAACTAGGAACCAAAGTCTGGGAACTGCAGAATCGCTTGAGGGGTGCTCCCCCTCCTCAGAAAACCCCCAAACAAAACCTAACAAAATTCACTGTGCATTAGTGCAGAAACAAAAAGACCAGCAAGTGCAAACGTGAATGTAAGATATTTTTTTTTTCCCCATTAGTCCTCAGGAAGCGCGTTCCCAGCCTGGGTCTGGCACCAGCAGGCACGCTCGTGCGCTCTCCACTTGGCAGGTTAACAAAAGGACTTTCTCCTGCGCCTGCGGCAGCCCCCGAGCTGCGGCGGCCCCCTTAGCTGGAGTCTCTGTTCTTCTGGTTGCGCATCAGCGGGCGGTGGTGACGCAGGACCTCCATGGAGTGCTGCCAGTGCCAGCAGGAGCGACAGAAGTACTTGAAGCAGATCTGTGGGGAGAGGAGAGAGGCAGTGCCGTGGGGCAGGGGGTTCCAGGCATCCCTCCTCCCTCCCCAGTTTTGGCAGCCCACACCAGCACAGCGGGTGTTTGAGGTGGAGGGAGGGAATTCCAGCAACACTGCCGGAGGCCATGTTGTGCTCAGCTTCCACCCCTGGAAAAAGGTTTGAGAAACCCACAGGCTGGGAGCGGCCTCCTCAGGGAGCTACAGGCAGGGGCTGTGGCACCTCTGCCCGGCACCCAGACAGGGGACAGGCTCTGCCAGCACTTCCAGTGGTCCCAGCACTCCTGCTGCCACCTCTCCCAGCAGTGCAGAGCCTGCGGCTGCTTGCCTCCCACCCGGACCCCGCAGGAAGCCACCGGCAGCCAGCTGAGGTCCCTCGCCTGCAGCAAGCGGAGGTCAGCCAGCGTCCCCCGTGCTTTGGGCAGCTCCAGGACCAACCGCAGGGTGACGGCACTCCAGCCTCCAGCTGGCCACAGCCTCCCCTCGGGGTCAGCCCACCGCAGGCCCCGGCCCTCTGGCACAGCAGCATTGGAGCCGCAGCATCCCCAGCTCCAGGCGGGGGGAAAGCTGCCTTTGCCTCCTGGTGAGCACCAGAGCTGCCCCTCCTCCAACACGAGGGCCCAACTGGGGCTCTTGCACTACCACTTTGTCCTCCCCACCGAGCAAGGGACAACGGGCACCCCCAGACAAGGGGAGCATTGCTCTGAATAGAGCCTGCTCCTCCTTGAGGACTCCTGCCGAGTGCCACAGCCAGGAGCCGAGCACGGACAGCAGGGAAAGCTGTACCTGGTCTCTGCAGAAGAATGGGCCGGGCTGAGCGCTGCAGATTTGGCACATGGAGTCTTCCAGGTATGGGTCGATCTGAACCTGCAGGAGAACCAGGCAGTGGGCATGGTGTGGTGCCAGGGCTGACTGCCCCACACCCTGGGCAGCCCCTGCAGTGCCGACCCACTGCCCTGAGTACCCCAGATCCATCACCAGCACCCCCTGCAGCAGGCGGAGCAGCAGTTCACCACCTCCCCCTGCTCTCACAGGGACATGGGGCAGGCCTCGCAGATCGGGGTGCTCCCAGCAGCACTACCCATCACACAGGTTCCACCCCCAGGCTGCCCCATCAGCTCCACTCACCTTTTTCGTAAACTTGGTAGTTTTGATTTCCACAAACGCAGCAGTCACTGCCTTCAGGTAGCTGCGCTGGTTGTTAAAGGTGACACGGCCAGACCCTGGAACAAGCCAGAGCCCAGGCGTCAGGCTGACCCAGCACGTACAGCAGGATCTGGCGGAGGCCGAGCACATGCTGCTGCCAATAACACCCCTTCCCTCAACACAGTGCAGCCACTGGCAGGGAAACCACATCCAAAGCCTCCTGGCTCTGCCTGCCTCCATCCATGGCAGTAACAGAAGCCCAGCACGCAGCTGGGTGCAGAAAAGCTTCTTCACGGACACCTCTAGTCTGGTTCGGACACGAGCTGGCAAACAGCGGCGCTCCCAGGAGGACTGGCAGCAGCCGGGCAGCAGGAGGGGTGCTGCCAGGGCACTGCTGAGGGCAGCACAGCAGCAGGCTCCGCACCCGCACCTGGAATAAGCTGGGGCCGAGACAGCTCAGCAGCTTTTATTTTAAGCCTCCCATTCATCCCGGAACCTTGCATTTTGCAGCTTCGTTGCCAGTCAGCAGCATTCCTGCACCACTCGTTTCCAGCCAAGTTTTGTTAAGCTCCAGGAAAATGTATCTGTGCTTACTTACGAGTCTCCCTCCTCAGTGCAAGGGGAGTGTCGGGTTTACACGATGGTCCTGCACATGGGCAGACTGCTGAAGCTCAGCTCGCCTCTGACAGCCACAGCGCAAAGCATTACCCAGCACCCAGCCACTCCTCCCCTGCAGCGTCACGCAGGACGCAGGCCGGAGGGCCTGGATCTGGTTCAGGGTGACACTGTGCACAGGGATGGCAGCGCACGCAGGGGCGCCTCTCCTCCCAGGGAGGGTCAGCTCCATCTCCCAGCAGGACCTCCCAACAGCCACGCGGGCACAGCTTGCTCTGCTGACCAGGCTGGTCTCAGAGGCAGCTGTGCACAAGGACGGTCAGACACCGATTTCTACACCACATGCCTCCAGGAGGATCACCCTCTACCCAAGATGACGCAGCACAGGGCAGCTTATACACAGTGGTCTTCCCTTGAGGGGCCTTCTGCAAACCAGGAGCAGCAGTCAAGCAAGCCTGAGGCAGCAGCTCAGCACAGGAGATGCTTCCATCAGCAGCGAACAATAAAATTAGTGTTATTTAGTTGCCAAAATTGAGCTAATTGCTGCAATTCTTTTAATACTGCTTCAAGGGCAGAAACGCCAGTCTGCTGTTGGGAGCCAGAGATCTCACCTACTGGAGGGAGCAACCTGGGCTCTGCATGAAGCCACAGGACGTTTTAAGGTCACGCTCTAGGACACCACAGTGCCAACATGGGGCAGGTTGCTGTGCAAGACTTCATCCACGGTCATACAGGAACTAAGAATTTGCTTAAAGTCTCATACTTCCACTCCCAGCCTTCCCTTGGGACTGTCCCCCCAAAGCCACTTCCACGGTAAAGCACTGCAGCAACATGGGCACGTCCTAAACCCAAGCCTTGGGCACCAAGTCTTGACTAGAACAGCCTGACAGCTGTCCAAGGACAGCGGCAAGCAGCAGACAGCTCTGTGCTACCAAACTGTGACATTGCTCCTGCCTGGCAACACACAGGACACTCATGTCTCACAGCAGCCTGAGCCTGGAAAGCTAGCCACACTCAAGCTGTAGGGTTTTTCCACACAGACCAGTAACCTCAGTGCTGTCCCCTGCCCATGAGGCCACCAGGGAGGTACATGTACTCTTGTGACCTGTTTCAGCTGCTGTGACACAAGTGGTAAGTGCTCCACTCCCCTTTGGAAGGCTGTCTCAGCAGGACACAGGGACAGCACTGCTCTGCAGATTGCTATGGGGGCTGCACTCATGACTCACCCCTCTCAAACACACAGCCCTGCCTGGGAGGTGGGATCTCAGAGGCTTCATCCTTTCCACCTGCAAGAGCACAGCAGGACTACCTGACCAGAGGTCACAGTTTGAATCACAGGTAGCAGACTTGCTGCCTGTGGCAGTCTGTGGTTTCAGGCCCACCAGAGGAGGAGAATGCTGTCTAAGAGTCACTTGTCACCCCCAGCATCCCTCTGACCCTAGGAAGGTTGAGGTCTGAGCTGAGGTGGGCATGGCATCCTTCAGCAGACCCAGCCAGGACGCTCTGGGAAGCCTCTCCACTTGTGCTACCAGCTGCCTGGGAAGCCCAAAGCAACAAGGCCCTGAAAGGGAGGCCAAACAGGACAGTGGGCACAGGACACTGCCCACAAGTGCTGGTCCAACCAAGCTGCATACAGCCCTGCCCTGTTCCTGCTGCCTCCCCAGCAGGAAGGGCCAGCAGCCAGGAGGTCCGAGTTCCCCTGACAGGCAGCAGGACCCAGCAGTCTTTGCTCTGAGGATGGAAGAGCAGCTAAAGCAGCATCTAATCACCACTAACAGCACCAAACAAGGGCAGAAAGCCCTCCAGCAACACCTAAAGAGATATCAAACACCTGGAGCTGCTCTGGAATGATCTGGGACCTTCCAGTTCCCAGGCACATGGGCTCTGCCAGCCCTCTCCTTAAGGCCTACCTTACCTCCTCACAGCCAGGGGGTGAGCAGCATCACCTGTGGAAGAGGCTGACTGGACATCTGCTCCCAGAGCAGGCAGAGGCAGAGCCTGGCACCCTGGGCAGTCTTCCCCACTGAAGGACGGAACAAAGGGCACTACTGCAGCCTCCTCGGAGCATGCCACGGGTGACTACTGATGCTGACATGATCATCACTTACCGATAGGATACTTGTGCTTGTCCGTGTCGATACCAGCATAGACCACCCCTCCAAACAGATCATACATGACAGCTGCCAGGGCCTCTGCGTTCAGCATCCCATGCAGAGCCCCCACAAACACTGTCCTGCTGGGATCGAGCCGCTGCGACGGACTGCGCACAAAGTTGCTGTCTGCCAGCACCCATGGGATCACCTGCACCTGAAACCACACAAGCAGGTCAGGTCAGCCAAGGGCCTCAAGAGCCACACACTGCACTGCTCCTTGGTGCCCTCAGCTGACAGCAGAGGCCATCCCAGACGCTCAGCCTTCACCCCAACTTGCAAACGCCCCTTTGTTATTGCTGCACAGGGCCCATGTTCAGGGAACTACAGGTCTGGAGCTCCAGCCTTGGTCTAGACACCTCAGGAGAGCCCACAAGGCCCGTTCAAGGGAACAAAACCAACTGCCACACCGCTCTGCTTGTGGCCAAACTGGAATCCAAAACACTGGTTCCTCAGGGCTGGTAGCCAGGAAACAACCCATGCATGAGTGGATTTTACTGGCTGCCTGCACCCGTTTACTGCCCAGATGCCACACTGTGCAGGAGATCAATGAAACAACCCACCCACTGCCGATGGAAGCACAGGAGCTTCCATCTGCTAGACAGCTGACAGAGGGCTCTGAAGAGGAAAAACTTCTGCCAGAGCTAAATCACCTAGCATGAAAGTGCTGCCAATTGCCAGACACTGGGAGAGTGTCTGGAGCGCAATTAGTTTGTGCCTGTCTGAAGAGCCGAACCTCAATTCTTCAACCCCACAGACTCCTGCAGGTACGGCCCCCCGTTACTGGAAGGCCGGCCTGAGCCTCTGGCAGCCTCAGCACCCCACCTCCAGAGCACAGGTCAGCCAGCCAAGGCTGCACTGGGGAGCAGCTGCAGTTACAGCTGTGGATCCAAAATATCTGCCTGCAGTGAACAAGAAAGCCATTCATTCTGCAAGCAGACAAGGTCTAATACAGCATTGACGGGATCAAAGTCTGTCTCTGCAAGCAAAGGTGCGCTGAACAAAGCATTCAACAGTAAAATCCCTGTTCCTATGCTCCTTCCCAGGTAACCAAAGCTGCTCAGCTTCACAAAGTCAGGGTCTGCCACGGGTCCAGGAGCTTCAGGTCACAATTCCTGACACAAGCTGTTGCGAAGGACACAAACGCTGATCTGACCCTTCCCTCCTTGCCTGTGCCTGGCCCTACTGCAGGAACACATCAAAGATGGCCAAGAACCAGTCTGACTTCTGCTTCTCTGTTTTAACCCTGCCTTCCTGGAGCAGAGTAACATTGCGTACCCCCTTGCCTCCAAGGATCACATCAGCATCCCCTGCTGGGATCTGGGCAACTACTCTCCTGGGTCTGCTCACCTCTTTGCAGCGCATCCTGCGGCTGGACATCTTGAAGTAGTATTCACTGAGCCCATCAGGACTCAGCAGGTCCTGGGAGCATGACTGGAGCAGAGCACGCACAGATTTCTCCGACTCAAACACCAGGTAGACATATCCTTTAGAGGCGAAGGGAAAGAAGCAGTTGTTAGAGCTGTAGCAGAGGAGAAACAGATAACCCCAGTTTGCACACACCCTCAAAATCACTCAGAAGCCACCCAACGTGTCTGCACTGCAGCTCCCTTGCTGTCCCCAAGCCCTTCTAGGGGAGGCAGCAGTCAGCAGCACCAACCCCAGCAGGCTCTGCGGGTGAGATCCACAGAGCCTGGCCAAGCTGGGGAAGAGCCCAGAGCCAACACAGCACAAGGGGGCCAGCTGCCCGTGTCCAGTGCCATTTGGGCCGCTGTCCCCACCCCACACAGCCACATCTAGACACGACAAGCAGGCACCACCGGCCTGGCCAGTGTGGTCTGCAGGAATACAGACTTTGCTTCACACTTACGAAGTCTTGGCCCAGAAATACAAATTCAGGGCTTTAAAAACCACTTCCATCAGCGCAGTGCTCTGGTGATGAGGCCATTAGGCACCACTGAGCCTACAAACCAGTCACTCCTTGCCCCAAAACTTGTTACTGCTTACAAAACACACCAGCCCAGCTACTTCAGACAGGACAGGACTCTGCCCCAGGGGCTGCTTGGCTCACCAGTCCCCACAGCCTGCCAGCTTGCTGCGGACACACATCTGCATTCATTGCGTGCACTTTATGCCAAGGGTGCGTGTGCTCTGGGTGCTCGTGCTGGCAGTGGGGACTAGCGGCTGTCACCCAGAGCCGAACAGCCCACATGGGGCTCCAGGAGCAGAGAGGGTTTCCCCCATCCACGCTCCTGCCCAGCCTTGCCAGGGACAGGTGGGGACGCCAGGTCTGAGGTGACAGTGCTCTGCAGCCGTGGTGCTGACCCAAGTGAGAGCAGGACATTTACCCTAGGGTGCTCTGTACCATCCAGTCACCAGCATGCAGCCGTACCATCCCAGCATCCGTGCTGTAACATAGCATGGGAAAAAAGTAACCCTACCGTGTCGCTATTACCTTTAGGCATATTACCTTTGGGAGGGCAGCGTGGGTGTTTGCCATCCTTACCAGGCCACTCCACACTCAGTGAGCCAAAAACACGGAAGGTGTTGATCAGTCCAGCTACAGACAGAAGGAGAGAAGTCAGCGTCCCCCACAAGAAAGCTCCATCCTACACCCTCCTGCTGTCAAAACAAGGGCTCAGTGGTGGACCAGGGGCTGCTCACCTTCTGTAATGTCCCACGGGACTCCTCCCAGGAACACTTTGCACGAGTAGACGGGGTTCTTGTAGTTTCGGGGAGGCAGCTGCCCGCTCCAGGTGCAGGTTGCTTCATTCACAGCTTAGACAAGCACAAGCAACACTCAGTGCAGGACCATTTGCTTCCCACTCCCCCACAGGTCTCCACAGAAATCCCCATATTCTGCAACTACGTGTCCAACAGAGCCGCAGCAGTGACAGGCAGCTGCCCAGACACCCTGCCTTGTTTGCTGCCAGCAGGTAGACCCAGAGTCAGGCTTATGCATGGAGAAAGGTCTGATCTGCTGCAAACTCATGTCCAGCCACATTATCTCCACAGAGGCCACCTACATGCCCTCCCAGAAGTGCACGACCATCACCACGCACCAAAGCCTGCCAAGATCCACCATCCAACTCACCTGCTGCTTGTCTGTGAAGCCTGGCTTCTCTTTCAATATTGAATGGGTCTTCTGGAGAGTCCAGGAGATCCCAGGAAGGCCATGCAGATGCCCCAGGCCACCTTTTTGAGGCACTGGCTGGGGAAGAAGTGACTGCAGCCAGGGCAGCTTGGTCTTGATCCGGTCGGGATCCCACTCCCACCTTTAGGGGGTCTCTTGACACCCCACTAAGTGGCAGGAAAGGCAGAGGAGGGGAGATGCGAAGGCTTGACTGCAAGAGAAAGTCCACATTAAAACCCAGCTGCCATTAATACTGGAGGCCACGCACCACCCTGGGGCCCTGACCTCACCCACGGCAGTAGCAGGGGCTTCTCTGTAAAATCCTGTTCTCCCAAGACCATCTGAGGTCTGGCAGAAGCAGGAAAGCAGCCACCTCACCTATCCCAGAAGTCTGATGGGACTACAGTTTCACAGGGAAAGGCCAGCCCCTGTGGCCATTTCCCACTGGACCCATGCCAAGTTATTGGCAGCACAGATTGTTAAGCAGGAGGCACCTCGCAGACCACAAAGCCAACAGCTACCCCCCACCCACACGGCCTCCCCCAGGGAGCACCAACCACCCCAGGAAGAGCCTCATGTTTTGCTTCAGGCCATGCCTGTAGCAGGAAGGGCTTGCCAGCAGCAATCATGAGCTCTGCAGGCAGCTGGCTGGCTCTCGCCCTCCGCAGAGCAGCTCCCAGGCCTCCCTGACCAGGGTGTGGGCTCAGCTGGCTGCAGACCCAACCGCTCACATGTTTAACATGCCTCTCCCAGGGCTGAAGGAGTAAAAGTACAGATTAATAAACCAGCAGGGATGCAAGACACTGTGCAGCCTAGAGTGCCAGCCGCTCTGCGGATCCAGCCATGCGCTGCTGCAGCACAGCCGCCCACATCGAGGCCATGCTGGGGGAGACCTGACCTTCACGAACAAGGCCAGCACAAAGCCCTGCTGCCTCACACTGCCTGCCATCATCAGAGCCCGGGGTGCTGCAGTCGCTTACAGCGTGCCTGCTTGAGATCCCGATTCTCCAGTGTGGATCACAGGAGAATCAACTCCACATCAAGCCAACTGTGTCCTTCACACCCACCCCAATGAAGGGGTCAAGGCCACAGCCACACCACAGCAAAGCCAGGAGCAGCTCAGCCCTGGCTCTAGCCTCAAGTCACACAGCAGCACCTGCAGAGCTGGCTGGAGCCAGGCTGTCCTGCTGGCACCCAGAACTGCTGCTCACACTGCAACACAGACCCAGCAGCACAGACTGGGTCAGCAAGACAGACACTTGCCTCGCTCGCTGGCTTCCAAATTTAGCTATGCTTTAGGGAATGGGAGCAGGCTAGACCCAGTTTGCTCTAGAAGAAACAGCCCTGGGATGGAGAATTGCAGTCAAACAGGAAGGGTAATGAAAGGCAGGGACAGGAGCTCCTGAGAAGCCCAGACTGGAGCCTGGGGGCAGCTGTGCTGACGGATCACCTCCCTGGTGGGATCAGGACACAGACATCCTCCTGCCACACACTAGCTCAAGCATTCAGACCCCCTCTGGGAGCTACTTTAACCCACTAGGGCTGCAAACACAAAGTGAAAAGGCCAAAACATTATTTAGAAGAAAAAAAATAGGGATAGTGCTAGTCTGTGCTGAAGCAGGATTGCATGAGCAGTTTTTCTTCCAAACCCTGGGCTACAGGAGAACCTTGCTTTGTCAGTGGGGACATCAGATCCTTCCAGCAGTCCCTTGCCTTCCTGAGCCAGCAGGGCTGTGGCTTGCAGCCCTCCACAGCTCTCCCATGCTCCCCAGAAATGCAGCAAAACACAGGAATCAGAGTGGGTGGAAGACCCAGACTTACAATCAAGTCTGAGAGGTGGTCGGAGCCAGAGCTGAATCCACTGGTGTCCGAGTCTGAGGGGCTACTGGAACGGGAGTCCAAGAGGGAGCGGGAGTCCAGGCGGGCGTTCCTCAGTGCCGGTGTGGAAAACTTTTCTGACAGGTCTGAACCAACAGGGTCTAGAGGCAGGAAACCCAGCGGGGGCTTCCCCAGGACATTCCCAAGAGGGTTACTCAGCATGCCGAGAACTGCAACAGAGAAAGAGCCCATCAATGCTGCAGCACAACGTGCCTCCTTCCCTCCTGGCTCTTGTGCCAGAAGCCCAGGAAGGTACTGGGCTCCCATCAGACCATGAGAGTCTTATCCAGGAGGTGGCACATCTGGCAGGCACCAAGCCTCTGCACCACTCCAGAAAGGCTGCACACTCTTCGCTATCAGTTGCAGCATGGTGCTGCAGAGCTGGAGCCAATGGCAGCAGCCTGGTGTGGCCTACAAACACAAGGGTGGGTTGTTCTCCCAAGGCTGACATGAGCCAGGAGATCCACTTCATCTGGGAACAGAATCAGAGATCCCAGGTCCTGGTTATGGACCTCATACAGGTGCTCCAGACAGGCCTCTCCACCTCAGTCCATGCCATTACACTGGTATTTCTTGCTGCTTGTGTTGGAGCAAGCTGGGCCCCAAGGGGGCAGCTACCCACACACTTTTAGTGATTGGGGGGCACAGATCAAGCCCACAACCAGTGGTTGCTGCACACATCAATGGCCAGGCTGAGTAGAGCGAGGCCTGGCCCATCAGCCGAGGTGGGATGCCACACACATCAGCCCTGACAGAAGCTGGCCATAGCCAGCCAGTCAGTGACCTGCCAGTCTGGCCTGCTGACAAAGGAGATGCTTTGCAGTCAGCGGCGAGCACCATCCTCAGTACACATTCACAACAAGCCTGTCTGGTCAGGCCTTCGCCCGAGAGCGGACAGACAAGTACACACCAGACTGCTTCCCTCACACAGCAGCAGGTTTCCCTCCCACTGAGGGGAATTAAGGCAAGCAAATGCCTCCCTACAAACAGAGCCACCCCTCCCGAGCAGGGCACCAGGCCAAGGGGTCATTAAAGTCCCATCCTGCTCCATGGGTCAGCAATATGGGGCCAGCTGCCACCTAGAAGGCAAGGGAACACCAGGCAGGCTCATCCACAGGAGATCCCACAGGGGGACACCACCAGCCAGCTCTATTCAAGAGGAGCAAGTCTCAGCAAGTTGAATGTGTCCCCAGACCAAATGAAAAGAGCAAAGCATTCAGAAATAGTTTTAATTATTCAGAGGCTGCAAAACAAGTCAGCTTGCCCTGAAGCTTTCAGTTTTCAGCAAAGCAAGTTTGGGATCCAACCGATATCCTCCAGCCCCACCTGATCACAACCTGCTAGCACCACAAGGTTTCTAACCCAGATTTTCAGTAGCTCCTGTGCAGAAGAGGATTAATAATCCAAAACACTGCCCAAACCAGGTGAATAAACATGCCATCATGCTCAAGTGCACTATGGTCTGACAACAGTACCAACTTGGTGCCAGAAAAAGCTGCCGAGCATGCCCAGAGTGATATGCTGGATTGTATCTGCCCCAGGCTACATTACCCAGCAGCACACCTGCCAGGAGCTGGCATCTCTAGCCTCACACTACAGGGAGAAACCTCAAAACACCAGCAAGAAACCCAGACAGGTACAGGTGCGTCCTTCACCTGAAGGATCTACCTCATCCCCAGGAAGAGCTGGTCTGCAGGAGCTGTCAGCAACAGGCAAGCATCTTCCAACATTTGTAGAGCCTTCTCCCTGCGAGTTTCCCCAACACAGGCGCAGACTCATTTCAGCTGCAGCACAGGACCACGAATTCACCTCTGATCGCACTTGGGAAGGGATCTCCTGCCCTTTGAGTATCTGCTTGGCTCTCCCTGACAGCAGCACCTGCGCTTACACCCAGCCCCACAGCCACAGCAAAGCCTCACTGGCCCAGCAGTACTTACCATGGGCAGAGCTCGAGAAGCAGCAGCTGCCCTGCTAGCAGCGGTGGGCAGCAAGGGAAAGCTGCCGCAGACAGCTCGCGCCAGGGAGGAGACTGCTCCCTCCTAGTCACAGCACAGAGCAGGGCAGAGCATCTCCCAGCCCAGGCAAGCTGCACCACGCTGGTTTGCCAACTTCTCTGAAGCCACGTGATGTGTTTAAAAATACAGCCAGCATATTGTTCAAGGGAGACAGCTGAATTTGTTAAACAGGCTCAAAAATCTGATTAGTCACTAAACAGAACAAGAGTCAAAGCAAAGCAGCTGATCCCAGGGCCCAAGCCGCACGGCCGACAGCCCCCCCAGCGCTGACACCCCCCTCCTCAGCCATCAAGCATGGTGGGTTTGCAACGCCAGGCTTGAGCAGCCCTGCGCTGACCCTGTGTGCACAGCATTCCGAAAGACCCGGAGCAGCAAATGCCACACAGAAAGCTACCAGGCAACGCTGCCCTGCACCTCATCTCCTGATTATTGGAGATGCAGGTCCGGAACTCCATTTGGAATACACCAAGTAAGGGTTCAGGGGCTCATCAGGAGCTCTCAAAGGCATTACAAGGTCCAGCTGCTCTGCCCCATTTAATGCACCCTCATCTCTGCCACCACTCTGGCTTGCTACAGACACTGCTTACACATTTGCTCCCAGGATCATTTGGCTCTCACCACAGCTAGAAAACCAGTAAGGCCAGTATGAGCACATTCAAATAGCAGGATTGCTGGCCTTTAAAGTGATCTACTGTCTGGGTATCTGAGTTTCAGCACCAACTACTGAGTAAAATCCTGCCAGTTACAACTGACCCACTCCTCACCTCACATCCTGGAAGTGCTGACATCCTGCTGCTAACGCAGATGGACATCATCCACTCCAGAAGCTCTGACAGGTCTGCACAGGCAACACTTGGTTACACACTCTGCAGGCTACACTGAGCTCATGGGAGACCCCACATCACCCCCATGGCTCTGACTCAGCTTCACTTGCTACCTACAGCCACTCACAGGGACATCTGCAGGAAAAGCTGTGAGATACACTCAGCGTTTCCTCCTTTATGCTTCCCTAGCAATCAGGTTGTGTCCCCTGAAGCCAGCCCTTGCAGGTAGCCTAGGAAACACCAGCATAAGAGACTGGATCTTACTTCTCATCCCCCCAACCCAAAGGCACCCTCCTAGGGGATGGGGCACCAGAGCCTGACAAAGGCTGCCCACATGAGAAAAGTCCTCCAGCCACTGGAGCCACTCAATAAAGCCACAGTTCCTTCACGGAATTTGGCCTTGTCTCCTCTCCCAAGCAGACAGCTTGCTCCAATGCACCTGCAAGATGCATCAGCAATTTGTCAAGAGCACCCCTGAAGATCCCAAAGTGAAACAGCAAACATCAGGTAACTACTCAGACTAAGAAAAAAATCTAAGCACAAACAACTAATTTTTCACATCTATGTCAGAAATTTTAACTGAAGGGTCAATGCAATTCCCATTCTTCTGCTCACATGCAGCAGCCCTGCTGTCCTGAGTGTGGCAGCTTGCAGAGAGCTTCTGGAACTTTTCATACCTCTGCTCAGAGCTGCAAGAGGCACACGCCAACGCTCCTTTGCAGGGGACAGCAAAAAAGGGTAGCTTTTAATAGAAACTCAGCTCTGACTTTTGACTCACTGCTGCAGCTTTAATGACTGGATTCAGAGCCAGCATGCTCCATCTTTGAGCACGTCAGCCAAACGCTGACAGATTTAAGAGCTCTGTGGAGCAGTCTCAATACCAGTGTGGCGCTCTTCCAGTTTGTCAGCGCTCAGGTTGCTCTCTAGAGAATGAGCATTTTACAAGCCACTCCTCCTTAGCATTTACTACAGAAAGCTCAACTACCAGGACAATGCTGTTGCAATACATCTTCTTAATTCCTGCATCATGCTGGGGCCCCTAAAGATACCAAGGAGAGCATGTGCAAACATCTTGCGCCCATCACACCCAAGACAGACACTTCACAGCAGAAGCACGGAGCTATGCTGAACCCACAGTGGTGGTTTCACAGGGTGGCTAGTTTCAACTCTTCAGGGCTACTCTCCTGTAGGCCTTGAATCATCTTTTAAGTCTGCTTACCAACCACTGAGCTACCATATTTAACGTGAATTTACCCAGTCTCAAGAAGATCAACCCATCAGCACAAGCTGAAATCCACAGCACACACCTTGGGAAAAGCACCCAAACAGCAAGATGTCCAATGCTCAACCCAGCCAGCCTCAGAACAGCTTTTATTCTTCCATGTGCCAGTTAGACTTGCAATTTTAACTTTTTCAGCACCTGCCCAGGACCTTGAAGCATACAGCTTTCTTCCTTGCATACTATAAGTTACAGCTATTTAAGAATTTGACCTTCCTGGTAGCTTTGACCAAGCCAAGAGATGTAAAGATGAGCCCCAAGGAGACAGACTTACCAATGCTGGCAGCTCAGTGAAGGGCTCTGGGTAAATAAACCACCTTACCACTACGCTGATGACAAATGATGCTTTAATGCCTTGAATAAGACCTTAAGATAAGAGCACTACAGATGGAGCATCCACTGAATTTATTCTTGACAGCTAGAGTTGACAAAAAGCTCTGCCAGCATTAAGCCATCCCCTGAACAAGTACTTCTGCTTCAGCTTGGGTCTGCAGAGACCACCCAGCAAAACAAGCCAGCAACACACTTGCAGAGCAGGGCTCACGCTCTTTATTCCTTGCTGCATCAGTTTTAGCCAAGTTATCTTGAAACTGAGCCTGTCCCAGACCAAAAAACTTCTCACCTTACAGCTGCCCAGGTCTTTCTGCTCAAGATCTTTCCCCACACTGTGAGAATGTTAGTGGAAGCTTCCCCACAGAGGAAGAAAACAGCATGTGCCATAGGATGACACACATCACTCAGCCTCTTCACAAGTCTGAAGTCACACATAACTGTATGTGCACACAAGAAACTCCTGTTGAGCAGAACAGGACCCAAATTCTTATATGACCAGCATTGTCTGGCACCTGCATGCTTAATGTGCAGGCAGTTCGACACCACATTTGGCAGCAGCACCTAGTGCCACATAAGCACATGCACGCACTTTTTTGAAGTCATGCTCTGAACATGTATCTCAGCCTATGAAAGCTCACCGCAGGCCTGGAGAAAGGCTATTTAGAAGGCACCAGGACTTGCATGAGCAGGTCTACAATGCTGAGCCCTTCAGACGGTCAGTTTTGCTAGCTGGCACCACCAACAAGGTTAGACAGAGGAATATTTCAACCTCCTGAGAGGAAATACCAGAATTTTGTCTGCTGGGAGATTAGTCAGCACACAAGGGATAGCAGACTCAAGACCCTCCCTTCATCCGCCAACTACTACTTACAGTGAAAGTCCACCCTTCCACCCTGATCTCCTTGCAGAGGTAGGGGTGAAGAGATCACTAGAAAGCTCTTACTAAGCAAAGCAGGGCAGGAGGTGGCTTTCAGTGCCACTGTGCTTCTGCTTCCACTCAGACAATCTGCTGTGGCCAGAGGCTGCAGAACTGTATGCACGTTTGGGGAAGGGTGGCAGAGGAGCAAAGCAGTGTGACTGAGGCCCTGGAGACTGAACACAGTGCAGTTTCTTTTGTCATTTGTCAAATAAGCTTGTAACAAAAAAAAAAAAAAGAGGCTGATGTCCCAAACAATAGCCTGCTGCAGTTCCAGAAAAACAGCTGGTCTGCAGTTTTTACCACCCAGCCAGACTCTACCCTAGTGGGGTGGGAGCAGGCTGAATGTTTTAGTCAGCCAAAAAGCAGCACCTCCTATAGACTAGCTACCAAGCAACTTCATAGCAAGAGAAACATTTGCATGTCTGAAAGGTAAACGGGCACCTTCACCACCTCCTACAGCTACAGTTAACATCTCTGTAGTTACAGCAGTGACACAGCCAGACAAGCTGCCAGGGGGATTTTTCCCCCTCCACCACTGACGAGCACTGAGCTGCTCAAAGCACAACCTGCTCACTGCATGGGAAGGGGTGATCAATACTCTGGAGTAATCCTCAGTGAAGTTTTAGCACTTCTCACCTGCAGCCACAGGACCTCGCACTGCCCACAAGGAGCCAGCACACCTGCAGCCACAGCACAGGGAGCACAGGGGACACCAACTGAACCAAGCCCAACAGGAGCTGCTATGAGAGATGTGGGGCTGCAGTGTGCAAGGTACGGAAGCAGGCTTTGCTCGGCACAGGGAACAGACGCTGACTCCTTAACAGGAAGCTACAGAGAACAGCCAGGCTCTTACGGTAGACAAAGAAACAGGGAAAAGCTGCAGCAAGAGAAGTAACACAAAAATTTCATTAAGTGGAGCAGCCATGGGACTGGGCCCAGAGAGTTAGAGGGGATCTCCATCCTTAGGCACTCAGAGCTTACGTGAGCAGCAGGTTGGATACCTCCAGAGGTCTTGTCCAGCTCAAATCCTCCCAATTTAATGATACTCCCATTACTCCAGTAATATGAGAAATAAGTCTCTGTTGTTATGAGAAAAGCCACCTGAAGCCAGACACATGCACCCTCTCCAGAGCTGTGCATCACAATGGAAGTCTTGATCGTTTTGAACCAACCGCCAACTTTCAAGAAAAGCAGTTCCCAGAGCTGCAGATGTGATTGACCAGCAGCAACCAACACCTAAACAGGAACTAAGGCACAGGCCTTGTTTCTCAACTACAAGTGAGGAACCTCTGCCCTGACAGATTCTTCATTTGGGGCAAAGAACTGAGGATATTCAGGCAGCTATTTCTGGTTTCCTAAGAAGGGGGCAGGGGAATAAAAAAAGGCAGCATGATCCCACAGCTGAACCACAGAATTAGAGTCAGGACACCTGAGGTCTATTCTTGGTTCTGGCATCAACATGGTAAGTCACTTCCCCAGCACACCCTGAAAAAAAATGGAAACAGAAGCAGAGCTCAGAACACAGAGCAGCTTATTGCATTAACATTTCAGAGCACAGGTCCTCTTCCTGCTCTGAGAGAGTGGGACCCAGCTGACAGCAAGCCTTGCTGCTTCTTGAGGCAGGAATTTACTACTGCCTTTCTGGGAAAGGAAAACAGATGCCCAAGGTAAATATAAAAACCAGTAAAGACAGCTAAAACACCATTCCAGATTAGAAGTGCACAGGTAACTGCATTCACTAAGCAGACTGCCACAACTGCATTTGTCTTTGAGAAGATCAGAACATTGACATACAGCAGGTTTTAACATGTATCAGTTCCAGAGAGATTTAAAAGCCAACATATTCAGGTCAAATTCTGTACAACAAGCTTCAGCTTCGCAAGCCTCAAGAACAAACACTTCTATATTTAAGTACCAAACTCCTCTCAATTATCTGCTGCAATGTCCAGGGTGCAAACTCTGCAGCATGTGTTGCTTTATGTGTTAACAAGGATGAGTGACTCATTTTCACTGCTCAGCTGCATCAGTTTGTAGGGTCCTTCAGGAGAAGGTATGTTCTTTAGAGGGGGATCAGGCTGTTGGCCATACCCCTTTGGGCCAGGCAGCAGGCCACAGTGAAGGAAAAACAATTGCAAAAAAGACAAGCTTTAGTCCCAAATGCAATCTGGTTTGAAAAATGGCACGCAAGTCTCAAGGCATTCAGCTGGCATAAAGCCACGTATTTTACTGCTAGATTGGCACACCCAGTACCACCACTGATGCCTGCAGGTTCCCAGTTACCTTCCACAGTTCTGCATGCCTCAGGTACAGCACCACAGCTTCAGGGGTTCGTTTCATCCTTCCTTCCCTCTGCGCACTTGGGGAGAAAACAAGCCAGAGGGGCAAGGAGGGAAGGTGGGCATTTCTCCATGGCTGTCTCCAAAGGATGACGGCTGCTGCTGTGTCTGAGAGCAGCCTCTGAGCTGGCAGCAGCGCAGACACCACCTGTGATTCAGCTGTTTTGCCAGCGCCTAAGGAACCGTGCACAAGGCGACTGAGCTGGAGACGTGGATACAAGGTGCCAAGACAGAAGATGCGGCACTGGCTGCAGATGCCCTCAGCGGCACCACACAGTGCCTGCACGGTGACAGCTCAAGGACCACAGCATCTTCTGGGTGCAGACCACTTCAGAGCCAGCTCAGTGGAGGTACCTGTTTAAACGGGTCTTGTTCTGAGACCACCGAGGCAGCTCATGAATTAATTTCTACAGGCCCTCCTTGGACTCTGTTACTTTTGTCACCCTCCAGCAGCTTTCCTGTCCTGCTTTGAGCAGGAGGTTGGACTAGATAGCCTCAAGAGGTCCCTTCCAACATGAATTACTCCACCCACTCTAAAATGACAGCCTCTGAAGATCACCGCAGAGGGTCTAAGCTGCCCTCTTGCATCACCACATGAGTCAGCTAGAGGGATTTCAGCTGTACAAACCAGCCAAACACTCTGCTGGCTTGCTGGCCCTGCCCCTAGTGTCACTGCAAAGACAGGTTATCCCGCAACACCACACTATACAGCCTGGTTATCACGACAGCACACTGCAGCCAGGCACAACAGAGCACCAGCAACAAACTCAAGTCTAAGGTAGGAGCAGATGCTGAACTTGGGGCCTGTCCCACCAGAGCTGGGGAAATGGAGAGGGCATCACTCCTGCCTTTTGCTACAGACAGCCCCAGCACACTGGAGAGCAGCTCCGGAAGCTGTGCAGGAGTCCAGGCAGTTCCTTTACCCAGCTCCAAGTAGAAACATGCAGACTGCAAGCACTGTGAAGTTTCTAATGAAGGTACCAAGCCAAAAACCTGTCCAGGGCCTCTTCTACAGAGCTACCATATTACCACTGATGGAGCTTCAGCAGTCTAAGCCTTCCATGTGTGCTCTACCCAGAAAGCAAGCATCACGTCCACTGCTTAGATATCCAGCAGTGCAAGGGCTGAAGGAAAACCTATCCACCCCACCTCTCATTCAACTGGCACAATTTTGGGGATGAATCTTACCCCAGACCAGGGCTTGCACACACCTAAACCACCCTGCTGCTATCTCCAATATCAATCACAAGAAATGCTAAGCTACCAGTTGCCTGGTACAGCTCAGAGGCACAAACCAGCAGCTCCAGTGCTCTCCTCAGAGGGGAACACACTTGCTAATGCTCACTTCAGGAGCTAGCTGAGAAGCATGTATTCCAGACTACAACTTGAGTCAAAAAGTTTATAGATGAGCTCCATAAGCCCAATGTGTTCATACACACCAGCATCGCCAGGCAGTGGAGCACCAGTCAGCATGTCTGCTAAGGGTGGAGACCTGCCAGTGCCAGAGCATTTTCTTCCCTGCATCTCTAATGGCTTTAAGCAGGATCAGATGCTTGAGAAGTCTGTGCCTTCCTTGCACCCACACTCATCCACTGTTACCTCCTGAAAGCACACAGGCAGCACCAACAGCCTCTCAGGGTTGCTCCAGAGGCCACAACAAAACATCCTTCCGGGGCAGAATCCAAGGGGAGGGTTTTGAGTGGTACATGCCTGCTCCTGCAGGACATCTCCAGCACAAGACTGGAGGCTGCCCCGAGCCACTTCAGTTCTAGCTGGGTACAAGCAGAGATGCTGGTTAGGTTGCTGGTCCAGTTACCCATCTATCTGCATCTTCTATTTTACAGCATCAGCACAAATAAAAATAAATCTGTCTAGGAGAAGCTGCTCATATAGAAGCTTTAAGAGGTGGATTAAGAGCAACTTCCATTATAAACTAATTGCAAACTCAGTTTTGATATTTGTTTTACTTACTTGATACCTGTTTTATTCTGTTAAAGATCAAATACTGCTGCCACAAAAGCAGTCCGCAGCTGCTAAGAGCTCCTTGCTTTCTACTCCACAGCACAGCTGGCTCTGGCCAGCAGTTGAGAAATCGGCCCACAGTGTGAGCAGCCCTTCCTGTAACATGCTCAAGAAACAAGTGCCCATTAAGCAACCACACCAAGTGCATCCTCAGAAAAGCCCTACAAGAGCACGATGGCATAGGGCAAGCTTTTAAGTAAGGCCATCTTAGGTATTCTTGAAGCACAACCACCATGCAGAAGACAAGCGAGTCAAGTCAGCTCCCAGCTTTGTTCCCTTACAGCGTTATTATAATTATCCTCCACAGACAGCACCACCACCACATTCGTGCTTCCACTACTAAGCCCTGAACAGCACGCAGGCTGCTCCAGAAGGACCAGGGCTTAACAGACAGCTGCTGGGAAAGCCTGTCTTCATTTCAAGGCAACAAAGGACACTGAGAACACGAAGATTCAGAATCCTTACTACCAACAAGTCTTTGCTCACCCATCTGCCTGAACTAGGTGCAGGTTCAAGCAAAAGGTGGTCTTGCCTCCTTGCTCCAGCACAAACAGCCATACCATCAGCAATATGAAGGAACCTTTTACTGGGTTTTCTAAGCAGACTTGGGCTTAAATCTGAGTGATACTGCAGCTGAAGTGAGTCTCACTCAGGATGAAGTGCTCCCTCCCTGGACCTGTAGCTCCCCTTTCATTGCAGAGCAGAAAAAGTCCATCTCAGATTCTCTGGGGGCGACCTAGAGTCATCCAGATGCTGAGCTCTTTCCATTGGAATGAGCCTCTGAAACCTTCTTCTAGCACAAGGAGAAGGATTTTCACACAGCCAAGCGGGAACATGCAGGAGTTGAGGGCTACGCTGCTGTTGCTCTGCAGCTGAGCACACTGACCAACAGCTCAAGTAAGGCCAGCGCATGCAATGTTGTACTTACTAGCAACAACCACCCCCAGACTGATTAGCAACTCTTACTTGGGGGGGTTTCTCAGGTCCCTACTGTCACATACACAACATTTCTGAGGACTGTCTTAAAACAGTCCATCCTGCAGGAGCAGTTTACGAGTCCCTCCTGCTGTTATCAAGAATAAAGGCTAGGAGTCCATGACAACAACCACGCTTCCTTCTGTGCAACTGGTCTCTTTCATCCTTCAGAGACATGGTTTTGTCTTGAAGACTTCAGAGTGATTCATACTCAGAGGTCTCAGCTATCTGCCAGGCAATGCACAACAGATCGCCTGCAGTTCTAACCTAGCAGATTTTAAGCAACTACAGATAATCGGCATGTTCATGCTTATTGCAGAAAGAAGTTGCTATGCTCTGGAAAGCGGGAGAACCAAGGGCTAGAAAGATTCAGCAGCGCTTCCCTACCACAAGCCATTTCCCCAGCACCAGAGCGACTGGAGCTGTAATTTTGCACACTAGAGAACGAGACAACAGCAGCAACCACCCCAGCAAGGGCACAGATGAGGCTGGAGCTGCAGTCTCAAGATCAGATCAAAGACAAAGCTCAAATCCTGTTGCTGCACCAGCAGCTTTAGGGTCACACACGATGCAGGGAGGCAGACACAGCAAGGTAGTCCATCCGATAGCATCAGGAAGGGCTCACCCGCTCAGGCTGGGCTCACCTAGAGAGGCTGATGTCCTCTCCAGAACCAGAGCTGCTCCTTCTGAGAAAGCCCTTGCAGGTTAGCATTGAAAATTTCGTGTTAACAGACTGGTTTTAGCATGATTTCCCAGTGGGCAAGCCTGCCTGTCCCATATAGGGTTAGCCTCAGCCTCCCAATGTAGGGCAGGACAGACCAGCCAGACCAAGCAGCTGGCACACAGGCTAAAAACCAGCCAGAGAAACCTAAAATCCACACATGGATCTGCTTGTGTACAGCTGTCACCCTTTCTCCAGGCAAAAATTGGATCGAGACCCATTTGCTTGTGCCCCTTGAGGAATAGGGCAGTGAAGGTAAAGGATACCACCAAGGGCAGTCCCATCTCACTGTCTCAACCCCTCCTTGCTTCTGCAGAGGGATGAACTCAAAGATATTGAAACAAGTGACTGCCTACTATGAGGCTACATTAAAGGAGAAAATGCTGCCTCAAGAAATACAGCTGGGGATGGCAGGACTGGAAGTGTTCAAGGCTAGTTTCCTGCAAAAGCCCCTCCCCAGGCCACAGAGCGGGTTTCTGGGACTTGCTGAAGTATTTCCAGCCTGACAGATCTAGTGGCAGCAGTGGGTTTGAGATGCCTTTCCTGCTATGAGACAGCAGTTCAATCCTACAGCCAATAAATGCAGGCAGCTCGAGCCTGCAGCAGCTGCTGCCTCCCAGAGAGGCTCTCTCCAGACACCAGCTTCAGGGACTGGCAGTGCATCTGGCATGCTCTCCAGGGCTAAGCACACATCCTCAGTGCATTACAGAGCTGGACCCAGCAGGAAGACTTGTTACAAATAACCTTGTTGGGGTGCAAGGGGTTCAGCAGCCCTTTGGGAAGGGGCACACAGGCAGGATCAGAGCACGCAAACCAGCCCCACCGCTCTCTGGCCTCCTCCGGCAAGACCCTGGCCAGTGGCAGGCACCTGATCCCACTGCACCAAGCTGCACAGTGACACAGCCCCAGGGAGCGCAAGGTGACACCAGCAGGGTTTGCAGCCAAAGGTCCTTCCCAGGCTGAGAAAGCTCTGCACTGGCAGGGACTACACAGACAGGAGAGGAAGTCCCAGCTCATCAGTACTCAAGCACAGGCACTGCAGGGGACCACATCAGCAATATTTTTAGCCTGTTAGGATTTTTTTTTTGCACTTCCACACTTCCAGCCACCTCCCTGTGGGTCTGCGCAGCTGAGTCACTGCTGGAACCTTCCGAACGCTTGGGCACCAGGGGTACAACAGCTCTGCTTGGCAGCACCATCCCTCCCCAGCCCCTAGAGACAGCCTGGTGCTGACGCAGTCTGTCCTGCTCTCAGAACACCCTGACAGAGACCCCAGTCCTTAGGACTAGCCCACTTGCAGCCTCCCAGGCCTCAGCAGCACCAAGACACAGCAGCACCCTCTCCATGTCCTTGCTCTTCCCGGCACAGCATGGCTAGGCCACCTGGAAGTGTTGGCATCTGCCAACTCTTCAGATCTGTAGGACATTCAGACAGAGAGCACTCCTCTGCCACCTGCAGAGTTTCACAGCCTTTCAGAAGATGTTCCTCAACTACAAGATCTCCCCTCCCAAGAAGCTCCACATTGCAACTCCAAAGTTCAGGCTCTGCAGACTAAGAGGTGTGGACAGGCTGAAGCAACACAATAGCTGTGCATGGATATCAGCCTTTCACTTCTCCAGCCAGCATACACCATTCTCCACAGCTCTCAGCAGAACAGCAGCCCAGACCGAGGAGCACTCCTGACCCAGCTGCCACACATCCAGGAAGGCAGGGTGGGACTGAGACCACAATACCCCCAGCTATGCAGCCCTAGACCCTCTGCACAGCTTCTGCAGGCCAAAGGCTCCTCTGTGGAAGCGGTACAGCTCTATTGGGCTGGTTTTAGGCCCAAATCTCCCCTTGCATAGAGGGGAACACCAGGAATGAAACATGAGGAAACAGGCCTCTCCAGCAGCTGTTACCACAAGTCAGAAACACCCACAGGGGGCAGATCACCTGAGCCCATGGCAGTGCCCATGATTAGGTCCTTCCTACCACTCTTCCCAGGCCTCTGCGGCAGGCAGGAGCTCAGCACTATGCACTGCAGTCAGCGGGGGCACCTGACACCAGATACACCCTCTGCGAGCAGGGAGGTCACCGGAACACCTTCAAAACACCTCCAAATAAATTTGCCTCCTGAAACCAGAGGCCCCTCCACCCTTGATGGTGAACCCCCATCACCACCACAGTCCACTCAGCCCCATCTGCAAGGTGCAAAGGCTGCCAGAGGCTTGTGTGAGCACTGCTCGCCTGCCTGCCAGAGCACTGCAGAGACATCGTGCCTCTGCCAAGACAGCCTGGCAGGAAGCCGGCCAAGAGAGCACTGGAGATGGCTATGGTGGATCAGGTGGGGCTGGGACATCTGCACAGAGCAGCCACCTTGGTGTGCGACAGCCCTCGTTCTGCAGTGCCATTGTGCACTAAGCCCTGGCTGTTTGGTTGTTAGCAGCAGCAGAACCATTCAGCATGGATGTTGCCCGTTTTACATGCACTCTTTACATTAAAGATCCTATAACACAGGCTAAGTGCCCCATAGTCTGCTAACAACTGTAAGGGGCTCAGCACACAGCTCCAAGGCACCTCTCAAGCCCACTGCACACTAGTAACTTTCATTTCTCCCTCCCCATTCAAGGTTTCAGCTGGCAATGAAAGGAGGACAGATACCAAGTGCGTGGTATTCCCTGGTTCATTAGGGGAAGCCCACAGGACCACATGCTGGAGCACAGCAAGGCTTAATAAAGCTACTGCAGCCTGACTGCATGCAGATCCCAAGTGCCTGTGCTAGGGCCCACATGCAAGCCCGCACACTAAGTCTGGTGGAAACTAGATGCAGAAACTCAAGTGAGCTGTGCTGATGAAGCTGTCACTTCAAACTCCACTACCCCATAAGTGATTTTTTTTTTTTTGTTTTACAATCCATACAGCAACATTCAGAGCTGCCCCAGCAGCTCTCCCTATCCCAAGGGCAGCATCCCCTGCACAGAGGTGGCTGACAGCACCCCTGTGCCCCCCAAATATGTGCATGGGCAAGTCATACTGCACAGGCCACCCCAGAAGCTATCTACACTCCTGTCAGCACCAGCTTTATGCCTGGGGCCTCCTGTGTCACCCCAGTCTGTGCAGAGATGCACTACCCTTTTAACAAAGCAGCAGTGTGCTGCTATAAAGGGATGAGTTTCTGTAGCAACCAGACTGAACTTGTACAAACTCTGCCAAAGCACTAGATCTTTCCATGAACTGATACTTGAACGAACACACCACCATTTGTGAAACTGGTTTTGACAGCCCTCCAAGGCTGGGAAGTGAACTCTTCCCTCTGTTTTACCCCCACCCCGTCACCAGGCCAAGGACATGCATTAAGTTTGTGCACGCAGCACTTCTCCTGCGATTCTACAGAGAAGACTGGTGCCTCCAGAAGAATTAACTGAACCCTGCATCACTCCAGGGGAAACACCCAGCACCCCAAGAACTCCCCATCCAATCCCAGCTGCAAAAACAGGCTGGAGAGGATTAAAGGGGAAGGGCAAGAAAGCCAGCAGAGCATGGCTGCAAGTCCACACCCTGCTGATCACACAGATCTGCACTGGACCAAAAGAGTTAAAGCAGAAGCCATTCTGCTGCATCTCCTCCAGCCCACTGCTAGGCACAGACTGCTATTTCTAGTTGAATGTGGGAGTGGAGCAGGATCCCTCCAAGTCTTCTACTCAGCCTGCGAGCTACCGGCTGAAGTTGCTAGTTGGGTGCCAGCTGTGCCTACCACACCCCACAGGCAGGGTTCAGCAGGCAATGCTGCCGTAGCACAGGAGCAAGGGGTGCTGACTGGACTTTTGCAGTGGGGTGGGGGGGGTCCCTCTGCAACCACACCCCCCCCGCCTGCAGACCTACCTGCCACCAGGGATTTTCTCAGGCTGCCAGAGCAAAGTTCAGCCTCCTGACACCACACCCCCACCCACTCCCTCCAAATGCAGGGAGAGGATTTCTCTTCTCAGCAAGGTTATGCCTCCACCAGCGTTACAGCACCAAGCAAAACATAAGCCTGAGCACTTCTTGTCTGCAGTGAACTGGCAGCAGAACAGAGGGGGCTGTGGCACAGCCAGCCACAGCCTCCCCAACTCAACTGTCACATTGAACAACCATTACAGGTTGAGAAGCCCCCTTTAGTAACTGCCAGCACCCTGTTACACAAGCAAATCACTCCATGTTAGCTTAAAACAGCCAAAAATAACAGGAATCCAACAACTGTTGCTGCATGTGTCAGCAGACTCACCGGACTGTGTGCTGGTTTGTGCTGCAGTGTCAGAGTCCTGGGTGCTCCAGGGTCTGTCCCACCCTGTCAGGTTGAGGGACTGCAGGCCAAGGCACAGATCGTTGGTGTCTGGGAGGCCACGGGAAGTCTCTTGCGTGGACGTGGGGAAAAGCATCCTGCTTGCCACTGCTTCTTCAGAGTCCTGGAAGTCTGCTCAGATTGAGAACAAACAGAAGCTTGAGAGTTCAGGGCTGTTTTTTTCTTTTTAAAGAAGGAGTTTTCCAAAGCGTTAAGCCCTGAGCCAGATCTCGTGCCACTCTGAAGCCACGGCTTCTGCAACTAGGAGTTGCACCCCAAAAGGGAGAGCTACCACATGTCCAGAATCCAACCCCCCCACCCC
>Ga0065711_1032490_pt1 | contig 27235 bp, 19 predicted proteins | sample Hoacrofraction12_FD_59098 | JGI IMG/M metagenome (GOLD analysis project Ga0065711, IMG submission 59098) | Hoatzin crop microbial communities from Cojedes, Venezuela - Epithelial fraction 12 v2 (version 2) | ecosystem: Host-associated > Birds > Digestive system > Esophagus > Crop | place...
TTCCCTTCCCTTCCCTTCCCTTCCCTTCCCTTCCCTTCCCTTCCCGTCTTTCTGTCTTTTTAAAACTGGATGTGTTTAACAGGCAAGTCAACTTTGAAACTGCACTTGGCAATGTTCTCTTTTTGTTTGTTTGAAAAGAACTGTGCCTCCATCCTCAATAGATGTAAAACTATGTTTTCTTTTACGTTCTCCCTGTCTCTACTGCTCTTTAAACAAACTGTGGCCGAATGACTGTGCTAGTGCACTGTTTCATAACAAAATAGAGCCTTTCGCATGGTGTTGGCTATTCCTAGGGCAACACATGTAAGAAATCACTCCTTTCCTTTTGTTTCTGTTGGAATCAGATTGAGCCCTTGTTACCAAGTGACTTCATACCTCCTGTACCAGGAATATGAGTAGCCATAAAATATAACACAGATTTGGATTGATCAAGCTTAGGGCAGGTACTAGAAGTTGCTTAATGCTCAGCGAGATACTTCCTTTTTTGACCCATTTTCTAAAAGGTTCACTGATTACCATCTAAGACAAATAACTGGCAGACCTGGTTTAGAAAGACAAGTGATCCAAACAGTAAACTATGGATGTATTGCATTTGATCTGTCCTTGTTAAGGCAAAGTTCTGCATTATTTCTATAAGGAGAATAAAAAGAAACAGAAAATTTATTTAACTAATGTATTGATGACATATTGAACAAAGACAAATTTATGCCTTGATCACTTCAGCCAGTGGCTTTGGAGCTCAGAGAATCATTTTTGTTCGTAGACATACACAGCAAAACCCACAAAAAACTTGAAGCTTGAGTGGTGCAACAGGGAGATGTGGCAAGAAGCCGATGTTAGAGAGTTCAAGTCTAAATACCTTTAACATAGGGAGGGTCTATTGCTGTGTTATTTCTGTACCTTGATTTAAGATCCTAAGTCTGACCATGAGCTACCAGTTCATGAATATGAACTCTGGGACTCAGACCCAACCTTAGAACTGGCTTGTTTATGGTCAATGGCTCCAGTTTTAATTTGTTGAAACAAGGACAATTGGCTGGGGCTTTGTATCTCTTTTTTCTTTCCTTTTCCTGTTTTCCTTTTCCTTTTCCTTTTCCTTGTGTTGCTTTCCCTTTCCCTTTCCCTTGTTTACCTTTGCCTTATTTTCCTTTTCCTTTTCCTTTTCCTTTTCCTTTTCCTTTTCCTTTTCCTTTTCCTTCACCTTCGCCTTTTCCTTTTCCTTTTCCTTTTCCTTCGCCTTCGCCTTTGCCTTTGCCTTCGCCTTCGCCTTTTTTTTCCTTCTCCATCTCCTTTTCCTTCTGCTTTTCTTTTCCTTCTCCATCTCCTTTTCCTTCTGCTTTTCCATCTCCTTTTCTTTGTCCTTCTAGACGTAACAAGTTTTTTAACCAGATCAGCACACATTGTGTTGTCATTTGTATGCTTTGTGAGATCTTCCCACACATACATACTTCACCACTTCCTTGAGTACATGGAGCCACTAGGAGAAAAACAAGCCTCAGCATCTGTCAGGTGACAATTTTTCTTTCTCCCAGTCCTATTTTCTTGTTAATGGATTAGCCTGCTCCTTGATATGTTTGAAAACAAGGATACAGCTGTTGAAATGCATGTTAGCTTAACCAAAAAACAAATAAACAGCAAAGATGTGTGGGAAAGGAACCAGCCGTACTCACTGTGAACACAGCAGTGTGCAGGATGGACGTCATCTTCCTCTAGTTTCTCTTGTGATTCAAAGTTTTTTTACCCATGAACGAGAGAGTAACATTTGATCTCAGTTTGACTTCTGAAATAGGTCACTATCTGGTTGGGGAGCAGAGATACGCAGAGACGATGCGTCTGCTTGGAGATCAGCTTCTTGTGGCTAAGGGGGAGCAGATAGGAAAGCATAAATCAAAATAAATATCTTTGTCCCTACTGTGGCTGAAATGGGCTCCTGTGGTATCCAGGGACATCAGAGGATTTGGAAAGAAAGGTTGCATTGTGATAGTATTTTTCCCTTTGTGGGTTACTCAGAATCTCGCATGGGAAGATGGGGAATGGCTCTGAACACAGACTAATTGGGATGAATCAGTGTTTCTAATTCCACATAGAATAGCCTCTGTGAGAACCAGAGAGGTTAGTGTCAAAACAGGGAGCACTGGTGTTTGTTAGAAACATTGATGGTCATTTCAAGGTGAATGACAGTAAATAATACACAAACCCAGACAGGCTCCGGGCTGTCATTACAAGCAGAAGCACAAACAATAACATTAAAATGGTTTAATCTCTTGTTCTTCATGTCTTAGAAACTAGAATACCTTGAGGGATGAAGCAGACAGTGAAGGCTGCAGTGTGGAATAAGTGAAGTCTCTAACTTCTGACTCCGTTAGTGGGATGATGTGTGGACTTAAAAATTAGTGAACTGTGAGATGGGAAGTTCAGCACCTGTGTTTCTAGAAATAAAACAGATAAATGAGTCAAAAAGCAATGAAAACAAATGAGTAAATGACAGTATTTTCCTTCCTTAAGGAGAAACCGTTGTATTTTAACAATTGTATTTAAACAAACTGGACATATACAAGTCCATAGGGCCTGATGGGTTGCACCCACAAGACGCCAATATCAGTGAGGCCAATCTTGATTATGTTTGAAAAGTTGTGGCAATCAGCCATAGTTCTTGAGGACTGGAAATAAATAAATGTCACCTGTATCTTCAGGAAGGGCAAGAAGGACCATCTGGGGAACTGCAGGCCATCCAGACCCACCTTGGTCCCTGGGAAGGTGATGGAGCAGCTAATCCTGGAAATAATTTCCAAATATATTAAGGACAAGAAGGTGATTAGGAATAGTTAGCACAGATCTACAGAGGGGACATCATGCCTGACCAATCTCATAACTTTTTGTGATGAGGTGATGAGCTTGGTAGATGAGGGAAGATTGGTGGATATTGTTTACCTTGACTTCAGCAAAGCATTTGACACTGTCTCCCATAACATCCTCACAGACAAACTGATCAAGTATGGTTTAGCTAGGTGGACAGTGAAGTGAACTGAAAATTGGCTAACTTGCCAGGACCAAGCAGTTGTGATCAGTGACATGAAGTCCAGTGGAGGCCAGTCACTAGTGGTGTACCGCAGGAACTGATACTGGGGCCAATACTCTTTAAAAATCATGTTAATGATCTCAATGATGGGGCACAGTGATGTCACCCTCAGCAAGTTTGCAAACAGTGCAGAACTGGTAGGAGTGATTGACAGACCAGATAGTTCTGCTGCCATTCAGAGGGACCTCAACAGGCTGGAGAACTGAGCTGACAGGAATCTCATGAAGTTCAACAAAGGCAGATGCAAAGTCCTGCCTTTGGGGAGGAATAACACCATGCACCAGTACACCCTGGGGACTGATTGGCTGGAGAGCAGCTCTATAGAAAAGGAACTGAGGCTGGTGGTGGACAAGTTGACCAGGAGCCAGCAACGTGCCCTTGTGGCAAAGAAGGCCCACAGCATCCTGGGCTGCATTAGGCAGACCATTGTCAGGAGATTGAGGGAGGTGATCCTTCCCCTCTGCTCAGCCCTGATGAGACGCATCTTGAGTTCTGGGTCCAGGCCTGAGCTTCCCAGTACAAGAGAGACATGGACATACTGGAGCAAGTCCAGTGAAGGGCCATGAATATAGTTTACAGACTGGAGCATCTTTCATATGAGGAAAGGCTGAGAGAGCTGGGACTGTTCAGCCTGGAGGAGAGAAGGCTAGGGGGTTTTTCTTCAGCTGATGGGAGGGGATGAAGAAGAGGGAGCCAGACTCTTTTCAGTGATGCCCTGTGACAGGACAAGAGGCAATGGGCACAAACAGAAACACAAGAAATTCCACTTAAGCACAAGAAAAAACTTTTTTACTGTGACGGTGACCGAACACTGAAACAGGTTGCACAGAGAGGTTGTGGAGTCTGCATCCTTGGAGATATTAAAACCCAGGTGGACATGGTCCTGGGAAACCTGCTGTAGTTCAGCCTGCTTTAAACAAAGGGTTTAGACTAGATGATCTCCAGAGGTGACTTCCAACTTCAACCCTTCAGCGATTCTGTATATAGTCTCACATTGTAGGATTTTGTGAGGGCCATGATATACTGCAAGTGTTTTTTTTTTAATTGGCCATTGGAAAATGTTCCAAATAAATTTGAGGGGAAGAAGGATGGCAAAGGACAGTTGAAGAACTGACGAAAGTATCACTTGTAGAAATGTTTATGCTTCTTGTTTGTGATACATTTGGTAATCCTCAGGGGTGACACGCAATAAAAGTGCTGAAAATTTGGTTGCTTTCTTATATTTTTTTCGGAAATAATAAATGATCATGGATCCTGTTTTACTTCCAGTTGCAGAAGCCCCCATGAAGATTCAATGGATCAAAGACTGAACCACAAATACCATATCCAATGAAGTCCATATTGCAGATACTATCACACTCCAGATGAAAATTTTCCCCTCGGCATTGAAAAGTAGTGGAAACTGCTTGAATTCTCACAAGCCAGAGGGTTCCATGTACTTCAAGTGTTTTGTCTTAACTAGCCTAAAAAAAATCCCAGGAAAGTTGACACAGGAGAAATGTAAGGAAAATGACTCTGCAAAACAGCATTGTGGTATTTTTTCTCTCAGAATAAACTATACCAAGCTCACAGGAAAAGAAAAAAATTCTTCAGTAATTGCCTTTGCAGTAAACCCAGCCTGAGCTGCAGTAATCAGACTGATATTTTGTATCTATCCTATCATGGGAAACAATACCAAAAAAGGTTGAACTGCAGTGCAGTTTCCTTGGCTTTTTAGCACAATAATCTCAGATCTTTAGTAGGTGTCCAGCTGCTCCAGTTTTGGGGTGTTCATAGTCCTCTGCTCCTCCATCATCTCACCAGTCGCTGCCCTGGGAGGGGCAGGATGACTGGCCCCATCTCAGCACATTCTGGCTCTTGCCTGGCAGGGAATCCACCATGCTGCAAGCCAGGTAGCTCTGTGCTGCCGGTAAGGTCCGCACCAGTGGGTCCCAGGAGGATGGGAGTACATCGGACTGGGCCCATACCTCTGTAGGCAGCTGACTGAGGACTTACTGCCTGCTCTGTGCCTGGGAGAAAGTGGGGTAGCTCTGGACTGCCATGAGCTGAAAGGTGGGGATATCTGCGAGGCCAGGTGCTTAGGGAAAAACAGAAAGTGAGGAAAACTGAGAGTAGAGGTACACCCATACTTTTATAGTTGTGTGAATGCTTGCCTGGTCTTCTGAAGTCAGCTGGAAACCTCCTGCAGCACCATAAGGGTTTAGAAGAACTTAGACTTCAGTTGCCTGATGGCAGTCAGTCAGTCACTCACACATCGGTGGTGCTCTCAGCTATGAGAGAGCTGTAGCATTTTCACTGCAAAACTGTGGTAGGAAAGATGTCTCATTACCCCAAGGGTTCTGTGGCCTCACTCCCATTCCTCTGGATTAATGGGGCTTCTCTCAGTCCCAGTAAGAAAAAAGCCCAGTGATTTATTTTCGAGTTCCTAATGCATCAGTGAGTGGCCTGGCAAACCTGAACATGAGAAGGCCATTTCAACAGCTGGAAAAAACAGTAGTCCATGCTGGATGTCTCTCAGAAGGCTGTACTGGAACGTAACTAGCCAGCTCCCTCTGGCAGATGGGGGGACCAAGACTGTGCAAGGAGCTAGTCTGTGACAGAAGAGTTCCTTGCCATACAGATAGGTGAGGAGATGCCGGTCTGATTGCTCCACATCATGCTGGAGGAAGAAGCAGCTGAGATGCAGAAGAAGGCTGGGAGCCAGTCCACAGGTGTACAGTGAGTCTGCAGCTGAGCAAACAACATCAACCGGTGTTCACTGACGTTCATAAGCACAGTCTGCATAGATACACAAAACCTTTGATCCAAGGCTTCAGGCCAGCCAGGATGTGACACAATTTGCATTTCGCTGGGGCCAAATCCAGAGCTGGTGTAAGCAGAGATGATCCATGGGCTTAGACAGGCCAACTTGCACAGTCTGAAAACTAGGCCCTGCTAAATAAAAATTGAGTCAGGTCTCCTGACGTTTTTGTGTAGCTTTTTCTGGCTTTCCATCTTAAAATAGGCTACAAATTCTGTGTTAAGAAGCTCCATGATTTAAGTTATGCAGCTGAAGCTGAGTCCTTACGAGTTTATCTGACAGGGACAGAGATTTTTCCACACCTGCATCAGAAAGCAGCATGGATTGACTTCAGAAGTATGGTTCTTCCCTGGCCCTTTCCTGGCTCTACTGGTGTGAATCCCATTCCCAAGGCAAACCTCTGGGGGTGTGTGGGGGTGTGTGTGTGTGTGTGTGTGTACCTGCATGGCAGACCAGCCGCCACAGAGGTTGCTGTCTGCCTGGCTCGGCACTGGTGTAAATCCCAAATAATTCTGGTAGTTTCAGCAGAGTTGCTCAGTAGACACGCATGCAGTTGAGGCCAGGATCTGTTCCGCTTCATTAAATAAAGGTTAAATATCCTGGAAGATCCATTTTCCGGTGTCCTTAACCTTGTCTTTGCTGGTGACGTCCTTATTTATTTATTTACTTATTTTCAGACTGAGCTTTTCATGGCCATTGACATAAATTTTCCAGCTTTTCTAATATGGAACAGCTGTGGTCCCTATGCAGTGTCCTCTATAGGTCATGGGAAAGCTTTATCTTACTAATAAGCTCCATTCCTCTATATATTCAAGCCCAACTGACGGGGCCAAGTGTGTTTATAAATAAATATTGTCTTGTAATGACCATTTCCATATGTCCCAGAGGAATAGAGATCTAGTCCTTCTGAGCTGGCCAGCTGCCTCCTTTGTAACAGTGAGAACAGTTTTACCCTGCCTTGTCAACATTTGATTTACATGGAAATGAAGTCCCCAAGGTGACAGGCCAGTGATAGTGAAGAATGCAAGGCTCTCAGCTACCCTTAACAGTCAGGAAAGTTTGTTCATCCATCCACCATTTTTCTCTTCATCAAACAAAATCATGGGTGTGTTTATTGAATATCTCTATTTGTCCCCAACTCGCTCTGTCTGCCTCAGCCAAAGCAGGGACAAAAACATGAGGAAAGCAAGTGAGTTTCTTTGAATGCTGTCCCATTTCTTTCAGTAAGATAAATTACCACTGATGTAGGATATTGCTAAGTTATGGAACAATACATTTGCTGGGAAATTCAGAGAATGGATTTCAAAAATCTCTGGTGAATGACTGGCCCTTCTTACTGATGAATGAAACAAGAAATATACTGCAATATGCCTTCTCTTTTGAATGACGCATGATCTAACAGTTCCTTATCACTGAAGGATGACATACTGTCTCAGTGGCTTATTTCTCAATACTGTTCTGTCAGAGAGAATGTGTTGGAGTTCTTACATGAGCATTGATCTACTCTGCATCCTCTTCCATCCAGGTAGCAGTGCAGCAGAGGTTGGGATCCATCTTTTAAAGGCTTTCAGAAGAAATCCATTGCAGTTTTTAGAAGATCAACATACAGGACGAATGTAGCATACCTGTTAACCTTCACTGCTTAAATTTTCCCTTAGCTACATATATGCATGTGTTTATGTAGATATATACACACAGAGTCAAGAATGTTGATTGTAATTTTCCACTCTCCCAGAGCTTTGTAGTGTGTGGAAAGGAAGGAATGTCTGTAGATTTCTATGGTTTGGTTTCCTGTAAAGCCAATCTTATAAGGAGCCTCCAGGGCTGATCACTAATAAGAATTAATTCATATGGCTATAATTTCATCCTGTCTTATAGTCTGTCAGAAATAGTATGGCTGTTCCAGTTGGTGTGTCAAACATATTTCCAGCAAGATTTGCCATGAATCCAATGAAAGATGCCATTAAGAGAAAGACAAATGTAAAGTATCTCTGTCTCAACTTCTGTGATTGCTTGATTTCAGATGAAAATAGAAGTATGAAAAGTTTCACAGTAGTGTCTTACCATGACATTAAAATCAGGGTTAAGTCTTTAGATTAAAAAAAATACGTCTACCATCTTCAGTAAATTTCAGGCCACAAATATTTAAGTATGAATAGCATTCTGGGAGTGATCAGACATTACTGTTCCAGAGAGAAATAAATCCAATACCCCTTGATCCTGGAAAATGGAACACTGAAAGGTATAATTTAATAATATAATTTAACGGAATTTAAACCTTACCTCCCATGTCTTCTTACAGCCCATGACTTTTCAATAGTATTTCATTTTTAATATTTCTTGGAATTCAATTACATCTCTGATTATTTTTTGGCAGGCTGACTACCAGAGAAGACTGCCAGTGCTGGGTCAGCATGTGGCACTGTGGTCACATTGCCTCCAGCAGAAGGGTGAACTGAGCCAGGCTGCGGCTCCAGACCAGGAGCTCCATGCTAAAACTGAGTTGCCCACATGGCCACAAGAAGTGGGAGAGGACAGTGCTGATGGCAGTCAGAGGTGTGGATAGAAGAGATAGGGTGTGCATGTGTATGTGGGGGTAACCAAAACTTAGGACTAGACTGAGGAAAGAAAAAAGTCATTTTCCAGGACTTCATTTTATTTTACAGAGAAAGCAAAGAATTATCCTTCTCCTTAGCATGTTGGGGTTTAACACTCAGTAAAGAAAGTTTATATCAAAATAAGGCATCTATTTTGAGTATTTAGGTGTTTCTCCATTTTTGTGACAAATCCAGTTTTGGCTGATGCACGAAGGGCTAGACAGAGCCTCCCTTTCCTGTACTCTGGGACATGTTCTAGGGGAGAATTCAGCACTAAACCAAATCTTGTGAATGAAGTTATTACATTAGTAAGTTTTCCAATTCCTTTCATGTAATATAACAATGTATGTTAGAAAAGGATGTGTGCGCTGCGGTCTGGTTTTGATACTGATGAGATTTTGCATTGAAATCCTGATTCTTCTGTTTTAAATGGCAATGAGAAAGCCTTAACACCAGGAAAATAACACAAAATACTGTTTGCAGATATTTAATTTCAGGTTTATGAACTAGACAAAAAACCAAACCAAAACAATCACACCCCAAAATAGCTCAATTGATCTGTTACTGCTGGGATCTGCTCAATTTTTTGTTATGTAAGCTGCAGGAAGGCCTTGCTTTCTGCCGGTGGGAAAATCTCCTGAGAAGAAATGTGTCTCTCGCTTCCTCTGGGAACGCTCAGTACCCTGGAGATGCTTCTTGCCTGATGTTTTGTTTCTTGAGTGATTACTGAGCCTTTGCTGGGATGAGAGAAGTAATTTTCTTTCCCGGACTTCAAGCAGTACATGTAATTATGTAATTGTAAGGCTCTTTCCTTTGTGCTTAAGGCTACATTGCCTTGTGACAGTGAATACACAGGGCTTTGTCGTCCCAGTGATTTTCTGAGCAAGACTGAGCTGGGCTGGGCTGCTTTGGCTACATTTTGGTGGCAGGTAGCATGGCGAGCTCAGGAAATCCCAGTTCAGTACTGGGCCATTGTCCATCCCCGCTTTCATACATTCTCCCAGGGGGAGTCTGGGGGCCAGAGTCAATGGGCGTGAGTGCAAACCAGGACAGCACCCATGGCATAAGGGGCCAGTAACGGTATGTGCCTGCTGTAACTACAGTGTACTTACTACGTTATTGAACCAGAAGCAAATGCAGCATAGTTAGTGTGAATAATGCTTGTAAAATATGTTGGAATTGCATCTGGAAAACCTGAAGTCCTCTGCAGAAGACCACATTGTGCTAGTTAGGAGTTAGGGTTAGAAAGATTCAGATTATATTCAGATTACGTCAGAACTAATCACAAATTTTAGCTAATCTGAACACCTGCTTTCTACCTGATACTGTTTTCTGATATGAGCTACTTGCAGTCACAGCATTTGGTAGGCACTTTTCAGACTCACGGGGAGGACTGACCTAGTAAAGGCACATTGATGATCCAAACTACCCAAATTTGTTTTCAGTGTATAGTTTTCACATCCGTCATTTGAAACAGCACCAGTCTACCCCGCAGTGTCTGGAGTTCTGTCTCTATCGAAAAGAATATAATGCTTTTGAAAACAGTACTGAACCATGAGGTATAAAATAGAGGGGGAAAAATCTTGCTGGCTTACTTGATTACTGAAGCATTTTTATTATTATTAATTGAGGTCCCACTGCTACACAATCTTCCTTTTTTTTACCAGAAACCTGTGAAACAAAAGTACACTGCTGCCATATGGAAAGGGCAGCTAGAACAGTACTGCCATTTTCCTTTCCAGCAGAGGCTGCATTGAAATGTCTAAACAAATATGCTTGTGTTTGTATGTAAGTTTAGGGATAAATAACTGCCTGGGGCAGGAAAGCTCACACCCACACTGCTTGGGAAGGGCTGCTTCAGGATTAGGAAAACTCCCCTGCTAGACAGATTTATGCTCTGGAGATCCTGCCACTTTTCACTTTGAGTGCTCTTCCTGCCTGAACTCTGCACTCTCAAGCATATATTTAACCTTACAGGCTGCCTTGAGAATCCTCCTAATTTGGAGGGGACTTACAGCAAGTGTACAGAGATTGCTGAACTGTTTAAGATTTCAGAGGTGCTCAGGTATTTCTGTCTATCTCTGTGGGTAACAGCATCCTCGGTGTTTTAACTATGTTCACATTTCTTCATATTAGCAGATGGTACTCTATAGTTCCTGCGTTGTTAGGTACCTATGTCTTACCATGTCATACCCTGCACAGCAACTGGAATCCAGTACTTGCAGATCTCATTTTGAGAATTCTTTTATCTGAAATAAACCAAAATTTACATTTACTTACATTTACTTACATTTACTTACATTTATTTACATTTACTTTATTTACATTTATTTACATTTACTTTACCAAAAAGAATAGTACACTTAGTAAGAAAGGTTTTAAAACTGTGAACATCTGACATTCACTTCTGCTTTCCTTAAAAACCATCCATCCCTTGTCTTCTTCAGTGCATTCCCACATGAGCCTGCTTCCCTGGAGGACCTGTCTTCTCCTCCCTTGGATGATGTGTTCCTTCAAGCCCGATGCAGTAGTTCGGTCTCTGGTATCCCTGGGCTCCTTCTTGCACTGTCATTGTCTCTTTACAATACTCCATGTGTGCTGAAGATGGCTTGTCTTACTGTTCTTGGTTTTTCTCTTCCTTTTGCCCAGCAGGCCTTTGCTGAGCTGATTCACCACGCTGGCACAGCTGACACCGTAGGAACTGCTTCAGCGCTCACTATCCACTATTTATTACAGGTTGTTAGTGCTCAGTCAGAGGGCAGAAGGGACTACTCTGGTTCAGAGCATGTGCAAGACCCTTACATGCAATAACCAATTGTTCAGCAAGAGGAAAAGCAAAAGCCATGGAAGGGAATCAGGAATATGGTTTGTCTTTCACAGTCCTCTGAACCGTGCTTCTGGCAGCCCGGAGCAAGCCTTCCCCGGGGGGACATTAGGCACATGTGCTTCTGGGAGCAAGCAGATCCGGGGCTGATCCTCGCTGTGGCTGTGAAGTTTGCCTGGCGATGGCATGCGGCCCAGCTGGAAACGAGCCTCTGCCTGATGTGAACGGGGAGGCACGTAGCTGCGTGGCCACTACCACTTTCCACGGCTGAAAGCTCATGTCCCGCGCGGTGTGTGCAGCTCCCCATACGGCATCAGCTGTGGCTGAGAGCACGCGGGGAGCTCCCTGGGGCCCTCAGCGGGTACTGAGAGTAAGGGTTAGCCTTTAAAAACTTAGGTCTCTGGATGAAACCATTTGGTAAGCCTGCCGTGTCCTTGCTAATAAATATTTCACGCTTTGGAAGGTACTTTGGTACCCTCTTCTGCGTGCATGCCGTGACTGACGCTGTTGGGCAGATGGGTCCCTACGTGTGGCAGTTTTACTGGGTTGAACCGCCACAGCCTCTTGACGATTTCATGCACCAAAATTACTATGGGCAAGTTTTTCAAAGGGAGGTCTGAAATCTGTTTCTACTAAAACAGCCCTTCTTTTTTCACAAAGAAGTTCAGGAACAAAACATAAATGATCTTTGCATGTGTATTTGCACCCTTACTCTTGTACATGCACACATTTTTCCATTGCTGTTTATTTCCCCTGTGCAATACACCAAATGACATTTCTGAAGTACCCATATGAAATGCCTGGAAATCCTAATACGGGAAGAAAAATAAGTTTCACTTTGTAACTATCCTGCCCCATTTTCTGTCCAGATGGCACACTGGCATGTGCCAGCCTTTCTCCACCACTGCATCCATACGTCAGTCAAGTTGAAAACTTCAAAGAGGAAAGTGGTCATGTGAAACTCTTTGAGGCACTTGACAGAAATCTAAACCAACACATTGCAAAGAGTTACAAACAAAAAATCAGTCTCAAAACCAGTGCTTCTCCCGTGACATCATGTCACATTAATCACTGCTAGTGATTAGTTGCCCTAATAAGGATGAAAATTCTTCCTTCACAGCCTGTTCTCTCCAACACAAAATGCATCTTCTGCTGTGTTGGACCTTCCTTAATGTCTGCCAGCAGAGACAGAGCTGGTAGCTTTGCTCAAAGGACAATGCGGTTAGTCAAGGCCCTGGATGGGAGAGAAGCCCCTCACAGTTGTGGTCTTTTCGTCTCTAAAGCACATGCAGGGGTCTCTGAGACATGAGGATTCATGACATATATATATAATTTCCATATGTGTGTGGGCAGAGACTAAGCTTTACATGGAATCTTTTAGCTGGAGAACCAAAGTAACAGTAACCTGGAGAATCCTTACTGTCAAATCTGGCAGTGCAAACACTTATCTCTTTATATATATTTTTATATCTATATGCCCAATTTAAACAAGCTTTTCTCCTTTGATTTGATAATATACAAGAGGAGAATTTAAGTTTAAGGAATTTACTGATGAATTAATAGCCCTGTGCTTGAAGTGGAATAGGAAAGAATGCATTAATATACACAGATGTATTATGTTGGAAAGACAGAAGGAGTTATCACTAGTTGCTAGCTGTGTGATCTGCAGTGAATTGCAAGCACTGTGCAAGGTGTGGCTACCTGCTTAAGATGATCTTTCTATTTTGTGGACATGGCTAGCAGCCTCTCAGTGAGTAAGCGTTCAGGTGTTGACATCTGAAATGAGAAAGATATGGTTGACTTAGTCTACGTGTTTCCATGCTAAATTATTATGCGCGTACATGTCTGTGTATGGTCGCTGTTTGAACATCTCCATCAGTAAAGTTTCTGCCACCTCTGCTTTGAAGACTGTTCCACTGACCATTCAGTGCATGGTCAGGAAATCTTGAGTTTAGTCATCTTAGCTTCTCATTTCTCTGGTTTTGTGCCTTTACTCTAGTAATTGATATGGCTGAAGTACATTGGCCGTGGACCTTCTCCAGCTCCTCCTGAAGGCAATGTACAGCGTAGCCCTTTACATTTCAAATATAGGATTTTCCATTACTTATAAACATGAGAGGTTTTAAACTATTGGGACGAAATGTTTCAGGGGTTTGTGTATGATTTGTGTTGCACTGTTTCCAAGTTTAACTAAACAGGGTTGAAACATTTGTTAGGACTGAAGCAAGGAAAAATAAAACCAGAAGATGGCCCATTTTGCCTGGAGCATTCATTGACAGAAGGGCCACAAGTAAGGGTCATGTGGCTCCACTAGTGGCAGCTGCTTTGTGGCCTTACGTGGTCATCTTACTACTCTTGGTTTAATTCTGTGACTGTCTTATGGGTGATGTATGTATGTTTTTTCTATCATCCTGGCGTTCTAACTTAGATTGTGACCAAACAAAGCACTCCAGCATTAACTTGAAGCCCTGTGTGAGTTAACCCTGGCCTACAGACAGCAAGGGTGTAGATATACAACATGCAGTTGGGTCAATGTTATCACACCCATGCCCCTAAGGGAAGGGTGGCAACCTCTTACTCCACGTTAAGGCTTTTGCAGGCATTGTCTGGCCTCAGTGGAACTGGTGAAACTTTGTTATACAAGCAAAAAATAAACACAGTTTTAATATGGGACATAGCCTTGCACGCTCAGTGATGGGACAGCTGTCCTTCAAAATCAAACACAAGTTGAAGTGTATGACTGAGCTGGATCTCAGTAGTAAATGTATTCATGCCCAACTATAGGTTTTCCTGGAATCCTTTCTCAAGACGTACCACAATAAATTGGACTGTGGAAGGCTGCTTTTTTTTTTTTTTTTAATTCCTGTGGAAGGACACACTGGAAAACTTGGCCTCAGTCACACAGTTTACTACAAACCTTCACAGAAACATGATGTAATATCATCAGCAATTTTGTTGTATTCAAGCAGTTGATCAAAATGTAAGCTCACTCTTTGCTCATGGCCTGTTACTTTTTATCATTAACCAGAATATCTGAATTGATATTTGAACAGATTATTGTCCCTGAAGGAAAAAAAAACCATAACTGGTGGTGACATACTTCATACCAATATAAACTGAAGGATACTTGTGTCTTTAAAATTAGTTTAAATTAAATATTTCAAGAAGCACATTCAGACTTGTATTCCATTTTTCATGTTGATGTATAGACAATATAAAGGGGCTGACTTTAAGGAGAGTTTCAGTTCAGAAATCTTATTACTCTCTTAATTTAACACAAAAGTTCTAGAGAATATGGCGAGATTTTGCATGCAGAAGAAACAGCACATCACAAACAATTTAACTGGATCTGCCAGGAATAGTATTTGTTTATAATTTAAAACACTAGCTAAGGCTGAGAATAGAACATCTTTTATTTTTTGATATATTTTTGAAATGCTGTGAGATGCAAAGCTGACCACCCAAGGGGCTAACAATTATCACTTGCTTTCACTCGAACTCAGAAGTTTCTTTTACTGGGTGTTGCAACCCTTCAGTTTTGCTTTATGGCCTGGCCTTGAATGAATCTGAAAACTGTGACAGTCAGCAGGAGCAACCCCTTTTTGACAGACCAACTTGGATCACCCAGAATCAAAGATCTAACATCAAATAATATACCCTGAAGGATAATGAGTCTGGTCCTTGGAAGGATGCAATTAATTTTCATGGCTATTGTGGTTACAAAAATAGCACTTGAGGAGAGCAGTGATGTTCACTGGGTGAGGAAGACACTGAGCCCCAAACTGTGACAGTCCTTTGTAGCCACTCCAGTGCCATTCCTCAATTTAATGATCTTTGCAGTAGACCTCAGACCATAAAACCAAGAATTATAATTTCAGTTTGGCCCACACAGAAGCTGGCTTTCTCATCCTTGCTACTAAGCCAAAATTTAATAACATTAGGAAGCAAAGTAAACTCCTGTAATGATAAGATACTCTCATTTTTACAGATTATCCCCAGGGACATTTGTCAGTACTGTTTGAAGGATCCGTAATTAGCACTGAAATGCATTTGTCAAAATAAATCAACAATTTGGGGATGCTTAAGCCTGGGTTGTTTTATTTTTGTTTGGTTTTTTTCCCATATTTGTTTGTTTCCTTGGTGGGAGCTTAATTTAAGACTTTTGAATCAGAGGAAGCCTTTTTCTTGACCAAAACTCATTAACCCTCCTTATTCATAACTCTGGAGTGCAGAAGGGACCATCATATAATCTCGTCTGACCTCCTAAGCAGGACAGGCCATGACATCATGCACAGCTACTCCTGCACTGAGCCCAGAAAAGTGTGTTGACACTAACACGTGTCCTCCAGAAAACTACAGGAGGAGTAACGTCTTCAGTCGGATCAACTCTTTTTTAGAGTAGAAGAAAAAAAAAGGTGTTAAACCTTTCTTAAAGGTGAGGAGAGAATCCATATCTTTTTTTGTGTGCCTCTGAATTTTTAACAATTTAAATGTTAAAATTATTGGTAGCAATAACTAAAGTATGGACGGTGTTTTTCTTGAATGCATGGGTTTTGTCTTTCTTACATTGTAGTATGTCTTGATGGTCCTAGCATATTCCCTTCACTGTTAACTGATAACTCATCAGTGGTCTGAAAGAAGAATCCTCAGCCGGAAACCTACTGAGTACTTAGTATTTTTAAACATTTCTCTTAATCCAAGCCACTTGTTGATGTGTCCTGACTGTGAGTGCCTCAATCCCAGTGGATGTTTCTCTTGGATAGCACGGGTCTTGTCTCTGTGGGCTAAATCTCTCTACACTGTCCAATAAGGGAATGCGGGAACATATTTTATCTTTACTGTCCAGTTATTACATGAGAAATCTTTTTTTTTCAATTTCAAAGAATTCTTAAGGGGAAGTAAGAAACATAATTCAGAGAGATAGGGCCAAGAAGCATTATTAATATGTTAGGGATATTAGAAATTCTTGCCTATTGGCTTAGATTAGTCTGAATGTGAAGCAAACACACATACATGGAAAATATATTTTAACATAAGCATTTGTGGGAGAACAAGCTAACTCCCACCTGGCCATGCAAGCAACCCAGACCAGGAAATCAGGTTTAGAGAAGTGGGAATTTACTCCTTCATTTTGTATTTCACAGCCATCCACTATGTGCAGCAAGAGTGTCCCCCCATCAGCTTGACATGAAGAATGATACCTGTCTGTGAAGGACACTGTCCAAAGCACCTGGGGAGCCACACCACTTCCCAGTCTGCTCCTGGGGACAAGTCACCAGCCCAGGGCACTGACACCAGGGTCCTTGCTGCCTCCAGCCCCAACCTTGCATCCACAAGTCCCAGCATCACTCCCCATAGAGTCTGGCGACCACAGCTCCTGGAGCAAGCCACCACCCAGCTCACCGCGAGTCCCCAGCATCATGTGCGGTGACTGCAAGCATCCAGAGACCAGGCTGATGCACACTTGCAGGATACCATGCTGGGACTACAACACCCTGCTGCTAATAGTAGCACAGCACAGAATCAGAGTCTAGAAGAACATGATTTGTTGTTTGATGGTGCCTTCCAACCCCCCACCAGCGTTTTGAAAATACCAGGCTCTGCAGAGGATGTAATTTGTCAAAAATAGTGAAAGCTTTGTTCCTTTCATCGTATAATATCTAATGTTTTTTTCTCCAGTCAAAGTTCCTTCTGGTCTTGAACTAACTACGTTTTTAGCTTGCAGCAACAAACATTTGCTAATAACAATCACTGGAGAGCTTGGAAAGTGGTTTCACAAAATGTCCTCAATCTTAGTTTGTGAGGGAAGAAAAGATATGCAGAATTAGCCATGTTTTTTATGGTCAGCAGGAATGGTGTATGCATACTGCTTTCCAGACAGAAAAGCAAAAGCGTGACTCCTTGCCTAAACTTTATGCAATATAGATAAAGGCGTATGCTTTTGTGAAATGTATTCAAGATAGCTGTGAGGTAAGTCAAGTCCTGTGCCTCTGAAATGACCTGATGGACTACAGTAAGACACGGTGTTAGGGTAAAGGCCTATTGCATGCACGAGGTATTAGCTAAATCTGAATATACCTCCTGCTTTCTCGCTGGTTGGTGTCTTGAGTATCCCAGAAAGCTTAGGATAACCCTTCTGTGTATGGAGCCATGCAACTTGTGTTCGCAAGGGCAAACTGCGGTGGTGCAACACGTGCCCATGAAGCAATACTTGAGAGGGGGATTGTTTTAGAAGGCCACAGTGTTGCCTAGTGTTACGGAGAGGTTCAATGCACAACTTGCAGCAGGCTTTAGCGGGGGTTTGGTACACACAGCAGGATGCAGCTGGGTGCACTGGAGGGTGCCCAGGAGGGGTGCTTTGAGCAGGCAGGAGTCTCATGGCCCTGACAGGAGACCAGTGGCCGTCTGAGCATCTGTGGGGGCCAGACATGGTGCCCCAGGGCACCTGAAATACACCCAGTTATTGCTTGTTGAGTCACAATCTGACTTCCATCAGATTTTAATGCTTAGGTGCCCATCCTGCTTGTACCTTCGGCAGCCCTGATCCAGCCTAGGCCTTAAGGGCTACCCTGCTGCCTTGCCTGCAGCGCAGACGCCCTGGCAGTCTCACTCATCCAGGCTACCCCCTCCAGCAGCCACGTTGAGCCCTGTCTCGTTCGGCTGTGCGCTCCTCCATGCCACGGGTGCTGAGGGCTCCTCCCTGGAGCCAGACCTTCTGGGCTTTGGGCAGCTCTCAATTGCATCTGCTGGCAAAGGCTTGGCTGCAGCTGGGGCTCTCCGGTGGTTGGCATCACTACGGGGTTTGATGACATTGCTCTGGGGAGAGGAAAGGAAGGTGTTTGTGGTCTGCCAGCCCTCCCGCAGAGACCTGGTTTAACCGGCTGGCTCAGGCTGCGCCCACACTAGAGTCCTGCCTCTGTCCCTGGCTCGCACCAGATGTTTCGACAGAAGGCATCAGAAATCCTGAAGGTGACAGCTCCAGAATAACCTGCCAACAGGGAAAGTTTCCTCCAAATCTTATTACTCAGAGGTTGGCTTCCACCTGGGAGCATTAAACTTTATATCACCTGCAAGCTCTGTCTGTGTTTGTTTGCTCCCTGTGTCCCCCACCACGGCAACTCTGAATCTTCGGGGTATCCAAACAGAGGGCAAAGGGTCTCACTGTCATTTTTCTCTTTAAAATAGAGAAATTCTTTAAGTAAGGCTAGAAAGAAAAAATAAAATGCAGTTCTAGATATTATGCCTGTCCTGGAAGGACTGCATAATCACTTTTCTACTCTTAGGAAATAGTTTTGCTCCCCACAGAAGACAACACAGCATCATAATCCTGGTAAGCTGTTCAAAGAGCCAAAGCGTATTAAATACATGGAATAAGCAATGTCAAATAACGCAGTTCCAGGTATACCATATTACAGGGGGATGGGAATGGCATGGACGCATATAAGTGCGAAGGGTTGGCAGTCAGATGATGCTTACACATTATTGCTTCTAATTTTCAAAATTGTTATCAATGAGAGGGATGGTTAAATGCCAGCATGAACTGTCAGCAGTATTTGGTAAAAGTCTCAACTGTCATTCTTAACTTGACAGTGTACTTGAAACACAGAAAATTTTAAATTTAAAATAAAGCCCTTTTAATCTGATAAAGTTGCCAGGAAGAATAAATGACTAAACGTATTGAACTGTGTTGCTGCCAGCTCATCCCCTCTTAGCAGGCATGATGCTGTGAAGCTGGGTCTGATACTTGTGCTTTGGTGAGGAACGCAGCTGCCAGCCCTAAAACATCCCCACCCTCTCTCTACAGCCAGCCAGGTGGCTTACCCTGACTGCTTCTGCTGCCGGCCTCTTCCAGGTCTGCAAAACTTACTCAAGAAAGGGGCTTTGCGCTAAGCGATTTTCTGCAAGGAGCAGGAGCACAGCACATAGGAGCATGACACTCATGACACAAGGGTCTGCCTTGTGTATCTCTTCAGCATCCTCACATAAGACTGAGGAGCCTTAGGGTTACCTCAAAATACCAATATCCCTAGAAATAGCCTTATGGGAAAGAGAGTAGATGAGGCGCGAAGCAGAGAGAGACATGAAGGCAAAATAAAAATTGGGAAGAAGAATATGTTTAAGAAGAGAATGAGAAAATGGTTGTGGGTAAAAAAAAAATCTCAGCTGCAACACTGAGAGAGTACTGAGATAATATAAAATTATCACTCAAAGGGACCATGGAAAAGGCTGGGATACAAGAAGGACTAGGAGTACAGAAGAATGAATGGACAATACAAAGGCAAAAAGGGGGAGAAACAGGAAAAAATCAGAGACAGAAGAAATAATTATTGTCACCTTTTTATTTTGTAGAAAATTTGCTTTTGTACAGCATCTGACTTAACCATAGATCAAATAGCCTCAAGGAAATTCACAGCCCTGCAAACGGAGGCCAGAGACAAATTGTATGTGCTTCACTCTGACTCTTCTTGGAAGCTACAGAGGTTCATTGTTTGGACACACAATGGACAGATTAATATCTCCAGATGTTCACCGTCCATCCTCCCAGAACATTAATGGGCAGGCCAGGGAATGAATGCTTTTAGCAGAAACATCAGTTTCCGCTACTGCTTCAGATGAAGTATTTTGTCAGTGTTCATGTTCTGGAGAGCACCTGCTCCAAACATAGGGAGCCTACACTACAGAGCAATGCCCCTCCATGCCACTGCCCAACACCGCACGAAGCCTGCAAACTGTCCATGCAAATGCTGACAAACTGACTTCCAAAGAGAATGAGAAACCAGCATTTAAGTGGTTGAGTGGCTCAGAGAGTCAGTACAAGGATAGTATGTCTTTTGAGCCACAGACATAATAAGACAATTTTTGTAAGAAATTTGAACAGGAATTTGTCCATAATTCTTATTCACGGAGGAAACAAGCACGCATCAATTTAGCATTAGCAAATATCATACAATTAGTTGTCATACATTTATTTATTCTTGTAGAAGAACTTGTGATGACATTTTTGGGAAGGGTCTAGATAATGAATGGCCATTTTAATTTGAAGACAAAAGCTGCTTACCACCAATTCTCAATGCCATATTGTATAAAAAAACAGGTGAGACTGATGAAAAATAGTGATTCAGCAGCAGCACCCAAGTCCTCTTGAAAACTATGCAGATAGTTTTGAAAATACTATCTTTACTATTATCAGCATCATTCCCTCTCGTTCCCATTCATGAATTCCTACTGGCAAAAAGTAACCGCCTGCTGAAGCAAACAGACTTAATCCTACAAAAAATACTGTAAGTGAAGAAAGTACATTTGTTGCCTTCAGTGTATGAATCTATAAGAGAAAACAAAACAGGATTTGGTCTTCCACCGACATGAAGAGGATGTTAAAGAGCCATGTGCTTTTTTCAACTTGAATAATTTCAGTGAAATGGATGTTCAGGTGGCAGCCGGGAGGATTTGAGTTTCACAGCTTGGGCTACAGCCACATGGCAGACGCACACTGCCCTGCAGCGGGGTACCTCACTCTGAGAAGAGTGGTGCTCTGCAAGGGGCTGTGCTGTTTTGCTGGTTTGTCTGTCAGTGCTGCCCAAAGCGGCACCAGGTTTCCTGCGGGATGGTCAGGTCACTTCAGCTGACCTGAGTTTACTCTCAGAACGCCTTTGCCATAAATCAATGGAAAGAAAAGGTCTGGAAAACTGAAGGTAAAATACTGGCTCTTCACCAGTGAAACCACTGAGGAATCTAGCTACTCCTTTTAAGGGAATTCACCCCCCAAAAATTAATATACAAATATCCTGCACAAAATCTGTGCGACCTGTTGCATGAAGCAGTTTTGAAGAAGCACTCACTTCTGGCTTCAGTTGGGTAACCCACTTACATAGGAAAAAATCGCATTTTGTGGCAGCCAGCAGAAGAGGATAAGAAAGAGACCCTTGATAAGAAAAATACGATTAAAAAAAATCAGCATGCCATTAAAACAAGTATAAATACACATTATATTACATGAGTGAACTGTGTTTTCTTTAGTGTACATGCCATTTTTTATTAATTCATACACTAAGTGCTAAAGTGTTTCCTAATGCCATCAGGTGGTGCTTTCAGTAAGTAACAGAATAAATAGTTATTGCATAGTTCCTTTCTGCATCGTGTTCTCATTTTCTTAAGTAAAAGAAAATTTAAACAAAACACCATGGTTGCCTTCTCCTTCTGAAGCCCACCGACCTTGCATAAAGGTGTGTATCACGTTTCTGAGGCACTCTGGTTCCCCTCGGGTGTGATAAACTGCACTTTGGGCACGATGAGGGAGGGATTGGTTCTCCGCATGGAGTTGCTCCTCCGAATGGAGTTGTTCCTCCTCATGGAGTTGCGTTTCCGCAGGGAGTTTTGGTGGGACAGCTCGCTCTTCTGCAGGGTCTGGATGAGAATGGATGGCTTCTCATCGAGCTCTCGAGCACTGCAACGCGGCGCTGCCACTTTGACAGTGTTGCCAAACTTTGAGTAGTCAACTGCGTACACGCCTTCCTCTTCGGTGACGATGGGCACAAAGCGGTGACCCCACAGGATTTCCTCTGCTATGTAGGAGGTTCTCGCCTGCGTCGTGATGCCAGTTGTTTCTACGACTCCTTCAAGTATCACGATCAGCTCCAGGTCCTGCAGCACCAGGTCAGCAGCGGAGATATCGTAAAGAGGACTCCGTTTGTCTATGACGTGACAAATGATTAAGGGAGCCACGAGGAAAATATTGTTGCTTTCAAGGGGGTTATCCACAGGGATATCTACTTGGTGAATGGGTATGACTTCTCCTTCAGGGGTCGTAGTCTTCCTCACAACCTGGATTCTCACCGAGGCGCTAATGATCATGCTCTTCCTCAGGTCTCCCACGCGAAACATGAAGCAAAGTTTGCCATTTCGAACTGCAATGACTGCCTGCCGGCTGAAAATCAAGGTCTCAGCCCGCCTGTGAGCTTGCGCAGTTTTCATGAATATGCAGCCCAGCATGACAGCATTGATGATCAGACCCACAATGTTCTGTAGGATCAAGACTGTGATGGCCAAGGGACATTCCTCTGTCATCATCCTGCCCCCAAAACCAATGGTCACCTGAACTTCAATGGAGAAGAGGAAAGCAGAGGTGAAAGACCTGGAGAAGAAGATTGCACAAAGTTAACTCTAAGGACATCAAACACAAACTGAGAAGCTATTAACATAAAATTTCTAGAAACAAATTTAAGGACCTGTTTGTACAGTCCTGGTACGCTTAAGCCTTCTGTTAACACCAGCAAAAGCATTGCATGCTCGGTGACACTGTTTTTGTATGATCGGTGCAGTATGTGATGGTGACAGGGAAGACGTCAGAGCCTGAGCTCCTGAAAGACCGTCTGTAACACTAGGTGACCCTGGGAAGCTCAATAGATCCTCTGTTCAGGAACACACGCTGCCTACTGTGTTAGCTGACAGTGCTGTAACACACCTGGGCTTTCCAGCTGCTCCATCCCATGAAGCCCTTGGTGGAGAGCAGTGGTTTTGGCAACAGCGAGCAATTGGCTGTCACACTGAGATTCTTCCACCAACATGTGCAGGGAAGGGAAATGAGGAAAGTTGCAGCATTTCACTCATACTACCTGAGTCATGATCCCCTGTAGCAGGATTTCCTGGAGGGAAAGGGGACATTTCCAGATTCTTGACACTTCCCAAACCCTTGCTCGCCTTGCGACTGCACCCGCAGCGTCAGGCTGCAGAGAGAGTCCATGGTGCCCTCTGCACGTCCCAGCAGGAGGGCAACGCTGCGACCCTGGATCTGGGTTTGGCTCACTGCCGTGGCAAGACTAGCTGGAAAATTTCAGCCCAGGAGTGGGCTGTAGAAGCGTGGGTTAAGTTAAATGTCCCTAATATGCTATAGTGCTGGACTATATCAGAGGATGCTGTCCACAAACTTTCCAAAATACATTATCTGTAGTAGTCATGGAATCATAGAATGGTAAGGGTTGGAAGGGACCTTAAAGATCATCTGGTTCCAACCCCCCTGCCATGAGCAGGGACATCTTCCACTAGACCAGGGTGCTCAGAGTTCCATCCAACCTGGCCTTAGTCCACAGTGTCATGTCCAGGGTCTTTAATTTCCTTTTATAACCAGATACATCCTTCACTAAAGTGTCTTATGTCTAAAATCAGTTGGGGTTGATCCAGTAGACTTGCAGCACATTGAGTCTCATATGAACGAATACCATAGTCACCCTTTTAATGCAGTGCAATCCACCAACATCTGAAGCATCACCATGCTCAACATGGCTTTACATATGGAAAATACGTCCTGCTCATGAAGATGGTTCTAAACCATTCATTGGGTTTGGTTTGCTTTTCAACTAATCTGCCTCAAAATAAATTTTATTTTTTTTTTCCTAACCATATTTTCTGTGAACCTGGGGTCATGAGGAGACTTTAAAATAGCATAGGCAATATCAGGGATAATTTTCTGTAGAATGAGAAAGTTCATCTTTCAGAAAACCAGCCAGTCTGTGCAGAGATATCTTTGAAAGAACTTTGTCTTTTTTTTTTTGCTTTTTGATTTTCTTAATCTTCAGCAGATTCCCTTGCATTGAGGGGTTTACTTTTGCATTTCACTCTGAAGAATTGTGGATGAAGGAGTCAATTAATAGAATCCATGGAATGATTTCCTATGTTCATGAATATTTAGTTACATGCAAAATGAAGATTCTGGTTTAAACTTCATTCAGCTTAATTCAACTTAAAGCTCTGTGGAGTAAATATTCTGATCTCCCCTAACAGTACTCCTTTTTCAAAAAAAAATCAGAAAAGAGAATCCGGCTTTTTACAGTGGAAGTAACAGAAGCAGCAAGTTTGTACAGCATTTTGACCATGCGAAGAGGGAGCCATAAACTCCAAATTGCACTATTCGCAGGTCCCTCCCCTTGGAGCTTGTGTAACAGTGTTCCTCTTTGGATAATGTTTGCTTTCTGCAGCAAAGAGCTGTGAGACTTAGAAATTTCTGCAGTACTTTGAAAAAATAAAGTCCTGTGCAAGTTCTAGGCACTGGTTAAAATTTCCAAAACCAGATTTCCTGTAAATCTGCGATGGCACCTACCCAAGAAAGCTCTCCTGAAATACCTGTGGGCCTAAATCTCAGGCAAGCAGGTTAAAAAAAGTATTTGCCATTATTTTGCCACACGTCATTGCAATATTAAATGCATTTTACATTCAGCAATTCACCATTCTTAAAAATGTCAGCAACATTGCTATTTCGTGACTTTGTCCAAAGCCATAGCTGGATTTAACAAGACAAAATATTTCGCTACGAAGGGAAAAGACGTTCCATGGTTTGGGCATGGACACATGAGCAGCTGTTGGCTAAACCACCCCAGGTACTTGGACAGGGGAGCGACGCGTGTTCTTTCTCATGGGCTCAACCAGAGAGCTACCCTGATTCATCTGCTCTGCTTTGTCACAGCCCTCAGGGCTGCTCTTGGAGCAGTGGCCAGCAGACCCCCGGGACTGGCCACTGGCATGGGGCTGCCCCAGCGGGGCCGTGGGGAGGGAGCCAGGCACAGAGCCCTTGGCAGCTGGATCAGGCTCTGTGGGGTGGCCCAGGAGCCCCGTGGGGAGCCCCACGGGGTGGGCCAAGCCTGGGGCTCCGCCAGCTGAGCAGAAGGATGTCCCCTCGGGTGACCCTGCAGAGCTGGCGTGGTGTAGCTGCTCGCTAGCTAGGGTCGGACACATCCCACAAATCCCAGAAACGCCGGGGGTGACACCCCAGCGGGTGCAAGCTGGGTCATGACATCTCATTTCACAGCCGATTGCTTGTGGCCAGTTATTGGAAACGAACTAAGACAGTAACATCCCTCCCCACCACCAGAGAAGGTTAGCTCGGAAAAAATCCCTGTTCCCTTTAGCTTGGAAAATCCCCATTTAGCAAAACAGTGTCAAAACGAAGAGAGAATGAAATCTCCTCTCCCTCATCAGCTAGATACAATGTCCCTTCAGACCTGTTGAGGTGCCTCAAATCTGTGTGCAGAGAGGACGAAAGGAAAGCGAATAATCTGATGTCTCAGCGGGCCCTGCAGCCCCCCTGAGTCCTTCACAGCCCTGCAGTGGGTTAAGGCAGCTGATCTGGAGCAGTCTGGTGGTACCAAATCAGGATTTTTCTGTTTAAAAACCTAGTGCTATAAAAAGAGATTTTACTGAAGAGATGATGAAATGATCTTATTGCTTACCCCACCTCCAATTAACAAACACTTTTCTCTTCCATGTATGTCTATGTCAGTTTATCGGTGCCTTGAAAACTGTTGTGGCTTTGGGGATGGAAAGTAAAATACTTTTCCAGAAGACACTTAACCTAGTAGCCCCTTAAGCTTTCACTGTCTGGCACATCACGCATGCTGTGGAAACTGTTCCTCTGTCGAACTGCTAGCCTATGGCTTCACCAAGGTGTTTTGAAGCACCCTGTATTTAGGTGTCTCATGAAAGTCATCTTGAAAGACATCTAGTTTCGCCCTAAGCATCACTTTCCTTGCTAGCCCTACCTGACACCCACGGCCGGTACCCTGCCTCACAGGCACCGCTCTCGAGGTGTCCACCTTTTGCCAGCGCAGCTTGTGCCAGGCTGGGGATGCTCCTGCTGCCGTAGACAACATGACGATACAGATAACACATACCCACTCTTGTAGCAGGCTCTTACCACGACAGGCAAGGTATGTTACCCACAGAGTGTGGAGACACATGAAAAGCAGCAGGTCTCCCTCTCTTTCAGATCCTGTAAGGAACCAAAGAAATCTACAGTACAGTATTTTCCAAGCCCAGAAGGCTTGCTGAATTTACGTAATTTAGAGGAAAACACTGCACTTTTCAGCTGTCTCAACCAAACACAACGGTTTGTGTAAATCAAAAGCTGCATTTTAGGCATCGGCAGGACAGCAGGCAGCTCTGTTCCCCCCCTTTCTTCATCCCGCCAACCGTACTTTACCTGACACACGTCACACACGGTGTCCACTTCGTGCTGTTCGTCATGCTTTCTGTGCTTGGGTCCATGTCGCCGTGGGCAAAAGCCACTAGCCACCACATCATGGCGAAGAGCAGCCAGCTGCACAGGAAGGACATAGTAAAGATGACCAGCGTGTGACGCCACTTCAGGTCCACCAAAGTGGTGAAAATGTCTTGCAGGAATCGCCCCTGCTCGCGGATGTTCTTGTGTGCCAGGTTGCATGCCCCGTTCTTGGCGATGAAGCGGGCTTTGCGTGGCCGGTCTCGGATGCGCGGCTTGCGCAGGTTCTCCGCAGCGATCCGTGCCAACACGTACTCTTCAGGGATGATACTCTTCCGAGCCAACATCTTCCTGCCACCATAGTCCACTCAGCGAGATGTGAAACGGGGGGTGGTCCCTCAGGCGCGTCTCCGCAGGGCTCGCTCTGCAAAAAGAGAGAACCTGGTCAGGTTTGTCACCGCCGCGCTACAGCCAGAAGCCCCGATGAGGTACCTGCCACCAACAACCATCGCATTAAACATGACTGTTTATTCTGCAGTGCCCTCCCGCTTTCAGACCGTCGGTTTTTTATGTGAGCGATGGGTATCGGCTCGTAACAGAAAGGAGAGGTGCTACTTGGAGACCCCTCGCTGGAGGGGAGGCTGAAGGACAGTCCTGCAGACTTGGAGTAACGTGAGGCGCGGTGGGTCGGTTCCCCAGGGTGTTTCTCCAGGAGATGGCCGTGCCCAGGCGGGTGCAGCGACGCAGAGCACTAAGTTATCCGCATCCTTCGGGACCCGAAGCATCAGGCTTCTCCGGTTTGAACCCGGGCCGGTCTGCGGGGAGCCCGTGGAGACGCGTTTCTCACGGCGACAGCTGACAGCCCCTGCCCGCTCCCCGCAAGCAACGCAAGAAGGAGCCGGGCAGGGGGTGCGGGGGGCCGGGACTCGGCGGAGCGCGCGGCCGCCTC
>Ga0065711_1032488_pt1 | contig 27234 bp, 19 predicted proteins | sample Hoacrofraction12_FD_59098 | JGI IMG/M metagenome (GOLD analysis project Ga0065711, IMG submission 59098) | Hoatzin crop microbial communities from Cojedes, Venezuela - Epithelial fraction 12 v2 (version 2) | ecosystem: Host-associated > Birds > Digestive system > Esophagus > Crop | place...
CTTCCAACCCCGCGAGGGAAGAACATGCTGTAATTTGGATAATGGGCAAGACTAGGTGACGCAAGCTGATGTGGCACAGCACATTAAACGCTTTGGGAGAAGACCTAGCTTCACCAAGGACACAAAGTCTGCTCTAAACACCCAAGCAAGCACTCCCTTTATTTACTTTCCCAGCTAATAACTGCGATATAAGACTTCTTGCTGTTCTCCCACACTTGTTGAAAATGCTAAAAATAGCATTTGGTTTAAACACATCTATCTGCATCAGACATGACCTGGCAGCAGAAATATAAATGAATCTGCAACCTCAAATCAACAATGAAGGAGTGAAAACTAGGAAATGGTTACAACAGAAGGAACAAGCAGGCTGCACTATGCCCTCCTGCGGCCATCTGCAAGATCACCTACTTAATTTCAAAACCTGAACTCGTGCTGACGCACTCAGAGGCAGTTTGGAAGTACCACAGACTGCAGGCGGCTAGGTCATGTTCACTGGCTTCGTATTCTTACCTGCTTCCCAACAGACCATGACTTCAACAAACAGCATGAAATAGTGTGTGCAGACCCACAGTTTTGCGCGCTTGGGAGTAAGGGTGGATTTTGGCCAGTGGGTGAAACTTCTACAATACTACTGAATGAACGTGTATCTTTTTGTGACTCACCAGATATCTGGACCTGCTCTGTATTCACCACCTTCTTTTGTCTCACTGCACGTTTCTTCCACTTTGACAAGCATGAGGGAGACGATGGTCAGTCCTTAGGGTGAGGCTTCACACCACCTTCAGAGATTCTCCAAAAAGCAGGCATTGGGCTGATGTCTGAAATTCTGGGGTCCATTTCCAACGGCCTCCGACTGTGGGCATTCACCGTGAGAGTGTCCTCTCAGAAACTCCCTTACACCCAGTGAAGGTGGGGTCAATACAGTCGGGGGAGTCCGTGGTAAAGCTTACCTTGCAATGAAGTAGACCCAGACAGACACACACACTGAAAGCAGAATCTCTACTACAGGCACGGATCCCATACGCGTGGTGAGACCCATTGGTTTCAGATTAGCAGATGTTAGGAAAAATGAAATATTTTCATTCAAGTGAGTCCCACACTTTGCTTTTCCTTCTCTAAGCACCTTTTTGCATTTAACATTCGCCTTTTACAAGGAATTGAAGCAGGCGGACTTCAGTAGCTGTTCACACTTGTATTCAGCGGCATTTCCAACCAGAATTTCAGGATAGGACCCAGACTGGAGCGCTCGTGGTAGCTGGAGTGAGAGACCTCAGTCACCCTGCAATACACTGATGGAGAAGAGGCCTGAGGGCCACCCTCACTAGCAAGTTTGTGATCTGTGGAAAATCACGACCTAAAATTGCTAGTAGAGCGAGAGAAACACCCAGACGTACTTCTGTACTGCCTGAAGACAGGCTGCGGTCGGCCCTCGTGGCCATGTATCTTTTCCAATATAAAACACTCAGTCATATGGGAAATAGGCGCAAAAAAAATACGAGCTCCAGCAGTACTGGCTGGTAGCAAATGATTTCCTAACAAATCAATGACTTTCCTGGACAACATGAGATTGTTTAGGCACTAAGCACTCACTGGACCCACTCAGCATGGACCATTAGTAGCATTTACACAGGTTAGCAGTGTACAGGCCATTCTTGAAACCAGTCCCTTCGCACAGAAAACAAAGGGTCCTTGCAGCAAGATGGTTTAAACATCACCCATTTCTAACAAGAAGCTGCTGAAAATGGGCTTTTACATCAGACACAGGTGGCTACAACGCCATGTCAGTTAGAAAGCTTGCTGGCATTGCAAGGTCCTAACACAACTGCTTGTTGCAGGTTTCAAAGAGACCAAGTGGCAGCAGTCCAGCTGCCCTACCTTAAAAACACAACACTGAACTCTTAATGCCTGGTTCCAGACATGTTAGACAAGACAGTAAGCAGCTACTACAGAGCAAAGTCTTTACTACAAAGTAAGATCTGTCAGCTAGATGAGGATTTTGCTGTGGAAGCACAGGAAAAGTCAGAGAAAACACCAGCCAAAAGGCTCCCGTGGCAAGTCCAGCGTTACAACCGGCAACGCTAAAGCTCAGCAGGAAACAGCAGAGACTGGCAATGGACACAGACTGGAAAGCAACAGATCTAGAGGCAGAAAAGAGAACCAGACCCAGGAAACAGCTTCAGGAAGATGCATCAGGAACCGGCAAGAAAAGAAAGGTTGGACTTGTGAGTGCTTGTCTGCTCAAAAAGTTGCAAGACAGCTGCAAGACACCTGTACGACACCTGCTGCCAGCCTCACCTGCCTCTGGCAAAGTGTACAGACAAGTTTTTTGCGGTTTTCTCGAGTCTTAGAAAATGGAAGAGAAACTTTGCTTGCAAAGGGAACAAAGGTGGCTTCAGTGAAAATAAATTCCTCACCAAAGAATTTTTAGACAAATGACATTGTTGATTCTGAAATGACCTTACATCCTCTGTTCTTTGAAACAGAAAATGTTGAAATGCTAAAAAGAAAAAAGCGAAGCTCAACCTGACTTGAAGAACAATTTTATTGTTGATTTTGTATAACATCTGTGCACGAATGTTAAAATATAACCCAGCTCTGGAAACACGTGGCTTCAGATTAGATATGCATGATTTTTATGCTGTGTCTGCTGTTTTTATGAACAAATTTGCTTTGCAGCGACAGGACTCTCTTGCGCTGGGGCAAGCCCATGGAATGTATCCATCTTATGGAGTTATTTAGGAACAGCTTCTCCACCAACAAAGAGTGGCAAGGCAAACAGCGGCAAGGCAAAGTGGCACCAAGCAAGGCAAACAGCCCTTAAAAGACTGGTGACCTCGGCCCTGAAACCGACAGTCAATAGTGTTTATACAGGACCTTATGAAAGGGCAAGGAGCAGAAAAAATGAGATGTATGTCATGTTTCAGAGAGACTCCCTTGGCTGCCTCAGAACGCGAAGAAAGTGGAGCTTCTGTGGCTCACCCTAATGGAAATCTACATTTAGATAGCGGACAAAGTTCCAGCTGACCCGATTCACCTATATAAAAGGGAAGTGGAGAGGAGAGAGAGAAAGGGAGAAAGAGAAAAAAACAACAGAAAGGAAAAAAAACCCAAGAAAACACTTCCAGATAACAATTACATCCAGATATCAGAACTACAGTCTCCACCAGGGTAACGAATCTCATGAGCTAGGACAGGCCCATCAGGTTCCTTCCCAAAATCCACTAGGAAGTTTTTATTCACTTTCAATCCACCTCTTTCAGTATCCACATCAATCTGCAGCATAACAGAGCCTTCCCTGAAAAAGTGACAAGAAAACAGATATTGGGAAAAGGATTCATATTTGAACCTTCCATATTTGAGCAGGATTTGTCTTTGTTTAATATAAAATGGAAAGAATCCCAGATTCAAAATGGGCCTTAGCAGGTCTCAAAAGTGAGTTACACTACCTCAGTGAAACCTGCAACCTCAAATTAGCAATGAATGAGTGACAACTAGTAGTTGCTGTTACTTATAAAGGACTAGGCAAGCTGCACTACGCCCTCCTGTGGCCATCTGCAAGATCGTCTTCTCTCTTTCATTTCAAAAAACAGAAATCCATGCTGATACACTCAGAGGCAGTTTGGAAATACTACGGGTTCCAGGAGGCTAGGCCATGTTCACTGGTTTCTTCCCACTCTCATCTACTCCAAACAGATCATGATTTCAACAAACAGTATGTGCAGAGCCCAGCTCCTCTGTGCCTGCTGAGCAGGGATGGATTCTGGCTAGCTGGTAAAACACCTAGGCTGGTAGGTGGTGTAGAAAAAGTTACTGGGTTCGGTTTCCCTGCGTGGCTGTACAGCTGGTATACGCATGTCACTGTTTAAGAAAGAAACCTCGAACACAGGCTTGTACAGTCACCCTCATTCACCAAAGTTTCCTTACTTGATAACATCCGGGTAGAACTGCTTGTCCCAACCGCTGTAGAGAGAGCTGCTGACATACAACCTCTTCCCATCCAAGCTAAGCTGAATCATCTGAGGTCCACCTGGCACCCTCTTCCCCTAAAATTATAGCAGAGAACAAGGTGCTCAAGGCAAGCAGCCACAGAGGTTGAACAAAGAAATGCAACAGCAAGGAGAAACAAAAGAGCACAGCAGTTCTGCTACTCAGAGAAGCATCCAGCACTGAAATCCTTGACAGATGAGCACCAAACTCCCTGTTTTGGAGAGAAAACAGTTTTTACTGGGAGTCTGATTCCTTATTAACAGGGAGCCTTGAAGCCAATCCAGAAGAGTTCCACTTAATTCACTAGTAATATCAGATTTGGACGGAAACATAAAAAATCAAGAGATGGGTGACATAACACAGCTGCAAATAAGAACACGTCTATACTGCAGCTAGGTCACAAGCCGCACTGTGAAGAAAAGGAGTATGTGGAACGTCCTGAAACTGCCTTCGGTGGCCAACAGATCTTAGCCGTGCCCATATTCCGTTCCTGCATATCCCATGAGACTTTCCATAGGTAGCTGCCTTGACAGTGACAACATTAATGCATGTTGATAATCATCACAGGCAATTAATGCTCATTCATTTTTCTATCGTGATGTCAGGTGCCATCGAACTCATTACACACACGCACATAAGGAACGCTGCAAAATGAGCTGGTTTAGTGCTTCAGCTACCACTTACTGAAAGATTATCAGAAGCAATGATGGCAGTGTGATGAATGCACAATGCGCTAGCTTTAAATTAGCTAGCTAACAACAGCAGGGAAGATGTAATTACACAGGCCTTAGTACAGTTGAACAGCTTGTCCAGTTCCACCAGGGACCCAGAACACTTACCAGGATTTACTAGCTCCAGTCCATGCTGAAATGCGAAACCTGCCCAGGCTGTGAGTCAAGATATGAACTAGCTCAGGTATGGCTTAGATGTTGCCTGTGCCTGAGGTGTAGGGACATCTCAAAATGGATTACAATTAGCAGAGCACTGACAACATGCATGTTAGGAAAACTTACTTTGATCACAAAGGGCTCTGGCTGACACTGCAATTCCTTGTCTTCCACTACAGTTACAGGCCCACCTTTTGTGATGCTGCCTCCCAGAAACACCTGTAACCCAGAGAATGAGTGAGAACACGCGTCGGCCGTCAAAAGAACATGAAAGCAACGTAGTGATGATTCTCAAGCAAAAGGAAATTGTCATTTTCTCCTTTTAAAAAAGAAGGAAATAAGAAGACTGTACTGCCCGTGTACACGACAGCTTTTCTGATGCTGGCTTACCTGCCCTACCAGCTTGGGCTTGCGGGTGTTGGAGATGTCATACTGGCGGATGTCTCCGTGCAGCCAGTTGCTGAAATAAAGGAACCTGTCGTCCAGTGAGATGAGGATATCAGTAATAAGACCTTCAAGAAAATATTCAGTAGCAAGGTCAGGAAACAGACAGAACCAGAAACAAACAGGACCACAAGCCTATTGTTCAAAACTCTTGTCATAGTAGCCTCAGAAAAATGTTAAGATATGGGTTGAACAAACACAGTCATCCTTGGAAACCCAGTGCCTACTCAAAGGAGGTTCAGGCTCTATCAGCATTCCCAGGATCATTCCTGTGAGCTCATACTGAAAGACCCAAACTCCAAGTATTCTTCCAGAGAAACTGACCTCAAGCACTGAGCAGTGTGGGAGCAGAGGTCTGACAATCTCCTTCTTGGTGGCTCGTAAGCAAGGCTAATTTGGTTAGACCAAAGTGTTACAGAAAGAACCCAAACCAAAATTTAGTATTTTACAAGGGAAGTGCTTGCCATTTAAGGATACGATTTTCCAAAAAGCTACACTGTACCAGGGAACCGAAGAGGAAAAGACCCCATTTCTTTCCCAAATTTGCTCACACTAACCAGGCATGTCAGGGAGAAGCCATCCTTGCACCTTCTTGCTTGGTACCTCAATCACCTTCTCTGCTGCCCAGTCTCCTTTCTGCAGAAGGCACAGGAGAGAGCACAGCATTATTGCCTTGACGCTGGCCAAGAGGGCTCAACTGTGCATAACAGAGGGAGGAGAAGCAAACAGTGCTATGTATTTAACAGGTCCTGTACAGAGGTGGTATGCACACTGCAAATCAGTGTTAGCAAAGGGTGAGGATGGTAACTACACTGCCAGTATGTTAATGATTATACCACGCAGCAACATCTCAGACTGCTGTAACAGTAGCAGAACAAACGACTACTCATCTCCTACAGTTTGGTGTCCTATCTGTCTCCAGCTGGCCCTCTGAAAGGGCAATAGCTCTCCTGCCCTGTCCATGACCCCACCACTTTCCCTCCCTCCCTCCTCTGCCTTCAGGTCTTCCCTACGCTTCCAAATACTGGCAGAGCAGTAGGCAGCACGCACTGGTGACAAGGGTCACACGTTCTGATTAGCCATCCAGTTGATACGTGTCAGTTGACTAGCTTGCAGGCATGAAAGCAAGCCGCTGAGCTAATGCTGCAGCCCTTTTGTCAGTGCAAGTGTGCATTAGACTGTCTGTCCTGCTTTCGGCTGGGATAGAGTTAATTTTCTTTCTGGTAGCTGGTGTGATGCTGTGTTCAGCCACAGGTTTGCCAGGTTTGGGCTTCTACGTTTGCCATGGCTTTCATTACTTACCTCTGTCTTGTAGAACCGATGCACTGCACTACTCAGAGCACACCCAACAAACCCCTCTGCAGCATCCGGATTGTGGAGGAATCGAATTTCCAGAGGTATGGAGCCCTTCCCTAAGTCAACTGCCTGAACGTAGGTGTGAGTGCTCCAGTCCCACACATTGATGCGGCGGCCATAGTGCCCTAATGGATCAGGTCAGACAAAAATAAGCGCAGAAGATACTAGTTTAAAAAGAATCACTTTTACTTTCGAGAGTCTAAAACAAATGCTCCCTCACCTCTCTCTACATCAGCTGGGTTAAACCCATCTGCCAAGACTTTTGGGGTTCCCCATTCGGTGCTCATCAGGACGTTGTGTCGTGGCTGATACCAGAAGTCATAACCCAGGGGGGGTACCTTTTCCCCATTCTCCCAATTTCCTTTCACTTCAAAGGTCTCTCCATCCAGCAAAATAAAGCCACCTGATATAAAAAACAAAAATATTGTTTGAAGACACTCACACAGATCCACAGCTTTAAATAAGAAAAACAACATATTAATATTTAAATGTCTACTTTCAAAATATGCTGTAAAATGCAACTCTGTGCTTCAGGAAAATGTGATTCTGTTGGCCTCACTTTTGTGGACTAAAGCAAATGAAAGCTGGATTTTTAAAGAACTTCATCATATTGTAATGAATTTTTTAAGCTCCAGTTGGCTCTGTTTCTACTCCAGTCATTCCAATAAATCAGTTAGCCTCCTAGAGTACATTTCAGTTAAGAGATATCTTAGAGAAGATTCTGGAGGAGTCAATTCTGGTTTTCTTCGCTTGCCATCAGTACCCTTGAAAAACATACGTAATACGCATCTATTCAAGGACATGTTTGCCTACAATCAGCAGAGAAAAACCCTGTGAAAAGGAGCAGGGTTCACCCCTTACCATCTGAAGTATATTTCTCCTAACAGTTAGTATTTTCCTTTAGATTTCAGGTGTTCTATGTCTGAATAGGTAACGAAATTTATATGCAAGAATCCTTCAAATTTTTAAACGGAAATGCAATCTAGAATAGCTCGAAAGTCTTAATTTTCATTAGATAATCAGACAAAGAGGATTTAGATTAGCACAGAATCTTTCATGCCCAAGTCAGAAATTCTGAGCTGATGCAGACTATGTTCAAAAGCAATTCTTCCTTGCACTATGCTGCAGGGGCCCAGGCAAAACATTCATGGGTTTCTTGCTCACGTTACAAACACTGGAGTTGGTCATCTTTACTAATATATTTGAAAGACTGAGGCATGGAAGCTGAGCTCAACAACAGTCCCACAGTGGTTCCTCCACATCAGGTCTGAATTGCTACAGCAGAGCAATGCCCACACAGCTCACCTGGTAACTGAAATATTTCTTCTGTGGTTCCTCAAACAATTGCTGGAATGTTTACGTGCACAAAAGAACTGTAAGCTCTAAACAATGCTTTTAGCTTTGCAGCCTGTACTTCGGGAGCACAATACTTCCATACCACAAATACTTCTCTAGAGTAATGCAGGGGATTAATACCTTTTCCATTGCCAGAAGGGTCTCCCATACAGCTGATTAAGATGTCACCGCTGCCCAGACAGTGAGAGGTGTGAGGATTAGCCACGTTACCCTTCCAGAATAACTCCACTGGCTCAACAATCTAAAACGAGTATACACACAGTCATCACCACCTTCCCCGAGATCACTACCCACCCCTTTGGGTTCATGTTTCAGAGAGCGAGGAAGGAGTGGGAATGGTGTATGTGTGAGGGGGATCCTTTCTTTTGCTATTTTGTTTTTGGCGTACCTGCCACCTCCTGCTTTCTACTCTGCCCAGTAATACAGTACCATCCGTGACATTCACCTGTTCTTCTCACAAACATAAACAGCAAGAGTTGAATGGTTAGAATCAGACTAATTCCTGCATCAGTGAGACACTGACATCTGCGTTTGTTTTAACTAGTATCAGTGGCAGAAACACCACTTGTGCAATATTCAGACCACAGCTCTGACTGGAGTACTAGCAGTTCAGAGAGGGAAAAAAGAAATCTTTAAGGCTTGCTGGAGACTCTGTTTGAAACAAAATTCACTGTACAAGAAGAGACCTTTGGGGGTATTTGCAGAGCATTTGCAGGCAGGTGGAGTGGGACAAATGACCACTTAAAAGCTTCCATATAGTCCACATTACAACCTGTCTTCAAAATACTTTTTCGGTAACTAAATTTGTCTCTGCCAAACCTGGAACTTTGTACTGAAGTTTCACGCGTTGCTGTAGGATTCATCTGACCAAGTACAGATGCTGACAGGGTATATATTTACATCTAAGCTAACCCACTATGCTCACCTTACAGTCAGTAAAAAGAAACCAACACTCTTCAGACACAATTCCTTTACCCTAAAACAACTGTCTAAATTAGGTTAGAAAATCTGATTCCAGCAATGCGTACTTTTTTTTCACTCACTGTAAAGAGAATCTAAATGGTTAGACATGAAAAATTGTAAGTCTATATTTGAATCTATACCTATGCCAATATCCTTATCTCTGCCAAATGAATTCTATTGCAGTGGAAGTTTTATTTGGGGAAAATGTCGACTGTTTCCATGAACAAAATGTCCAAAAAAATCTTCATTTCCCCATACTAAAACATTTTCTTAATTTTCTCTTTTAAAAAATTTGCATATCACATGTTTAGGAACCAAGGATTACAAATCAAGGAGGCGGTGTCCTTCACGGAAGAGATCTGGATTTGCTCAGTGAAAATCCAATCTGAACTCATCTCTGAAAAACATACAATCTAGATATGCTCAGCTGAATGTGTCATGTAGGAGTTTGCCTCGTGATCTTGTAGTCAAAAACTGTAACACAGTCTGCAACTATTTCGACTGAAATTCATACTGCAGAGGCAGATTGAATTCTGGAACTTCCTAATTTTTCAGTGTTTGACACCACATTTATTCGTATTTCTTTAGCGCAAGATTTTTGTGTGTAGTTTATCAATAAATTGTAGGATTTTCAAAACTCCCACAAGTTCCTAATGTTTGACAAAAGCTTCCACAACTGTTCTGGCTGTCTGTTCTCTTCTGGAGTTGGACTCCACAAAATCACTGTCTCTTGGTCAAAATGTAAGAAATAAAAACCCAGCCTAAAGTCATCTAAATATACCTTATGGATTCTAGGAGCTCGCAAGTCTGTTCCCACATCCACCACATAAATTCGAGAAGAGATCAGACTTGGAAGAATCAGACGATTTCTTCTTTTTGTGGCATCCCCAAAGCAGCTGCTACAGGCATTCCACCCTGAATGATGGAGCTCATCCTTAAGATTCGGCATGGGCAGGCGATGGATCACCTACAAAGTCAGAGACAGACATAAGAATCAGCCTGGTATAGTTTCTCCCCTAGGCAAAGAAATGGGTCTTTATGTCAAAGCATAAATTAATAAAGAGCAGAAGGAAACTACTATTTGTTATTCAGGAAGCAGGTTCAGCCTGAGATATGCAGAGCTGAAGCTGTAAAGTGGGAGAAGAAAGTTGGACATCATGACTGCACAGCTTTGAGTAACCCAGCAAGAAGAACAGCAGAGGATTTGAATGGTTCTCAACATAAATATCTACTTGAAAATTATTATGCGAACCCAGATATCCACCACCCTAGAAAACGGAGCACTGGAGCCATTCTACACACATGTACCTGACAATAGTGGGGAGATTTGGGGTCAACATCCACAGTGGCCAGGTAGTCAGGCTTCTCTATTCCAGTGTTTCTGTAGATACAAGGTAGGTACACAATCTCCTCCCGGGGACCTTTCAAGGCAGAAGTCTTGTTTAATGCGACAAAAGAAACCATTTTTACAAAAAACTGTGGTTACCTTTACGAAAATCTTCTCTGGATTTAATGTCTCTGTCCGTAAACCGTGGTTCTTCCTAGGAACCTGAACCTCAGTATTTCCATTTTATGGAGCAACACTAGCAGTATATAGTTTGAGCAGCCAGAAATTGCCAAGAGAAAGTGCTTATTCAGCTGTGGGGCCTTTCCACGCTCTTGCTCTCCTAATGTAAGAGGCCCTGGAGATGCAATTATTTTCCTGAACAAGGACAGTACTGGGGACCACCTTCCCACCTGCAAAGCCATGTCAAGCCTCTCCTTTCCTCAGTTACACAAGTGAAAATTCCCTGCTGCCAGGGCCCAGACTTCAGCCTACCTATGCCAAAAGCCTACTTATTACAATCTACAAAATTGAGGCTTTTAAAATATATCAAAGGGCTCAAGGTGAAGTTCTGACACTCTTAAAAGCTACAGCAAAATGCCTCCAGGGTTTTAGAGAGGTTCAGGATTTAGCCAGACACTGCTAGGAAGCACAGAACACAACTTTTGTACAGCTACCAGTGGCTGAGGAGCTTGCCACTGAACTACGGCACGCAGAGCACCCCACAGGCCTTTCTTCTGCTTTCCCCTTCTTCTGTCCTGGGCAGTCACTTGTTTTTATGACAAAGTCTGAGGGCAGTCCATAAAGGTCTCTATCCAAAAACACCAATGAAACCTTTTTTTTCCCAGGTTAAACACTTGCTCCCAATATTCTTAAAGCAAAGCTCTATTTTGCAGCATAGAAACACAGAACAGTTTGTTGAGTGACAGCATCCTACAGCCACGCATACATCTAAACCCAGACCCACCTCATTTCAGCGCTAGGGTTTAGCAAACTCATGGCAACAGAGCCTGCATGCTTTGCCCAGCATTGGGTGTAGAACAAAATAAAATCTCTTTTGGTATTCAAAGTCTCCTTGGCTAATTAACGAGCCACTCGAGAAGGCATTACCTAATCTTCACCAAACTTGAAACAATTCCTTTACCGATGGCCTGGATTTAGAAAAGATGTTACAGTACTTGCCTTTCATGGCATCCAGAGGAGTTGCATATCCTGGACCACATGCTCCGCATTTTGCTGATTGGAGAAAAAAAAGAAGTTATTTTAATCTCCAAATTATTTTAGAGCATATCTCTAAGAGGACACTGGCTTTGCATTCAGAGACTAACAAATCTTAAATCCAATTTTTACGTTGCCAAACACCTGTAAGTCTCGCTGACTCCAGTCAGTGCTGAGGTTACTTGAGTTTCTGAAAATACACACAATATGACACCCCACGCTCAAAAATAATGGGAAATCTGGGCCTTCATTTCAAGGAGTTCAGCCTCACAATTTTAAAGCACATTCATATGTGACAATGCTCTGGGATTTAAGAATATTGTGTTAAATGTTTTACAGAGAGCTGCTGAGTCACTGCCAGATGAATAAGCAGACTGCCCAACTTGAACAACCCAATTTATTATCACTGGAAAGCCTCCAGTCTTTCTCTGTATACAAATCCTGAAGAAGTGGTTATTTTTAAGGATTGACAGCCTGGGTAAGAGGTGATACTGCAGGTGATCTGAAAAACAAGAGCAAAGGGAATCATGAGCCATTCCACCTTCTCTCTGTTAAAAACTCCCCACCTCTGCACTCATGCCGCTGTTACAGCCACCAGAAACCCTCCTTGAACCAGCACCCCTTATTCCCTGCTTCCAGTACAGCGACCACATCACAAGTCAGACAACTGAGTGGAAAGGGAATTCAAATGTCCTCCAGAGAAGGGAACCCCACAAAGGCAGAAGAAAGGACCATGTCTGGTTGAAGGTTGCGTTCCGCGTTAGCAGAAACACGTCATTTGGTAGTGGCAGAAGACGGAGAAGCAACGCTCTTCTGCACCGAGGGTCAGACCCACCCGACCCATCTGGTGTCCCTGTGCACAAACCCTCAGAACTTCAACGGGGAATGGGAAACGCAACGGTTGTTATCGACAGCTTCTCTCCCTGGAAAGTGACGCTTTCCCTTCCAGAAAGACAGGACTCCTCGATCAGGATCTTCCAGAACTTGATCCTCAGCAAGCATAAAGCAGTGCTTACTGCTAACATGTCACACTTCCTAAGCCTTTCAGCTAAAGTTTCTTAGCAACCTTTCTATCAGTTTGGATGCTAATCAACACCTAAGTAAAAATTACATTAAAACAGCCTCTTACACAGCAATTTTTACTCTAATACAGTCAACAGAACATACTTGATCAGGACTGCATCAATAAACTGTTGGCTAGAATTACAAAAATATTACCCTGACGTATGGCTTGAAGGGGCAGTTGCATGTTGCAGGTTTATAGGCTTAACCGGCACAGGTACATCTCCGCTCTGCTAGAGCCACGGAGCTGCAGGCCTGCTGAACCCACTCCACAACGCAGGAAGCTCCTAACTGGAACCAGCACACACTCAGCTCTTTAAGGCACAAAAATATCGACATGCTGTGCAGCAGGATGCTGGCAGATTTTTTTCAGTACGACATGAAGTGAAATATATGTTGACAGAAGCAAAAACATAGCCAAGCTGACTCCCTCTGTACCTCAAGTGTTTGTAAGAAAAATACGCAAACCAGCTAATTCTTTCCATTCTCCAATATTTAAAAAGAGAAGTTTATAGCAATGTTTTTGTTTCAGAATGCCACAGATGTAAGATTTCAAATCCAGAGTCAGTGACAGCTCCAGCGCCCATTTAATTACGGAGCCTTTCTTTGCAGGCAAAACGCTTCCAAGCAATCCACTCACTGCATGGGGAGGTTCTTAACTCTAAAAACTGAATCTTCTCAAAAGGAGTAATTTAGTACTTTGGGTTTAATTTCACGTTCTTTGTGAAATATTTTTATCTGGAAACACAAAATGTGAAGTTTGCTTTGTTCCATTTGTGTCTAAGACATAATTTAAACTTTATTCCAATTTGCTCAATCACCTAAATTAGCAGGAACTCAATACGCATTAGACCACAGCTTAATTAGCATTGCAAATGCAGTTCTCTGCAGATTACTTTGAGAAAAAGATTATTTGTGCCAAAATGTTTTCCAGAGAAAACATACAGCAAGATGATGCACGTTTTCTCTTGCTTCTTCTCATACACCGTTTTTTCTCCTTTCCCTCTGATCTTGCTCAGACACTCTTTTATTCTGAGCCCTGGTATCCACCTGCCTGAAGATATTTGCAGATGATGCAAGCCCTCCTGTTTTTCACAATGTCAAGCTCATTTGTGAATACAAAACAAGGCTTTTGTCATGAAACTGTGATTTGTACCATCTTGTAGCAACATGTTAACAATACTATTTATGTTGCTATGCTAATAATCCACTGTTAAACATGTTAATATTACTTCTACGTTCCAGATCCCCCACTGCTCTGGCAGCTGACCAAGAGTTTGAACACCAGGAAGCGGGACATCCATGTGGTTTGCAAACTCCAGCCAGGACAAAAGTATCAAGATTTTTTTTTTACAGTGTATGTTACACCTTTACAGGCAAATTCTCTCTTACGGGTAGCTTCCCATCTACAAAGTCCTCCTTCCTTGTCTTTCTAAATCAAAGCACATATCTCTGCCGCCAGGCTCATGTGTGACTTTAACAGCAAGAACACACGCATTTAGTTTTAACAGCTTCATTGCACAATTTTCTGTTTTTCACAAATGAAGTTACAATAGGCCCGATGCCTCCTTAACCCTACGCTGTTATTTGTATCTATACACTAAGAACTCATAAAAATAACACTGTTGATTTGTTACCATCCTCTACAGCAACTCTCTCTTGCGGAGAGCAAAGGGAATGGAAGAACCCAGTCTTCTTTCCTTTTGCTCTGTACTTTTTCATGTCTTTCCATCGGTTCTGTTCCTCTTTTTGGAGAACAGGAGGGACAGTAAACCAAAGTCAACTGTCCAGTCCTTCGTGAGCCACCAACAACGATCCAGAGGCCACTCCAGAAAACTCCATGCAAACCATCAAGAAGATTTGGGGATATTTTGCTACGCTCACAACAGCTGAAAATACGCAAGCCAGAAGTTCCCATGTAAAGCATAATGAGGAACTCCCTCCAGCTTGCCATCCACTCCGTAAGTCTTAGACAAAAAGGAGGCAGTTCTCAATGTCATAAATGTTAAACGAGCTTTTTTGATGGTGGCAAAGACACCACACTCTTTCGGGTGGCAGTCAAGGATAAAACATTTCATTTCCCTCCTTTTTTCGGGCACCAAGTGGTACCACAGCACCAAATAAAATTGCAAACTCTGCAAGGTCAAAGAATGACTGGATGGGTCAGTCTAGCAGTCACAGCACAGAAAAACAGTCCTGCCACCTCCGGATTCGTTTGTCCCTGAGACTGGGGGAGCCAAGCCCCTCTGCAACTCTGCAGGCAAGCACCTCCTTTGCCAGGCGGGTGATAAAAACGCCTCTTCTAGGGCTGCAAAGTCTTCAGAAACGCTGAGCTTCTCAGGGCAAAGAAATATTGGGAAATACAGATCATCCCAAAGGACAACAGATACCACATAACATTATAAAAGCAAGATTTAGGAGACTGTTTTACGAAAAACTTCTGAAAGTAGGTATATTTTAAAAAAATAAAAAGCCAATCTATTTCTACTTAAATAATCAGGGTGTTCGAAGTTCTGAAGTGACATGCAAAGCCTCTGAGCAAGCTGCAGCACAAGCAAACTATACTCAGATTAACCTGGAGTCACCAGTAGTCTGGATAACAAGGTTTATAGTTTTACAACAATGGGTAATAGCATTGTTAAAAATATCCTGCCTGATAAAGTGCAGTTTCACAGTAAATTCAGTAACTATTAACACAAGAAAGAGGTATTCTTTGACAGCTGGGGTTTAACACTGAAATAAAGGAAAGGAGCAGGAAAGACTTTGTCTTTTTATTTGCACTATTTTCTGGCAGCAGAGTTCTTCAGCTCTCTTAAGACAAACTGCGAAGGTGCCCAAGACTCTTCATAGAGGGAGGAGTTTAGGAGAAATGTAGCGATAAACCAGTCACCTCTGCTGAGAGCTCAAAGTCAGGTGGAATAGATCTGGGCCAAACTGGGCTTTTTGCAGAGCCTGGGTAAATAGAAAGTTCTCTGAAGCTAAGGTGTATGCATCGGTTAAACACTGACGTAATAAAAAATGAGGGCAGGCAAATCTGGTTTATGGTATGATCATCCTAAACTGCTGAAATAAACACACAAATGGGTAACAAGAAATTAGTACCTCAGCTATGCCATATACACAAGACACGGGCCTTACAGAACAACACAGATAGAAGCGGCACATTCTTTCTGGAATACAAGACTTTTTCCAAGTAACCAATTATGCAAGCAGACTTTAACGATCTGTTAAATTTTTGCAGAGCAGTCCAAGACTTGATCTGCTACACTGCCAAGAGCATGCTCACCCAGACCTCGCGACCTGTCAGTCACCAGCACACTACTCTCTGCTTTACGGTGCAGTATTTAGTTTACTCTTTATACACTGCCTAGCAACTTCTTACAGACTGCCGCAACCATTCAGACAGAACTGTCATTATCACAGGCTACAAACTGAAGCTAACAGCTTGTCAGCAAGCAAAGCAAAACAAATATAATTGCAGTATTAGTACTCCGAAAAGCACAAAAAGATAAACAGTCACCCTGGGTAGAGAAACCAGACTGGGCACTTTTGCTGAGTCAGAATCCTTGTTTCTGGCTGTGTAACAAGCGCTTTTTTCACTAAGGTCGACAATCTTCCCCTGTTTTGTGGAATCACAACGTAACAGTGTCCCCCTTGCAAATTACACAACAATATATTCACGCGCAAAAAAACTTCCATCTATTTTTAGTCCCCTCCCTCCATTTCCTGTCCATGTATACAAAAGTGAAAGCCCATTAAAGTCACATGATCTATCACAAACATATAAGCAAAAAATTAAATTCTGGCCCTCAGTTTCCCAACAATCTTCCTAAGAGTCACTCACACTCACAATCAACCAGAGCTGCAAGTCCAAATGCTCATTTCACTTTCTAAATGCTGAGGCAGTAAAAGGGACATTTAATGACAGCATAAAAGGCATTTACTGATAGCATAAAAGGCCCTCGTTTAAAACCCCAGGAGTTTTCAACAGCTTAAAGAAGCAAACCTTTTAATAGTCGGAGGAAATGCTGCACTTCAGCCCTGCATCTCTCCTTACCAGAACACCATGCTAACGAACCCGCTGGCCCCTGCTGACAAGTTTCACAGTGCAGAACCGTAGCCAGAAGCAGCAGATCCCCCCGGCAGACCCCGGCCGGACCTCTTACCCATGTCGGATCGGACGTTCAGGGCTGCTGGTCGTGTGCAAGAGGAAGGAGAGCTGCCTGGACTGGATTTTTGTGAAGCAAAAGCTTCCTGGAGAGGGACATATATACAAGAGTGAAGGGGCGGGCAGGACTAGGGAGAGCAACTGCCAAGGGGAGGATCCAGCGCAGCTGGGAGTGCGGGAGGACGGGAACAGAAATTCAGCGTCTGCTGCCCGGGAAAGCGTGGCGGAAGCTCTCGAAGCTCTGCTTGAGCTCTCGTCCTCTGCTGCACCTGGCTCTGACGCTGCTGCGCTTTCCACTCATTCCTGGGTACATTCCCGGTATGTTTGTCTGGGTATTTTGTACCCAAGAAACTGCCCTCACGCAGAGAGAGCCTGCATGCTTTCTAACAGCAAAGGGGGACACAGTTGTGCTTTAAAGCTCTTGTTTTTCGGGCAATGATTCAAGTTCTCCAGGAGTCAACGCATGCCAGACCAGATCACTGCTCTCAATTGTGTCTGGTTTGGCAGGCAGCAATGTTTTTAACATTTCATGGCCCTTCGGTCCCTTAAATGAGACAGCTACAAAAAGAGAACTTGCCTGCTGAAAACTTCACAGAATTCTGTCTTAAAGAAGATTATTTCAAGACTGACAGCTGCCCCAGAGTACTGGAAAATCTAGATTTCATTCTTTATCCCATCTTGGATTCTGCTAAGCTGTCCCTAATAAGAATTAGTCTGTTATTTCCCACTGACTGTTTTAAAGGACAGCACATTTTCCCAGGCAACATTACCTCTGTCATTTCCAAAGCACTCTCAAGAGAGGATTTTACAACCCTGTCCCACTTCTTCTCTGCCTTTTACACAAGCCACCAGTAACAGCAGAAAAACTAAATGGTACTGAAACGCTAGAACGGTGGAAGCTATTCCCTCCATTAAGCCAAGAGAGTGCGAGGGAGAGCTGATAAACAAGCTCTAACTAACCATCGATTTAGACTTATTTAGTGAACTGAGCCTTTTCTTCCTGAACACGAATTAGACAAATGCAGTCTGTTAACTTGTTTACCGCTTCAGACTGCTAGCTAAATATTTTCTGCAAACAAATTACTGCTCAAAAATTATTTTCTCTAAATTCCGGTTTCAGCACTCCACAGCTGTGTATGAACTGCCTGATGGGCCTGGGCCACCCGAGTCATGTCTCCCTCATCTCATTTGATGGGCTAACTGCTTCAAAGGAAAGATTATTTCTTAAAAATAAAGGTATTTTTTATTATTTTTGACCACAAATCCTTAGTGTCCATTGGACTGTTCATACTTCACTAAGAGTTCCTTGCCTATCTACCACTCCTTCTGCTCTTTTCCTCCTCAGATACAGCCTTGTCTGTCCAACAGTTCCTTCCCTTCTTAACTTCTAATTTTAAAATGCTACTTTACTACACATAAGCTTCATTCAGTGTTTTTTTTAAGCTGCTATTAAAAAATGTGTGTAATTTATTTCATAAACTTAAGAGACTACGTTCTTGGGAGACACCGTGAAACACTAACTGAAGATCCACCCCAAGGAACCCGACCTGTCTTTTCAGACCAGCGTGCTCCCGAGGAACCCTGCAGATGCTGAAGGGAGGCCAAGGATGAACAGGAGTTCACAAACATTGCTTCAATTACAAGATCTAGGACCTGAGTTTCAGGCAGGGTGGGTGGGAATTCAGACATTCTCAGCAATGACCTACTTCTGCTACTGTCAGAATCACCAGGAGTTCTCGCTCTGGAGGTCAGCAGGAGGACAGCCAGGCCAGTCCACACATCCACTGAAGTCCCGAGCAAGGAGCTGTACCGCCGGTGAGCGGGGGAAGCACATAACACAAACAACACCAAAATGTGCAAACTGATCAGGCAATAGTTTACTTCAGTTTAAATCGTCTGACCCAACAAGGAACGCGTTAGTGCTCAGGATGAAAATCGCATTCTAGTAAATCATTAACGCTCTTGGCTCACATCTCACGCCACTGTGGAGGCAGCGGGATCTGCTGCACACCTCGGGGCATGTCTACCACAAACACAGAACCAGAGACAGGCCAAGATGAGTCTGTACGCACCCGGCGGCTTTGGAACAGCCTCAGAGGCAGCCTGAAGCTGGCAAGTCGCAGAAGAGACGCCAGAGATGAAAAGCAGTGCGTGCCAAAAGGGGCGGTCGGGAACAGCCTGGTGAAGATGTTACAAACTGCTCCTGAGGTAAGGCCCATTGAGGGAAACAGGGCTGTGTTAAAAACAAACCCACGCTAGCAGCCACAAACACTTTCACCTACTCCTTCACAGCCTAAGCTACACTGCACCACCTTTCTCCAGCTTCTACACAGCTCTTACTACCGTGACAGCCCGTGTTGCAGCCCTGAGTCCTGCAGCACTTTTGGCAAGTGCAGGCCTGATTATTGTGCCCTGTATCTAGAAATTAATCACACTGCAGTGTCATCGCTGAGATTCGCAAACATCATTTAGCAAAGCAGAATACTTTTGCCAACACATCGGCATGCCTTGTCTTGAGAGCTGGTTATAACATATCATTGTATTTACAGCAGCACAAAAAGAATGTGTAGGTAGGGCCCAACACACTTGTTTCTGGCCCGTACCTTTTAATGACATCCAAACTCCAAATTATGCTTGAGATAAACTCCGATTTGTTCAAAGCAATCTGACTAGATGGTTTGTCTAGTCCGTTGCTTCACACACCAAAGACTCCCCAAAAGCCTCACGCCCCTATTCTGCGTGCCACTCACTAAGTGCTGCACGGGACAGAGACCTTGGGTTTCCTCTCAACGCAAGTGCGGAAGTCCGAGACTACACAATACCTGTCCCATCCTGACTTTTCACTGCATTTTCATTACATTTCCTGAGCAATATGGAACAAGTCCAGGTATTTAGGCCAGGATTTCAAATGCTCTTACTTTATTCTTTGTGAGATTTTGTATAGCTCATTCTCAGCTGATACAGCATAGTGCATGTCCTCATATTTTGATGTACCAGTTTTCAGATGTTTGATTCGGATTCTTCCAAGGTGGATATGATGTGAAAATTCTTTATTTTAAATCTTTAGATTCTACACAGAATCTACCAACAATTACGCCAATTCTTTCAAATCCAAGTAGAACAGAAAAATAAACCATAAGCTCTCTGGTTTAACTGATGTCCTGTATATTACATACGCACAGTACGTGGAATATTGGGTGCCTCATCTGTTATTGAGAGTCCTTGTATAAAAGCACCATAAAAAGAATGAATTATTAACCACTATGAATTGGATCAGGCGTATATCAAAAAGTTCTTACAAACCAATGTGAAATAGCTACAGTCTGAGCTAGAAATTATTTCTTTTCTTCACGGCCCTGAGCAAGTTTCAGACTGGCCATCTGTCAACCTTTCCGTCTGCATTACCACTGCTGACTGTTTGAACTCAGTAACGTGTTTACAGAACTAAGCAACCAAAAGTTATGTGTTTTGCTTGTATAATTTGTTCTGCAATCACACAAAGCGCAAAACTTCTTCCGGAGTAGGATCAGGACCTTCACATTGCACTCATATTTTCATTCTAGTCATATAAATAATATAAACAACATCTCCCCTCCCTCTCCAAACATCTCAATCCTCCCTCAAAAACAAGAATATGAGAACAAAAATCTAAATGTCATTGTCAGAGTGTACAGCAACGAAGAATTCCCTGTTGTGCGTTTGGCTTAGTAGACAGTTTAATACCAAGGTTTTATCCTTCTAACGTTTATGAAAACACTGTGTCAATTTAAATGAATCTTTACAAAACAGGCAAAATCTTGCAAACCTCAGGCAAAACTGTCATCAAGAATGTTGCCTGAGTAAAGACTATTGCACGTAGATTAGCAATGTTATTTCTTTCTTCTCTTGATTGTGCAGACAGTATTACAGCAAAGGAAAAAAGAAAAGAAATCCAAACAAATGCCACACAAAAATAAAACACACACACACAAAAATAAAACCCCCAAACAAAAAGCCCAGCAAAACATAGCAATCCACTGGAGACAGATTCATTCATGCCTAAAGAGAATGGGAAAGAAAAAAACCCACGCACGATAAGTGAGAGTCCAGTGGACAGCTGAAGAAACCTTCGAACACCACAAAGATGAGGGCAGAGTAAGACCTGGGGAAGAATTATGATCAGGAAAAAAATATTAAGAGGCCACTGTGTTTGCAAAGTCAAGCATCTGTCAATAAAAGCTAGTTAAGTGTGTCAATATAAATTAAATTCAATCCTCTTTTATGCTGATACAAAGTAAATTCAGTTGGCTTTTAAATGTGTGTTGTAAAACCCATAGTGTGAAATATCTATTATCTTTTCATAAGATACACACCTAATTCAATTCATTGAGTAGTTAATACATTTTTAACCATTAATATTTAGCACATAACCCCAAGTTTAGCAAAAAAAACCCCAACACATTCCAACCAAGCACAAAATGCAATTTTTTAACAGCTACTTATGAACCTTGCCATATGAGCATTCTATAAACACTACTAAATTTAGCTGCACAATACCCAATGTGTTAGGTGGCATCATTTAGTTTATTTGACAATTGCTGACTTGAGAGAGGAAAATTATGACCAAAAACAATTATTAATTTCAATGTCTGCTTTAAAAAAAAGCACAAGCATTTAGCTTATTTGTAACAACATATGCAGCTCACTTGTCCCTTCTGCAAATTTGACTGCAGATGTTTTATGCTGAGCACCCAAAAATGAAAACTATCCAATTACTGGCCCAATTTGTAGTTTAAGCGACTCATCCACAACAACTGTGGAGTCAATGGAGACACTAGAATTTATTTTGGAGAATTAGCAGAGGATAAATTAGGTTGCAGAAGACAAAAAAGAGTCAATCGCAACATACCTTCAAAAGAAGAAACTGGGAAATACGCACCATTCATCTTCACTCCCTGGAAAACTGTTGAACAACAATTCGTTAGAACCTTAAAATAACTTGCAGAGAACTAGCCTGTAATTATCAAGATCAAATCACAGCATACCCATTTATTTCTATGATAAGAGAAGACTTTGATCAAAAGGGAAGAAGTAGAAGGAAACAAATTTCTTATAGTGAGAAGTTTGATGATGTGCTTCACAACTTCCTCCTAACTAAACACATAGCTTATATAAAATTCCTGCAAGTTTGGTGCAAAAGTATCTACAAAACTATAAAATAAAATAAATTCTATGTAATGACTGACTGGCTATCGGAAGGATGTTTCTGCTGTAGCTCTGTGTAAGTCTCCTAGGGATCCATATTCACAAATCATTTCGCTACCGTGTCACGTGAAACAGAGAATAGGCACATTAAATCTACAAAGAGCAGCAAAGTAGGAGTATCAAGTGTTACGGGTTATGGGATTAGGAAAGAGAAGGGATTATGAAAAAATAGAGAAGTTTGTAAATGGAGAGGTGTTTTTCCCGAAATAATACCATCATTATCAGAATTAGCCTGGAAACTAGAAACGCCCAATGCATTTTAAACAAAGCTTTCAGAATTCCTTCTCAGTTTATTTCTCGGGATATTTGTTCCCAACCTTCTGTGGATTCAGAGGCAGGCTGAAGAGCATTGGTGTGGATTTGTCTACAAACAGCACGGAAGTGGGTCTCGATGCATTAACTGATGTCAGGTCGGCAAAGCAGTCATCTGCAACACAAATGTTGACAGCTGCCTTCAAACTTCATTGATATTTTCAAACCACATTTTTGTTCTCTAGTTGTTGTATAAAATACTACATCTATACAGAAATTCCACTGGCGACCAGAGTTACGTATCTACACATGTAATAATAAATGATGCTTCTGACAACTTTCACATTTTATCACAAATCTTACAATAGAGATTTCTGTTAAATCCCACAGTCATGCCATCTGAAGGAATCAGGCTTTCTTTTTAAGAGGCAATATGCTGAGCCGCATGTTTATGGAGAGCTCACGGCTTGCAGCTGAAAGAAATACAAAATCCTACATATTTATTATTTTTATTAATTTCATAATGTTTAAAGAAATCGCATAATCTGAGAGAGCTCGATCTTTTATTTCAAGGTTGATAATAACGAAATGACAACAAGCAGATGTTTAAAGAAACTGCAAAGGGAAATCTCAGCTGGGACTTGACAAGACAAACAAACCCAATGATTAAAAAGACAGACATTTTTATAGCCACAACAGCTTCCTGCAGAGAAATATCTTGATCCTGGGCCAAATCCCTGAGTCCTGTAGGCTAGAGGCCTCTAACTCTGTTTTTATTACGACCTCCCTTGAGTAGGTTTCTTCTGCAGCGGTGGGTTATTTGCCTAAGTAATTAGCTCATATTTAGTAGATAATATTGTCATTCTTTCAGGACTAGTATTATTAGCTGTCAGTAAAAAATTGCCATGTCTTAGCAGCTTTTTAAGGAGAGGAACCCCACTCCTTCTGTGTACCTTTGTTGCACAATTAGGCTCCCTCAAGAACACAGGAGACCTGTATTAGCTGAGGAGCTGGACCGTAATGCGCTTCAGTATCCCTTCAAATGCCTGGTGCCCTCTAAAAAGAAATGTTTCAGTTTGATCTACCTCAGTACTTGCCTGTTACACAAAAATGCATTCAAAGAAGAGCTTGTAATCGTGATATACGCTCTTGGCCACGGCCAAACGGGTCCAAAACTCCAGTATGAACTCCAGGGACACCCTTTGTTCAGAGGGCGGTTTCTTTGCAGGGGGAATATCTTCATAAATGTAACTCCAAGCGCGTACCTCCAACAGCTAATCGAGTCCCCCAGCACCCCATAGTATAATAGCTCAGTTAAGTAAAAAAGTAAAGGGAAAAAAGGAAAAGAAAGGAAGACTTGAAAGATTCCTCAGTGATGAAATAAACAAAAAAACCTACTCCTTCCCTCTCTGCAACACATTAAAACAGCTCGGCAGATTTTTACCCTACAAATGGAAATGTAAGGGTTTCTTAATGATTTTTAGTAATCTCTTCAAAGTTGCCAAGCAGAGACTGAGGCTTACGTATTTGGTAGCCACATGGTTTAAAACAGCTTAAGTAACACTATCCACTAGGCTGTACAGAAACACCAGCAGACAGGGGAAGAAATTCCCTATGCATTTAGTTATCACAGAGGAAATTTGGAGAGAAGGGGAAAATGTATAGCTATAATATTAATGAAAATTCATGCTCTGTGTTACACCTTGTAAATGTAAATGAGTTACAACATATTTGAGAATTAAATTGAGCATGGAACCAATTAATAAGCAACCTCAGGCATCACAGTGACCCATTTGTGCAAAGTATTAAAGAAAAACATTTCATGGAGGATTCCCCAAATCCAGTCTTTTGAGGTAAAACAACACATTTGATTTCTGCTTCCTAAGGAAGTGGGGAAAAGCATTTCAGCATGAGCTAGAGACATTTATTTCAATGTTTGTTTAAAAAAAACAAAGTTCAAAACTTTATATGTAAATTAAAATATAGAACATGCGGCTATTTTAAACATTCAGATCTAAAGAATACCAGTTAACGTTAAATTTATCACAATATAAACTGAACCTACGTATTAATTCAGTGGGATAAATAAAAAGTAGAGACAGTTCTGTAATCAAAAGGAAACAGGGAAATCTTCTGTACTTAAAGGAGCAAACGGATATTATAACAAAACTGAAAAATCAGGGGAAATATCACTTAACTGTAGTAAGCTTGGGAACTCAGGGCAGCCAGCACGCCTTTGCTGTGTAAGCATCCACCTGCCTCGATGTACCTGACTCAGCTAATCTGCCACAGGAAAAAAAGAAGTTACATATATAATTTCGTTTTCAAACTGTTAGTGGCATTCTCAAAGCTTATTTCATTCAAACATATTCTAGTGGAAAATTCTACTCCCTCAAAATCATTATTCATTCTTCTGGCCAGCCCCACGCTATTTTTTGAATATACTTAAGAACAGGAAAAAGTCTGCTGCCCCTCGCTCTGCTTTCAGAGCTGAAGTACATCCTTCCTAGGAGCTGCTGTTATTCTAAAACCGTATGTTGAAGCTTTTTCACTTTTTGCTGCAGGTGGTTCCAATCTCAGACCCCTGGCAAAAAGCCCTGCGTGGCAAGTGTCCAAAGCCCCGGCTACCTGCAGAAGCAAAATCCAGTATTCCAACTTACTGCCTTCGGAACACACAATTTATCAGTTCAGTTTTCCTACGTCAAAGTTTTTACCAAACCCCACATTAGGAAAATGTTTCAGGGTTTGTGAATTTATGCATTTCAGTAGCAACTAAAAATTTCTCATTCTCCTGCGCTCCGCAAACCGAGGGCTTTCCTTCTGTGCCAGCTGGACACAGCAAAAATGAAAAATAACTCACCAACAGTGATGTGATTTAAGACAGCTGCATTCTCCCTGTCATTAATTTCGTTTGAGTTCGGTATCTGCAGAACCTACACTGGATAAAGACAAAACCACCCTGGTGAATTTTTACGTTTGTGTTATTTTTTTTTTAAATTTGCTTTTTACATTAGGTCTAAGAAACATTGCCTTTACAAGGAAGGAAGAAATCACGTTTGGGATTAGCAGATGATAATTTTTTCAGTGGTAAACGCAATCATTGGTCATCAAGCAGTAATATAAAACTTTGTCGGCAAATCCTTGCTAGTATCGACATCTGAATTCCATTTACAAACTTAATTTTTCCCCTTCGCTAGCAATGCCAGTGTGGCTGGCTGTCTTCCCCTTCATTTAAGGAAAAAATCACTTTTTATTTGAGCTTCTGCTTCCAGATTATATTTTTTTGAAAAAGCAAGTGAAAATTGCTATTATTATATTAAATAATTAAATAATACTTCATCTCTGTCAGAGGCTGCAAAGCGCAATCAGGAATACAAATGCGTAACTACTGATAATGATGTTTGTTGTTATTATCAGTGGCATAACCAGAGAGAGAATGCGGCCCTTTGTATTGCGCATGTATATGATTTATAGGTGACAGACAGTTAAATGAAAACCCTTCCCTCCAGCATGAGGTGAAGCAGCCTGGCACATTGTGTAGACCAGGAAGAATGGCTGGCAACTCCTGAAGACCATCAGAAGAAAATTCATGTGCTTGTGTAATGAACCACAGAATAAACAACAACATTCTAGCAACACATGGGTATCACAGCACGGGGGGCCATTTGGGAAGCACACGACTTCCCAAATTCAGAAGAGTGTTTTAAGATAAATAAATAAAGTAACATTTCAAAGTACGCCGAAGATCTAAATGTTAACAGAGTTATAAAATGTGTACTTTCATTCTTGTTAAGTGTGTTAACTATTAATAAAAAACAGGCATTATCTGTTTTACCCATCCTATCTTCAGTATTGTCTGTACTGTACACAGTTAAAAGCGTTATTGCTAAATTATTCACAATAAGAAGTTCATTATTAAAGATATAAACCAGTTGAATTTCTGCTAGGGAGAAACATCGCCACTGATGATACGCTGGTTTGACAGCGCAGGAAACTCAGATAGCGCCCATCCAGCAATGCACTTCAGCAAACGCCCAGTTCTAAGCACTTCTGTGGTTGCTTTGATGGCGTTTGGATCCCTTACACACACGCAGTCAGACACAGGCTGAGGCATTCACGCAAGCAAAGCCCCTCACCGGGACGGACAGCTCCTGCCGTGCCCACCCGCGTCCCTCCCGACTGCCTGGGAGCCTCCACTGCAGCTGCCGAGAGCTCTACGGCGACTTCACCCTCAGCCTCCCCCCAGAGCCAGCCCCGAGGGGTGAAACTGGTGCCAGCTTTTGAGAGGGGGCTCACAGAAGGGACATAAAAGGTAGAGACAAGGAATAGTTTCCTCAAACAGGCCTCTGACCATTTCTGGACCTTGGAAGTCTTTCATCACTGAATCTAACTTCTGGTTGTTTGGAGATGCAGCCGCCAGCACCACGTCTGAACGTCACTGTTTATCGAACGCGTCACTTCTTAGGGCTGACGGGTTTCAGTCCCATCACCGCACCAGTTCTTCCCACCTTCCCCAAGAAAACCAACGGCTACGAGGCAAAGGTGGCGGGCTTGGCTCTTGACAACACCGCTAACCACCAAAATAATCTTGTGGTCACGACACCGAGACCTAATTCCACCACCAGTAACCTGAACACCCCTACACCCGCAGACAGCAGCGCCCAACGCTCACCGTGCCCGCCCGTCCATGGCGCCGGGGGGGCCTAAGACGCAACGAGCGCTACCAAAGGTGACAAATTCCAGAGACTCAGGTAAAGCCAAAGACAATGGCTGCCATGGGCGGGTGAGTTCGGCTGGAGACCACCTCCGCCAAGGCCAAGGGCCCACGCCAAGGTCGGCCACCTCCTGGCCGAGCAATGGCGAGCGCAGCGGGGCTGGGCCCCCTCCGACAGCCGCCAGCGCGGCGGGGCCCGTCAGGCGGCGGGACAGCCCCGACAGCAGCCGGCAGCGGGCAGCCCCGGGGCGGCGAGGCG
>Ga0065711_1032491_pt1 | contig 27234 bp, 8 predicted proteins | sample Hoacrofraction12_FD_59098 | JGI IMG/M metagenome (GOLD analysis project Ga0065711, IMG submission 59098) | Hoatzin crop microbial communities from Cojedes, Venezuela - Epithelial fraction 12 v2 (version 2) | ecosystem: Host-associated > Birds > Digestive system > Esophagus > Crop | place...
CAGAACAAGGGGCAATGGGCACAAACTGAAGCACAGGAAGTTCCGTCTGAACATGAGGAAGAACTTCTTCCCTCTGAGGGTGACGGAGCACTGGAACAGGCTGCCCAGGGAGATTGTGGCGTCTCCTTCTCTGGAGATATTCAAGACCCGCCTGGACAAGGTCCTCTGCAGCCTGCTGTAGGTGATCCTGCTTCGGCAGGAGGGTTGGACTAGATGACCCACAGAGGTCCCTTCCAGCCCCCACTATTCTGTGATTCTGTGATCATTTTCTCTGTTCCATTGTTGCTTTTTTCTTCTCTCCCACTTTATCTATCTGTATCTGTTTATGTCTGTGATTTCCCATCTCTCTCTATTATAAATGTCCTTTCTGGGCAGTTCTCTCACCTCATTCTCCACTCTATTCTCAAATGATCAGCAAGTATATAATTACTTCTGGACTTATGACCATCTTGCGAGTTTGTTTTTTTTTTTAAACAGAATTAGCTTAAAGTGGAGATTTTACAGCTAGTAAAGCAGCACACTCTGAAAACACGAGACATGAATTGCTAAAACTTATACCTTTTTTTTCAAATGAAATGTTTTAATTCTAAATAAATCAGAAAATACCAAACAGGAAAAAAGTTACACAGCTGAATCTGTTTTGACAATAGGTGTTTGGCATTGGCTTTGCTCCTTCACCTTCTCCTTTTAGATGACCTCAGCAAAAAAACAGGTTTTCAGAACATATTGCTCACTAGAATCTTCTACTGATAAAAAAGTTTTTCTGTCTATGGATAGCATTGAATTCAACTCAAAAGGAAAACTACTGCAACAACAAATTTATAATATTTTTCACTGCAAATAATTAATGGGATAAGCTTAAATTTATTACAAAGAAATATTGCTTTATATTTTATATATGCCAAGAAGTAAAATAAGGAGGATGTATAAGTACAATTAGCAATCCCAAAAGCATACCAATGGGCATTAAGGAACCTTAACCTAAAAAGCAAATTCTTATATTCCCTGCCATGGCTTTTAGAAGGCAGCTGATATTATAACTGTTTTCTGAGGCCAATTTCAAAATAACATTTTGTTACTGTTGCCTAATAATTCAGAGAGCCTGTGTTAAAGCCAAAATTTGCCACTTTTTTACTGAACTGGTGGGGACAATGGCTGCGCGTATACCAAAACTGACAAGACTAGAATCTAGAAAAGTCCTAGGTGTGACATTATTTTTGATTAAATGTGCTCTGAAAGACAGTATAAAAAAAAGTTTCAAATTTCAGTTTTATTTCTACCAGTCTAAAGCTTATGAGTAAATAAAGCAAAGATTATCAAAAGGCTTTTTGACGGTTTTCTGATTGCAAACAGGTTTCTGACACCAGCTGCATTGCCAGTTCATCAAATGATCTGTAAGGAGTACCAGCATACACTGTGATTAGGTAGACTTTAGACCTGCTTTAGGAAACAACAGGAGAAAAATTCAGATGGTCTGAGTTTCCTGCAGAAGTCCAGGTATTGTATGTCTTCATGCAAGATCCTTAAGCCAAATCAAATGGCAATGCGCCTATTTGTAGGCATTTCCAAACGAGTAACATTATAGTATGAACTCAGTTAAGAAAACCTAGACACAACAGTTTAGTTCTTTAATTAAGGAAGAAGCCTAATGTAGCTCAGATTAGCTTGTAGGTGTAGCAGCAGAGAGAGCCCACAGGAATGGTTATCATGATAAATTTTTACTAGAAAATAATACTTCCAGTTTGACACGCATTCAGTAAACCAGTTCTTCATCATCTGATTTTGCCTATATAGAAAAACATCAATCCTTAAAGCAAGGAAAAAAAAATGAAACATTAATAGTGTAAGTACTTTAAATTTCGTCTTTTTAAGAAAAGCCATGACAACTAAGATGTCACTATAAGAAGAGCAGATACTTTTAAAAAATTTAAGTTTCTTGTATTATTCCATGTGACATTATCTTCATGCAGAAGGGTTGTTATATTTGCTCTTTCTATCAAATATTCTGTATGATTCTTGACTGCTTCGCCCCAAAATAATGTGAAATCATTTTACTCGGATTTTAATTAGTATTTTCAATGGAATGGAAATTTTTGTTACAGTTAAAAGATGTTTTCTGTCTAGCTGCTTGCTTCTCCAGTTTCTGTACCAAAGCACTGCGGTAAAAGCAAGCTCCAAATCCAAAGTACAAAACACCATTCACCTTCCAACGGACTTCAGGCAGCTCTTTCCAAAAACTTCTTATCTGAATGAAAACATACCATACAATTCTCTAACTTCTCTGCAAGGAATAATTATCATTAACCTTTTTCTTCAACCTGGACTGCAGTGGTAACAAATTCATGTAGTAACTTCAAGTGCTATTTCATCACGTTTCTGCAGTTCATAAGGGCACCACATTGTCAGAGATAGGTGAATGGAAGAAAGAACAGAAACTATGCATGTCACTGGCATCCACTCAATCACATAGGAACACTGAAATGACAAATAATTTTTCTGAGATTTAATATATTCACTTTTGTTTCATAAACTGCAAAATGCACCTTCCAAAGAATATTTGTCATAAAATTCTATAGAACTGAAATACTACTTCCAGAAACATTTTCTATTTTAACATAGCTCCTAAGCAAAACTAATTCTCTTTTATTGAAAGTTGATCTTCTTCACATGCATGAAGAATAATTTGATCATTAACATACTCTTTGAATACAATTTCTTTATACACTTCACAGAATAGCATTGCTGAATATCAGGAACCTAATGCACACTTTTTAGATGCACACACATATATATACACATATACATACACGTACTATATTTTTGCCCTTGCAAAACCACTTCACTCTGCTAAGTGAAGAGGAAAGACCCATCACATCAGAAGAGACACTGGAGTTGAGTAAGGCAGCCCGATCTGCTCTCTGTGTGACAACCAGAGCACTAAGAAAGGGCGACGAGTGATAGTAGTACGCAACTCCCTTCTGAGGGGTACGGAGGCACCCATTTGCCGACCTGATGCATTCTATTGAGAGGCGTGCTGCGTACTGGGGGCTCATATCAGGGATGACACCAAGAAACTAACTAGCCTCGTACACTCCACTGACTATTATCTGCTGCTGTCCTTTCATGTGAGCACCAGCGATAGTCAGGAGCAGTCTGAGGGGTAGAAAGAAGGATTACAGTACCTTGGGAGTGCCAGTGAGGGACTGCAGAGTGCAGGCAGTTTTTTTCATCGATCCTCCCATCCAAACACAGGAAAGAGGTTTGAAAGAGCCAGTCAAATCTGGCAAATCAACAAACGGCTACAGGCCTGGTGCCACAGACAGGGGTTTGGTTACTCTGACCATGGGAATCACTTTGAGAAACCTGGCCTATTGGGGGCTGATGGGGGTCCATCTGACAGAGAAACGGAAGAGCATCTTTGGTTAGAGGCTTGCCAAGCTGGTAAAGAGGGTTTTAAACTAAAGATGCTGGGGGAGGGGAACCTTAATCCATCCCACTCCTACCAGTTGGATGCTGGTCCCAGCAGTAGATGCCCAGAGCCTGGAGAAGGATCACAGGTCAGCAGGAGAGCACCTCAAGGGCAGCACAGATGAACTCCAGCCAGTAAATCAGCTTTACTGGGGGCCCAAATTAAATGGCTCTATGCAAACGCATGCAGCATGGGGAATAAAGAAGAGGAGTTAGAGATGTGCGCAGGCGTACAGGGCTAAGACCTCACTGGCGTCACGGAGACGTGGTGGGATGGCCCCAATAACGGCAATGTTAGAATGGAAGGATACAGGCTCTTTAGGAAGAATGGGCAGGGGAGATGAGGAGGGAATGTCACCCTCTAGGTCAATGACCAGCTGGAGTGCATGGAGCTCCACCTGGGTCACACTGAACGAGTTGCAGTCAGTGGCTCTATGTCCAAGTGGACACCAGTGACAAGTGGGGTTCCTCAGGGCTGAGTTCTGGGAACCGTGCTGTTTAACCTCTTTGTCAGCAACATGGACAGTGGGACTGAGTGCACCCTCAGCAAGTTTACCGACGACACCAAGCTGTGTGGTGCAGTTGACACACTGGAGAAAAAAGATGTCACCCAGAGGGACCTTGACAGGATTAAGAAATGGGCCTGTGCGAACCTCACAAGGTTCAACAAGGTCAAGTGCAAGGTCCTGCACATGGGCTGGGGCAATCCCAAGCACAAATACAGGCTGGGCGGAGAATGGATTGAGAGCAGCCCTGAGAAGGAGGACTTGGGGGTGCTGGTTGACAGCAAGTTCAACATGACCTGGCACTGTGCGTTCACAGCCCAGACAGCCAACCTTATCCTGGGCTGCATCAAAAGAAGCAAGGCCAGCAGGTCAAGGGAGGGGATTCTGCCCATCTGCTCCGCCTTGTGAGACCCCACCTGGAGTCCTGTGTTCAGCTCTGGAGCTCTCAGCACAAGAAAGACACAGACCTCTTGGAGCAGGTCCAGAGGAGGGCCACAAAAATGATCCAAGGAATGGAGCACCTCTCCTGTGAGGAAAGGCTGAGAGTTGGGGCTGATCAGCTTGGAGAAGAGAAGGCTCCAGGGAGACCTCATAGCAGCCTTCCAGTAACTGAAGGGGGCCACCAAGAAAGCTGGAGAGGGACTTTTTACAAGGGCATGTAGCAATAGGACAAGGGGTAATGGCTTCAAGATGAAAGCGGGTAGATTTAGATTATATATAAGCAGGAAATTCTTTACGATGAGGGTGGTGAGGCACTGGAACAGGTTGCCCAGAGAAGTTGTGCATGCCCCCTCCCTGAAATTCATAGAATCATAGTTTGGAAAAGACCTCTAAGATCATCAAGTCCAACCATCAACCCAACACACCGTGCCTACTAACTTGTTCAACGCCAGGTTGGATGGGGCTCTGAGCAACCTGGTCTAGTGGCAGGTGTCCCTGCCCATGGCAGCGGGGTGGAACCATATGATGTATAAGGTCCCTCTGAACCTAAACCATTCTATGATTCTACGACATAAAGCCTCCCTTTATGAAAGTACATAAGCAACTGCCTAAATCTAGAGCTGGACAGTTAATTCATTGCTTCTGAGTTTTAGCCAAGCCAAAGGAATGAAAATAGATTTCAAATTGACCTAAAATGGGAATGCTTTTGTTTTCTCTATAAAAATGATTTCTGGATTCATCAAGCTCTTAAATACTATTAAAAAAATTTACACAAATTCTACAACAAAACAAAATATCAAAGTGAAACTTACATATATTTCATCCTAAATTTTCTTCTGTCCAGGAATCATTTATGAATAATTTTGATGCATAAAAATATGCATTTCATTAACAATGAAAACATTATCATCTTAAAAACATTTACTAGACCTGATTTTAAGTATATGCCTATTCAGTTAAACATACACTTAAAAATTAAGTCTTTGCATCCTTCTACCCAAAGAATTCTTTAGATTTACGTAAAAAATGTGTCCCTTGCATTAGGATTTAACCCTCAAAACAAATCCCAGTAGTTTAAATTGTTCTAGAAATTCAACTCAAGAATTCATCCACCTATACATTTCTCACTAAATATACAACAACTGCTATTTGTATAACAGGACTTCAAGTATGTTCTCGATTGAATAAAAATACTTTCCTGAATTGGAATCAAAATACCTTCCTTTTACTTGTGACTGATCTTTGACAGTTCCTTAAGATGTCCTTTTTACTAAGATTTACTGCCTTTTGCAGCCTGCCTAGTCTCCACAAGACAAAAAAAGAAATCAAAAATGCTCAGAAGGTTCTTCTGTGTCCTCTGAAAACAAATTTAGAAATGGAGGCATAGGTCCAAGAGAGAGAACAGGGAGCAGATACTATCTTCAGACAGCTTTGCAGTAATAAAGAAAAAGAACACTGGCAAAGATAATTAAAAATTAATGATAGAAAACATGAATAATCCTAAAAAAATACTGCAGAAATTTTAAAGTGGTAATAGGAAATAGTGTACAAATATTAAATACCATTCAGATACAAATGTCTTATGTTCAAATGAGGCCTTATGTTCAAAGATGGCCTTGTGTTCAGTCTTCACCTTCATTAACTGTGCTGGTTTCAGCTGGGATAGGGTTAATTTTCTTTCCAGTAGCTGCTGTGTTTTGGATTTAGTATGAGAAGAATGTTGCTAATGCACTGGACATTTTTAGTTGTTGCTGAAGAATCAAGGACTTCTTTCCGTTTCCCACATTTGGCTAATGAGCAGGTGTACAAGAGCTGGGAGGGAGCACAGCCAGGCAGGCTAATCCAAGCTGGCCAACAGAAATATTCCACACCACAGACGTCATGCTCAGTATACAAATGTCAACTGGTGGGGGGCAGGGATCCATGAGTTCTGCAAAGCCTGCTCAGGGACATACCGTGCAATCCGTCATTTGGCAGTGAGAAAAACTATTGTGTATCACTTGTTTGCGTATTCTTTATTATAATTATTATTATTCTTTCCTTTGTTGTCTTGTTAAATGGACTTTATTCCAACCCACGAGTATTACTTTTTGTCCATTCTCTTCTCCTTCCCACTGGGGGCAGGAGGAGCGAGTGGCTGTCTGATGCTTAGCTGCCAGCTACCAGGTTAAACCATGACATTAGCATAACGCAAATTTTTCACCCATTCTAATTTCCTTATAAACGCAAATACCTCCATTTGGGCTTAACTCATCCTTAATCTTGACCTTGCTGGCTCACTGGAATAAATCTCCAAGGCTGACGAAGCCAAGGTGAGTACAGGTGTAGAGATGAAGAATATCAGGTATGACTACACCACGCTGTGCAGCTTGACTGTTATCTCACGTCACGCTCACCGATTTATTCAGACTAGGCTTGGTTACCCTAAGTGTACTACCCTTGTGAATGACTGGAGTCAACACAGAAAAAAACACCTGTGAAGAAAGTATCACATATGTTTCCATTCTAAACCATCTTTGCTTGGCATATGAGTGTAAATGAAACTGTTAAAAGCCCTCATCAAACTGACACCATGTCCTCCAAACAGATGGTCCCAAATGCAGGCAGGCAGGATGTGATATTTGGACACGGTCTGTGTTTGCAGAGCACAGGGTTTTAAGCCAAGAATGTTTCAGCGGCTGAACGTCCGGAGTTTGTTCCAATCCTGCCAGGGTATACGGCATCCCCAGTCAGAAATGAACTAAACACAATAAAATAAAAGATTTTTCAATACAGCAGAATGTGAGTTATAAGTCACCTTTTATCACAGAAGCTGGGAAAATGCTTTCAAATTAAGGATCCAACCATTTTTGGCTCTCAAGAGAGGACCTTTTTGAAACTGGCAAAATGCAAACTATCCATATTCCATTGGGTTTTATTTAATTTTATATAACTATTTTCACCACGCCTCAGTGAGCTGAACCCACTGTTCTGTTTCATCGTTGCTGCTTGTCTAACTCCACATGCTATATGAGATACGAACAGAGCTCACGGCAGTAGTCAGATCATTGCAGCAGGTCTCATGAAAATTGCATCAAGGTGACAAACTGTGATTGCTAGCTTGATAACTCTGCAATACAAAACAGAAATTTGATTGTTTCATGTTTATACAATTAAAATTACCAATACTATATGCAGTAAGTCACTTGTACTTATGATGCGGTTAGATCTCAAAGTCCATTCATTTTTACAGTCTCCATCCTATAGATTCCACAAGTCCATAAAGACTTTAGTAATTAAACATGGGAATAACAGGTAACAGAGAGAAAGATGTAAACACATGAAAGCTCATACACTTTATCCATATATTGTGTCTAATGATTTTTTAAAGTATATTCAATGGATTTGACAAAATTCCTTACAGATTCACTGTACAACAAGACTGAACGATCTGCTTCCTTTCAAAGTTCAGGATATGCATTTACACATCTCTGAGAACAGGACTCTACATCTATTTGACTGTAAACTTACTGCAGTTTTTACCATAAATAGTTAATACTGATTATAACAGATATATAAAAATAATACATATCTAGAAGCTATTAGCACATCACCAACTATTGTACAATGACTGTACAACTATTGTACAATGATAGAGTACAATGTACTCTGTCTTAAGCCAGTTTCAAAAAGACAATACAGGAAAAGCAATATTCTATTAAATTACATTGAAAAAAACTCTAGAAAAAGCATGAACTGTCTTAGAAAATCTTTCTGAGAAGCTATAACATCAACAGTACCTTCTCACAATCTGGGAGATTACTAGTAATGTTCCTCATCTGCTGAATCAACTGGATGATTTGATATATTGATATATTTGATATATTGATATATTTGATATATTGAGAAAAAATCCTCGCTTTGGAAGTGAAAAAATTACCTACGGCATTAGAATTACTCTGTAGCTAATTACATTGCTTTACTTTTGAACTCACAAATGTGTTTGCATTTATTTGTTCTCATTTTGTGTGGGACAAGACTTTTGTCTCTCTGAAATTAGCAAAAACTTTGGTGATATGAAAAAAATGTAACCTTTGTTAGAATGGAAGACAGAACCCATGGAAAAACATACAAGGCCTAAACTTGGTGAAGAGTCATTGGCATTAGCAAAACTTTCTCTTACTTAACAGCATTGAGGAGGGCAAGTGCTCAGGAAGAACTCAGGATATTCTTTACTGTGATTTGTAACACTTTGGGTATTGGTCTCCAGCACTGGATGACCATTTAATCGTGTCTTTGAGAAATGTAAAGCTATGCTCTTGAATTGAGTTTCTGGGTGTTTCAGTGAACTTGTTCAGGAAAGTCTTCTTCAATAGAGTGATCTAGGACACCTTAGTTTGAAAGTTTTAAACACAGTGATCACAGCTGAGAGGTCTCTAAGCCAAAGCTGTGAGCATAGTATTTATTACCATTGTTGCTACAGAAGTGCTTGTGTTGAACAATGAAATCAAATACAATTGAAACATTCACCCCATCTCAAAAACTGAAGTGCAAATGCCTTCAGCTGCTGCTTAGGTCAATACCAACAAAATAACTTTTGCTATACTTGAAAAATTCAAAGACTACAAAAATAGCTGACTAATTACATTTCTTAGGATAGCACAAAGGTTGTAGAGATCCAAAAAAAAAGCAACTGTTTAATTCTGTTACAATTCTAGCTTTGTAACTATCAAACAGTATTGTATCCAAACAAAGTAAGGTTGGAAATATGATTCTGCAGTGTTGTCATATAGCAGAACATTAAATTTCACAAAAAGTATCACAGCTTACCAGACATTTTATGAAATCAGTAATTTAGTCAGTAAGGAGAATTTTACTCAGACAAGTTCGGGTATTTTACTCAACGACTCAAAATAGTAAAATCCTTCACAGTAAAATTCCTGATAAGAAATCCCTTTTTTATCACGTAACTGATGTATTTTCTAACGTATTCCATGACACATTTTTTTTTTCTAATTCAAATTCAGTATGTTTGCTTGAAGCAGCAACTAATCTCACTGCTTAATTCAAAGCTACCTTTCAAACTAGCCTATCAGTTTCACCTTTATTAGTACCTCTGTATAATGAAAGTCCATTGGTGATTTATTCACATTATGAACATATAGATGTTCAGTCCAAGATCTATTTGAGCTAAATCTGAGTCTCATGTCTCTCTCACGCTTAATATTTCCTCTCAGTATATCCAACACAAATATTTTTCCAGATCTTTTATATATAAATATATATACTTAAGTACACATATGTGTGTGTTCATATATATACACACATAAATATGGGGAGAAAGAGTGCGCATATTTTCAGAAAACTGTTGTTATTTTCCCTTAAATAATATTACCAGACTGTTTGTTAAAACACTAGGATCTTAAAACAGAAATAATCCCTCAAGGTCATGTGAGGTAAATTTGGACATATTCTCTTTATTACTATTAATTATCAATTAAATATGATACTATCAAAGTAAAGCTGTGAACAGTCTTTGTTATTATCTTTTACCTATACTGAAAATTGTAGTTGCACTTGTTACTACACAAATAAATGTATTTCATGGAAAACTACCTACAACGTACAAGACTGCAATAAGTGTTTTACATATAAACTCACTACTAACCTCGATTAAAAGTACTACGTCCTAAGAGGGGAGGAGATAGCTTTCCTTGTTGGTGATTATTTTCCTGAATTACTTTCCTTAGACCTGAATGCTTATATTAATTTTATTATTATTATGTATTTATTTTCTTGGTATGGTTTATTATGCTATGTATTCAAGGAGCCTATCATTGTTCCATATACAATAGCACAACTGACATAAAAACACATTCTCTTCCTCACTGCAGAAAGAGTATCATAAAAAGAATTATCATTATGAAATATATGTAAGTACTGCACACAGGAAACTTGAAGCAGTCTTTCCGACAGAATACTGGCATAGCCAATCCCCTCAATATCTACTAGGTACCAGCTGAAAATGGGTTACCAAGTTTGGGTACTAAATTTCAAACAAGCTAAGGACCCACTGAAAAAACACAGAGGAGAAAACCAAGCAAAGTCTGTGATCACATCAGTACCTCTGAGTCCTCTAAGCAGCAAGAAATGCACTGAGGGTCACATTACAGTGCTCCGTCTTTTCTTGATGGAAAAGTTACATGAAAGTGGTAGATTTGCTCTAGAGAAGAGAGGAAACACATAGACGCTTCTCATTGAAACACTATAAATCTTCAAATATGTAAAAAATGCCTCAGCAAAGAAAAGAACAAACTGGTCCCTTTGTCCACGTCCACCAGAGAAGAAAATACGACTGTTTTCGATCAGCCAAGGTCCCTAGTTCACGTTGCAAGGCACTGTCCCCCCATGTGCAAGGGTTCTACTTTCCCTTCCGGAAGGGCCTTTTGTTTTCCAGAGCAGTTCTCCACCTTGCGAAGATCAGCCCAAGGTCTGACACGGCCCCCCAAGGCTCCCTTTGCCAGATAAACATCAGTGTAATTCTGAACTGGGATAGACTACACTGACTTAGATCTTGTGCTATCATCACCATAACAAACACTACAAATCACTCTCTGCTAGCAACTCAGCACAGTCAGTCATACCATAGAGCAGTGAAGTACTGTGTGGGGAAAAAAAAAAATATGTCTAGTTTGTATTTTTTTTACCCTCTGGGTTATTAAAGTGAAGTACATCAATAGATTTCCTATGTCATAGTTTTATTTTCACAAGCAACTTCAAATATTTTGTTTACAACACAACTGTCTTACTGCAGTAAAAAGCGTGTTTTCTGAAACTATTACTTACCAGTAAAATTTCAAGCACAGGTCCTAAAGACTTGAAATGATTATAGATCTTAAATTCAGCACAAAGGCATTTGGACATTTATAGAAAGGCTTAAACATTGTACGAGGCTGAAAGAATAAGCCATACATATGTTTTAATTCTTAATTTAACGAGCATTTAATTTTTTAAAAAAGCCCATACATACTACAGTATTCTATAAGTAAATAATAAGTTACCTGCTTGGTCTTTAAACATTTTTGATATGACGACAGGCACTTTGTGCTCAGCACCACCCTGTAAAAGAAGCGTATTAGCCGTGAGATCACAGTTAAGACTGAAGTGAAAATTAAAAGAAAAACTGAAAATTAAAAGAAGAAACGAGAAGTTATCCATACCTTTATGCTTAAGCCCAAGCCACCAACTGGTTTTCTACGAAGTGTAACAGTTCTGTGCTTTAAAAAATTGTAGAAAAAATAAACTTAGGTGAAAACACAATATCTGAATAAGCATAGAAGATGTTTCTAAACTGGTTTTTACTTTTAAAAAAATTAATTCTCAAAGTTATTTTAAAATCTGAGTTACCAAGTTCAGTTCTGAAGTATCATTCAATACTGATTTATAGGCACATATTTAATTCCTTACCATAGAGAGGAGAACTTGTGTGTGAATTGTGCATGCAGACTTTTAGTATGTTTTTCTAGGGCTGAAGTGATATTCTTCCCAAACAGAAATTTTTACATGCTTTTGTTTTGTTTTGACAAACATTTTAATGAGAAAACTATATAAAGAGCTTTGAGATGCGCATTTTCATTGCTATCATGTATGCATGATATTTATTCTAATTTTTCAATCATAATTACCAATGTTTTCTACTCCTTATCTTCAGACGTATAGCAATTTTTTGCAGCATATGCCAAAAGACTTTTAGTGATAGTCTGCTTCAAATTGTTATTTTCTTACATTTCATGTTTAAGTGCATGAAGATGATAAACTTTTATCAATATTTATCTACAACAAGCTGTCATATGTTTAAAAGTATGCTGAATTTGACATTTCATTAATGTGTAACTCTTGGTGCCTGACAACATAATAACAGCACTTCATCTGTTGACAATAATTAGAGTTGAGGGGAACTTGTTTGCAATATGCTGAACAGTACTGCATAGCATGCCATTTTTAGAATAATTCTCGAACATATGAGATGAAATATTTTTTCTTTTTATGTGCATCAGAAATTATATGAGATTATTCCTATATGTATACTTCCTGATTATTTTATGATTTCACTAATTGAGACAAATGTAAATTTTTATTTCAGCAGTTAAGCCCATAATCTTACAGTAACATGTTAATTTTAGGTGTTGGTTTTTTTTCTAACACTCACCTTACTAGATATATGTTCATACTGATGCAGGGGAATGGGGAACACAATAAATCATAAATTTCAGGAGGGTAAAACTAATCCATATGGTAAAAAATTTAAGAATACTTTCATACTTTTTCAAAACTTCTCTCTTCTGTTCCTATGAACATTATACTACACCAGTCTGCGCAAAATATGGAAAAGCTTTGTATGAAGACACATCGTACCTGACATATCAAAAGATTTATATGATTCAATTTCAGATTATATAATTCAGCTTTATTGAAATCTGTGCTAATTCAAATTGTTTCTTCATTTTGAACTGCATCAAAACTTTTGATCAAAATTATCATACGCACTGACAAAGTTCAGATCCAATCTGAATGAGAAGTCTCTACCTTTAAATTCAATGACTCATTCCCAAGAGACATTTTCTAAGACTAAATCCTGTCTGCTTATTTAATTCATGTTTCTCTCCACCTATACTTAGACCCTGTAAACAAATTATCCCAATATATCTCATCACATATGGATGATAGAATAAATATTTTGACAGTCTAGATTGCTTTAGCTTCACTGGACAACAAATACAAAACCACTACATGGATAACTTTAGTCATTTTATAAAAGACAAGTACAGTATTATTTATTGGCATCTTACACATTCAACTACAACTAACGTGTATTTTTTATATGGTTGATGGGTACATTTCAAATGATAACATTGATGATATAATTGAGATTGTAGCCCTACAAAGCAATCTATTTGCATGACATTGTAATAATCTTGATATTTGTATTTTCATAGTTCATAGCATTGCTTATTACAGAGCTTTAAATATTCCTATTAAAAGACATGCAAAAAATTCCTTCTTTTAAAGATGTTCAAATTGCATAGTAAAATGCCACAGGCTGAGCATGATCAAGTGTCATAATCAAGATCATCTGCACAAACCTATTTCAATCCTATGCTCGTATATCATTTGCTACAACTATGACTAGCAGTCATACAAGACCAAACATCACATTTTATTTTCTATAGATAGATTTTTGTGACTGATTTTTAATTGAAAAAAAATCTGAACCGTGTACAATTCGAGAATATTAGAAGAAAGCTAACACTGGGTCAATATTGATAACGTGTAAATAGAGCCATGGATCTTCATTATACGACAATGCTTTAAGGTCAGATGATCATAAATCTGGCAATGAACCACCCATTCTATAATGGAATAACAGTAAAACCAGTTCATAGGGATTTAAAGAGGAATAATTTTAAAGGGAAAAGCTCTATAGGAAATAGTTTTTCAAATGACACGTATACTCACTATGAAATTTCTAATATTGATGCAGAGTACCAGCGTTGTAATAACTCTTCTAAGGCAGTGATCTGACATCCCACAAAAACTTGATTAAAAACATTAAACTATTCAAAAAAATATGGTGTATTTTAAGCACATATAAATTGTCTAGCTAAAAGATCCCAAATCAAAATGTAATTGAGATAAAGCTACTATTTAGTGGATATGCTTCTTGTGGGATAGTGACGGTACCCGCATTATTTTTGAAAAAAATCAGTGATCTGAAAAAAAAAATTGAAATTAATTTGCAACCATGTTTGTAAGGTACAACGCTTCTAATAAGGTAATGATGAACAGGACAGGTTCTAAGTACGCAGCACTTCAAGGTCAAGGTCATTTAAGGTCATCCTTGTAAAAATGAAAACAGCTCAAACACAGAAAAGCACTGTCTGGCAAAAGGTGGTCTTGCAAAAACCATAAACATGCTGAGTATGAGAAAAACCCTATGTTCCTGTAAAAAGGCACAGCCAAAAACACTAGTGTAATCCCACATCATCAGGAGACTACTAAGAAGGAGCAAAGAGACTATAAATTATTTCTGTATCTGGAAGTGACTTTAAATAATACACCCAGTTCTGATACGCTCATTTTGAAAATGATGTAAATAGATTAGAGAGGTAGCAGGCAGGAGCCAGAGGAACACCAAATAGCTTGAGAGATTTGTGTCGCAGTGAAACAGATGCCCGGAGTTAAATATATCTAGCTTTTTTAAAGCACTTTTCAGGGATGATCAGGCACAGTTTTAAAGCATCTTCCTTGGCAGAAGATGACCAAATTGTACAGACAGAAAATTTCAGTGACTTGAAGTGGAAAACATACACATTCAGCCTGTAGACACAAGACAAGATTTAAACTTTTGTAATATGGCACACCACAACTGGATTTTTAAAAAAGCTTTTAAAAGTACTATTTTTTTAATAGTAATACAGCCTTGAGACCTTACAGTGTACAGATGTTTCTTTTTTTTATCTTTATTTAAAGCAAGATCTGTCATATTATTTCATGAACATAAATCTAACTTAGTTTGAAATGCAGTATTGCTAAAATACTTAAGGCTTTTTTCATGCTAGTAAGCAGTATAGTATTTAGGTACATCCACATCAATGAAATCAGTTTCACAGCCTGCCACAAATATCGTCATTGTACAGAGCAAGAATGGAGGCACAAAAAGATTTAGGGACAATTAATTCTGTTTTAGTGATTTGAAATGCGTAAATGGTTTTTCTAAGCATTCATATGAACTTTACCTGTTCAAAGTATCTTGTTGACCAGCTTCAGCCTTAGCTTAGAACGTTCATCATTTTAACACATCATAATTTCACGCTAGAAGGTGAGAGGCACCTAATGCCTGATCAGCAGTGTTAATTTGGTGTTAGCTGACATACACGACACATCTAGGATCATATCGCACCTCTATTTCAGAGGAAGGATCATTCCCTGATGGATATTGAGACTACCCTCTTCTTGTAACCTCTCAACTCATTCCTTGCATATTTTCCAACATAAAAGACAACACAAAGCCAAGATACAAGTGAAAATAGCCTGCATATTTTTAACTTTCTAATATTTGACTTTGCATCTTTAATTTAAAGAAGGAAATTAAAAAACAATTTTGGGGGAAACCCCACAAATTCACATGGTTTGCTATCGGCTAGTTTCTATTTAGTCCTTCATTTGGACCCTTAAATCCATAATTCAGATGCTCCTTATTAGAGCCAAAAGAAAAATTGTGGGCAATTTAGAGGAAAAAATCTGTGGTTAATTTAGAGGAGATTCAATATTAGACAGCTGCTGAAGGCCAGACACTACTGAATTCAATTCCAGGTTCTGTAGGGAAATGTGCTAAATGGTAATTATTCTCCTTCAGTTGATCTCTTCTCTCTGTTCCCTCTAACTTATCCTGTTGTGGTCCCATTCTCTTCTCAGGACCTTTCTTTGCTTTTGTTCTTCCCCACCTTGTAACTCAAAATTCAGGAAGGTATTTTTCACTTCTCCTTCAAACCAAAGAACAGACTATTTATCTTGCAGTTCCAGTCTCACAAGCCATGCCTGTGCTAAAACAAAGCAGGCTGGAGGTTTTTCTCCAGCAGCGCAACACAGTAAATCTCCCGTCCACACTACTAAATTTTCCTTCCTTGAAAATGTTATGTCTACATCCAGACTACCTACCCGGTGCCCTACATGGCACATGTCATCTCCTGATTTGGTCTGAGGCACTGTTTAAGAGAGCTATAACTGACATTGGCGAAAGCCAAGACAGAGAGAACACCAACACCCAGCACAGACCACTTGGCACAAATTACAGCACAGCCAGGAAGCGCACTCACACGCAGTACAGACAACTGCAGGCCAATGTGGAATGTGGGCTACGGTTGCGTTTTGTTTTCTGGTAGAGATGAAGTCACCTAGACTCTGTATGATGGATCTCATAATAAACAAACAGAAAGAAAAAGAAGACCAACATACATTAACTACACGCACAGATTTAAATTAAAATATTTCTAACTACCCTTACAAGTATTGGTAGTATCGGTACTCATGTACAATAAACACATGTAACATAAAATACATCTTAGTATTACAATTTACTTAAATTCTGATAGAAAAGCATGTAATATTCTGACAGATGTCATGAAGTCCTTGGCCCAGAGAACATAAAAAATTTTTTGCTTAACATACTCTAAACAGTGATGCATCTATGGCTGGCACTATAGATACAATTTTAATAGTGTCCCACTAATAAATTATTTTATAAACTACATAATGAATATATTAATACTGGTACAAACATTCTTATAATTGTGAGTCAAAAGTTTAGACAAATTTAGGTTTCATGAAAGCAAATTCAACTAATAACCCTATCTGCCAAAGGAGAATTTGCTGGTTGTGCACACGAGTGACTATTGGTAACCCAGTTCCTGAATGTAGACTACTTTACCGGTAATCTGTCTGCTTGCCTCTGCTTTTTCCTTCAAGCTGTCAGCTGTGCGGAGTTGGAAGGAGAAGACTAACTGCCGATATGTTATCAGCAATCACTTGTATTAAAACCTAATCTTTATACAGACGTCGATTAAATGCCCAACTGACAGGTTTCAGCACTGTTAAGACCACTTTTGTGGAAACAGAACTGTGTGCACACACAGTATGTTTCAAATGTCGTCTAAAATAGAGAGCTGGTGTTCATTTACAGAGGTGACCGAATAAAGTTTCCATCAAATATTTGATTCCAGGCACGTACATTGAAATTAAACTGACATTTTCATAAAATGATCTATAGGGAACAGAAATCAGCAAGAATGTTGATGCCCAACCACGTGTGTAAAGCAAGGAGGCAAAGGCAATGATAGAAGCAGATGCCTGGCTGCCCAGAGAATGCGTAAATTGTGAAAAGCCTGGCAGACCTTTACGGTTTGCTGGTGCTCAACAACAGAAAGACAGAGCTGTAAATCTCCTGAACACAGAAATCAGCTTCAAAGGGCTGTCCTGCCATCTTTTCTCACAGAAGAAATGAAGGCAGAATTCATGGAAGATGAGAGTTTTCCAGTTTACTGTATTAGTATCAGAGATCCGAGTACCCTCCCTCCCCAGAGGATGAGGGCATATAGATCCAGCTTACTGAGGAGATTTTCAGGAACATCACACAGCAGAATACACAAGTCACAACTGGCAGGATGCAACAAGTAGGTGATGTAGGAAGTAAGTCCACTGGTAGTTCTCATAACAGATGATGTCAGTGTATTTTCTAGGTGCGAGAATTTCCTTCTTAAAGCCATGATCCCAGACAGCTGTAATGGTGGTAGACGACCACCAGCCAAATAGACAAATATGTTTATGACTCCAGGGAGAAGACTCCAAAATGTCTGACCAAACATGTGCAAGGAGGCGCATCCCACAGGAACCCTGCTTAGCCCAAGAAGCACCAGTGAGGTGTGGTCTGCATTTGTACCAAAAAAGTAGGGAAACACAGAAAATAAGTCCTAGGGATAAAAACCAGGTATCAAGAAAGGAAGCTACAAACCCAGACTTCTATACTAAGGTTCTCCAAAACTCTTCCAGTAGCCCCTGCAGGGCTGGGGAGACACGCAAAGTTTTAACGTCTCTAAAGAGATGGCTCAAGGAACATGGATTCAGGTTCATCAGAAACTGAGGGCACTTTTGGAATTTAGCCTGTAGAGGAGGCACAGATTTCATCTGAACTGTAAAGGACTCAAGGCTGCTGGTACTTCAAATTCAGAAAGGACATAACTGAAGTTTTAAATTGTAGCACTGGAAAAGTTAGCAGGTACAGAAGACAATATAATTATGGATGATGCTTCTATTATGGGTAGAAACAGAGATATTCTGTATCCTGAAATGGACAGGTCAGGGAGAGAATAATACGAACAAGAAATGCAAAATAGAGTGCCAGGAACAAACACTAAATCTGAAGTAAACAGAGGTATAAACACTCCGGAGAGGTAGAAAAAACTCTAATACTGGGGTGCAAAGTATATAAGAAAGGTAAAACAGGCTAGATAAACAGCAGAGTAAGTGCCTCGTGCTACAGAGAACTTAGACTTAAACAAAACTAATAAGCCAACTACGTCAACAAGTAAAACAGGAGATTCCAGGCTAAATGCAAACAAGATTCTGCATTAGTGACCACAGGCAAAGAGGCAACAGTAATGAGAAATGTAATGGTGGTAACGGACTTCACTTAACCTCTGGTGGATTGGACAGATACACTTAAGGATACAACGCAGTCAATAAAAAGCAGGTCTCTATCAGTCACTGATTCATGGAGCTCACAAGATTAGACTCAGTACTTGCCCTCATCTTGAATATAGCATGCAGGATCTAGTTAAAACTTTTGCAGTTGAAAAGCTGCTCTGTAATAGTAACTGCTATGTACTTTACATTCAACATTTACTCAGTTGTGATCCCAAACGGGGAACTATGCAAAGGTGAGGAAGCTTGTTGAAAGGAAAAATAAAGGAGGCAGCTAAGAAAAGTAAAACTTCACAGGCAGTGTGAACAGTACTTAAGAATACCACACTGGAAGCACACAGCAAATGAATGCCACTTATTAGAAGGGCTTAATGAACAGAAAAAAAGAAAATCGCTTGGTGAAAGAGGAGGTTAAGAGATATTATTACATGTAAAGAGTGACAGACACCATATTCAAATGAAGACAAGTAAAGGGAACGTAAGCATATAAAATTGAAAAACAGAAAAAGGCAGCAACAGTAAAGAGAGTTCCAAGAACTGTCAAAGAGTATAAAAATGAATAAGAAATCTTCAAATCTATCAGGAGCAGGAGGTCTGCCAAAGAAACCACAGGGCCGATTGATGATCAAGATATAAAATGCACGCTCAGAGAAAATAAGGCTACTGAAGGGAAGATAAATGAACACTTTCCATTAGTGTGAAAGAAAGCAGAGATGTTCTTCCAACATTCTTCGTGGCACAAAGGATGTATGAATCTGTCTGAATTTGAAACCACTTCAGAAGCAAATTGATTAAATAACAGTAGCAAATCACTAGGGTCAGACAGCATTCAGCCTAGTTTTAAAGAAACTCAGGGATGAATAAAAGCAGAAGCACTGGAATGATACTTCTCAATAAAGCCTTGACACATGAAAACTACCACATTGAAAATTAAATTCTACTTTTTATAAAAGGTTCCAGTTAAGAAATAGAAAACTTTAGGTCTGCACTACACAAATTAGAAAAAACTATAGAGAAAAAAATTAAATCTATAGGCAGTGAGAGAAACTATAACAAAAAACAGAATTGACAGACACTTTGATGAACCTGGAAGAGACAGCGTATTTTTTCAAAGGTGAGTTATGGAAACACAGGGACCATGAGGGAACAGCTTTGCCCAGATATATTGCTAATTAAAACTAGTTAGAAAATAGATAGAAAACAAGGGGATGCATTAAACATGTAATTCTCACAACGGAGGAAGGTCATAAGCAAAGTTCCACTGTTGCCTATGTTGCAATCTGCATTATTTAAAATACTCATGAAAAAATCAAAAAAAAGGTATGAGCAATGAGATTACCTTTGCTGCTTACCGAGACAGGAAGGATAAGTGAACTGAAAATGTTTGCAGAACATCTTACAAAATAGTAACTAGGCAACAAAATAGCAGACAAAATACAATAGCAGGTCAAAGCTAGTGAGAGATTATTTGTCCCATGTACGTTATTTACATAAGGAATTAGAATTGATTCTAAATCAGTCATTTCTACCAAGGAGTAAAACCTTGGGGTTAAAGTAGATGATTCCATGACATCATCAGTGCAGTGTTCAGTAGCAACTATGAAAGAAAATTCTACTCCAGAACTTCTTGCCAAAACTGAATACCAATCTTTGTAGAAAAAAACCCTATTTTTTTTTTACATTAATGATAATGTCATGCACATCTGCAGCTGAAAACCCAGTGTTTATGTCTCAGTCAAACATACAAACAACTTATTTCACTTTTTAGTTGCCTGAAGGCTAGATACAATTTTTCTTTTCAGACTAATTTATTTATGGCTTGAGGCTAAAGCAAGGCAAACATCTGTATCGGTCTTAAAAAAACAAAACTAAAAAAAATACAGAGCTACAGTTGACTGTATGATGGCTGTGTAATTTTATTTCATTCTAGGCAAGGAAAGCTCTTTAGAAAGTATCACTAATTATCAATCTGAACAGGAAAGCTGAAATTAATACTTCTTTTGCTTTTTAATTAGCATTTTGTTTTGCTAATGATATTCTTTAATAGTATCTACAGTTTATTAAAACTCTCCTTTCTGAAGGCTTTCAACGTACTTGACGCGTATTCTGTAACCATCACTCCTTCCAGTTGTGCTACAAAGCAAAAGTAATTATGTACCTCCCATAGAACACCACATAGTAGGCCGGTTTTGTTTTGTTTTCTGTTTCTAGGAGAGTAGAGGAAGAATAAGTGCCCTGCAGAAAACTTCAGGATACATTTTAATAAACAGAAATTTAATAATTAAAACTGTAATTGGCCAGGATTCTGACATGAAACATTCCTATCTTTGAGACCTTTCATTGTTGCAAGTTGTCAACCATTTTATTATCTGTTTCTCAAAGGGATATTGACTCTGTAAATGCCTACCATTATGTTTACGAATTAGGGTAACAATTTGTCCATGACAATCTCTAGCATCTAAGTTCTCAGAAACAAACGCATTGACCAGTGTCAAATGTACTAGCAATGGAGAGGGAAGGCAGGTTTACCTGCTAAGTGTTTCCCAGGCAGTTTGATCTGATCGTTTGTCAAGCAGCAATTTGAGCAGTCAGGCTGGCTGTCGCATTTGCACTTAGTCTACAGTGGATGAACAGGTATTTTGGAAATGTATCTTCTCTTTGAACAACAAGTTGTAAACCTGAGAAGTCCACTAACATTTTCACTTTTGTAATGTTTTAAGTATTAAGGAAAATTCATATTGCTTAATTGTGCATGTCTGAGTAAAACTTTTCTCTTGTTCTGATGCACGAAAACACTGGAGCATATAGCTGCTGACTGAACAAGCTTACATATGCTCAAAGACAACCAAACGGTATTTAAGAAATCAGCCTAGTCTTTGTGAAAGACTAAGATTTACAGCCACCAAGTCGCTACCTAATTACAAAATCAAAAACAATTTTTGGGGATGAAATTTGCATAGTCACAAAAGTGCAAGGATAGAATTTAAATTTTGGGTTAGAAGCAATATTTAGGTGTGATCAATCTACCTTCTTCTCCGTCACTATCGCCTTCGTGGAATAGCATGTACTCTGCAGGAGGGCCAGAGAATGACCAGGGAGTTTGCATCTCCTCAAATCATATAGCTCAGAGACAGGGGCTTTATGTCAAAACAATATCATGTTCTGCGCACTGGGGCAAACAACTGCTCTGCAGAACAAGCTGTTGGAGATGTGAATAAAGAGAAAAGATTTTGCCCCATCTTAAGATCATAGAATGATCACAGAATGATCAGATGCTGATAGCCTTAGACCACAGATGAAAGCAGTGCAAGTAATATATTCTTACATTCCGCCTGTATCTTTTGCTTACATGTAGTTCCAAAAGGTGTTAGAAATCCAGGGAAAGCCAATTCCAGAAGACATCTGGACTGAAACAGCACATATAGCCATACAGATGGGGGGAGGAGAACATTAAAAGGTTTCAGTCATTAATATTGAAATAAAGACCAGTGAGGCAGGAACTTTCAAGAACTCCAAGAATGATGTCAGGCAAGAATATACTGAAAAACAGATACAATAAAAATTTTAAAACATACAAGACACAGACACCATAGAAAAGAACACTACACCAACAACTGTACAGAGAAGAGACTGCTGGTAACAGGAGGTGTAACGCTGCTTATAACAGCTACTAAGCATGATATAGTTGAAAAAAAAAACCCTATAGTTTTAATACTTTCAAAATGAATGAAACTTTCAAATGTAATTTGGAGAACTATATGGTCAAACACCTGACTTTTAGGCATAAGATAGCTCTTGAGATAGAAAGCTTTCTGGATTATTTTAGAACAGAATGACTCAACAGAAAAGTTTCTCTCTGTAAAGGTCTTCTATGTCTTGGTACTCATTCATATGAAGTGACATGACCGGAGCTTAAGAGGCAACATGAGAAGGCAATTACAGTACTTATTCCTGGTACTGTTTTTTAGTGAGATTTTATATCCACCTGTCAATGCCTACCATTATGTCATTATCACCAGGTTGTTAACACCTAGGACTGGCACTTGTGGTAAAGGATCTTTCATTAGGAAAAACATTCTATCTATCTATATATCCTAATGAGCAATGTACTAAACGGATTTCAGAAGGAGATTCTGCTGAAGCATTCCACACTCTGATAGAATTGGATGTATTTGGAAAAACATTCTGTATGTACCATATTTTCCTTTTCTGTACCAGTTTGCACAAAAATATTAATGAATGCATATATTCTTCCCAAACATCAAACTGAAGCACACAGTACAAAATGCCAGAACACTTAAAATAGCCCATGTTCTTTAGATTTTCTTGAAACTGTTCTTAGAAACAAGCTCATTGCAATGGCTAGAACAGGTTAGAAGAGAAAGATCGCCAACACTTCGATTTATTTTTATTCTTTTCTCCTCTACTTATCAGGAAGTACAAGACCACTGTGCTGACTGTATTGGTGTCCTCCTGGGCTGTCCCATCCCCTGCCATGGGGCAGGGAGGTTGTGTGGGGAACCCCTGCGCTGGCTTCTCTCCTGGTGGGCACCTCCTCCTCTGCAGGACCTGGATGCCGAGTTACTTGTCAACATTAAATAAAGCCATAACTCAACATGCCTTGGTACCTGAGCCCATTAAGTGCCCACACTCAAACCACAACAGACTATTGCTACCTTTACAGATAACGGACTATGTCTTAAGCAAGGTAAGTGGCTAAACAGGAAGACAGGAAAACGTTATCAAGAAATCATTCATTACTGCATTATTCAGAGTAGTTTAGACTACTGTTTTTTTTTTGTCAGATAAATAAACATTATTCCCACTACTACAGTTGCATCTGTCATTTATTGGAAAGAGCAGTCTCAAAAGGCCTCCTTACTTGTTGAAAGTAAGATGTCAAGTTTACTACAGGTACTACATGGCAGGTTGACAACAGAAAATAAAAGCCATTCTTAGACAACGATGGAAATAACAGCAGAGCTTGCCACCCAGGCCCTTGGGAAACATGCAGGGGAAAAGAAGAAACAAAACAAAAAAGTGTAATATGAAGAGTTAAAAAAGAAGCCTGCAACCTGTCCTGCATGGATGCAAGTGAAAAACAGTCTGATACCAAAAAGGGCAAGATAAAGACAGGTACTTAACACATCAGCCATATCTTATCTCCCTTTTCTTCAGTAACTCTTGAAGCTACCACAAGGAAGTTACGAGATAAAAAAATGACTGAAGAAACAGATCCTGTAAGAATATGAGACCCAGTAAAATGTATTATAAAATACAGACATCCTGCTGGCTGTTACACAACCAAAAAGAAAATAGGGGATGTGGTGGAGAACAAGGATACATGAAATCCTTCAGGAAGTTTTCTGCTCAAGATGGGGACTTCCCATGATGAGGACTTTCTCAGCCCACACCCTCCACCTCTCCAGCCCCAGAGCTTCCTCAGCAAATTGTTCTACATGTATTTAACATTCTGCCACGCACACAGATTTCTACTTCTGCTCACAGAACCCTCGCTTCTCACTGGCCAGCAGCGCAGTTCTACCTTCCCAGGGGCTGCAGGCTGCGGTCCACCTACTGACTCTATTCCTAGAAATACAGATTTTAAACTACTGTAGGGGCTGCTCTTGCCAAAATTATTTCCAGATGGAACTCAGAAGAAACAACATACTGAAGAAAGAGAGTGCACACAATACTCTAACGCGAGAAGGTGCTGGATTACGATTAATTACTGAGTCCAACAATACAGGCGTTTACATGATAAGGCTAGAATCATGTAGCTCTATGCTAATATGTGAAGATACCACATGACATTTCATGCAGCACATCAGATGAACTGCAGTGCCACCACCTAGGACTGGGACAGAGAGATTCCTTCTCTAGTACGTGGCAATCCAAGGTCAAAGAATACTTAACTTGAAGTAATCAACTTTGATTGTTTCCTTACTCACTACTATTACTATTTATATATGTTCCACAGCCTTCATTAAAAATCATGAGTATAGACAAATCTCAAGAAATCATGGGAACACGAGGAAAATGTAAATGTCACACAGTTAACCACTTCGCTCAGACTGAATGTGCCACGTCTCTGTATTTCCACAAGTTGTTAACACTGCCCTCTCAGGAATTAACCAGGTAAACAGCCAAAGAAATGCACTGAAAAATAATGTAACAGCTTTTCTGTAAAACTACAGTGTGGGGGGTGTCAATCAAAGAACTTTATTACAAGTAGGATTCACTATATTGCTGGTTATAACATGTCTGGTTTTCAGGAGAAGCGTTTTGCTCAAAGGGTGACTGTATAAACTTTAGTCCCAAGTCTGTATCATTTTTAATAGACTGTTTTATATTCTTTGAAACAGAGCATTATTTAAAAAGACAGTTTAATGCAGAAAGTGGAACAAATTATGGAGGTAATGAAAATGTAAGTCAAGCAACCTCAAGAAAGAGAGAGAAAGACATGAATTAGTCCTCCATGGCATCATGTTATGCCTCATTCTCCACTCCATGAAGAGGAGGCAAGCTGTAATATGGAATAAAGATTATTTTGAATGGGAAACAGTTTTAAAACTTAACTTCTCGCATTGCACAGGATCTTACCTTTTCCCAAAAGGACAGGAAGAAAGCAGCTATAAAAATCAACTGAGGCATGCCAGTCACTATCAATATTTTTACGGAGACAAAGCAGATCTTTTCACACGCTAGCGAAGATCTAGGACAGCTGCAGAGAATCCTTACTAAATATGGTATAATAAGAAATTTTAATAATTTTATCTTATTATAACTTTCTATTACTGTAGATCAAAGGGGTTTATGAGTTTATTTTTTTGTGGGGTTGGAGGGGCATAGGGGTGGTTTGGTTGCGTTTTGTTTCCTTTTTTTTTTCTTTTTTTTTTTTTTTGTAAAATGAAGTCACTCATTTTATTTTCCAAGCCTGCCAATCTAAAGGAGCATTTTACAAAAAACAGAACCAGATTGTTTCCACAGATGCACAGAGAAAAAGGGTAAGAGGCAACAGTCACAACGTGCAGCAAAGGAAATTCCAACTGAGCATAAGAACAGGAAACAATTTCACAGGGAGCGCGGTTAAGCATTAGAAGAGGCTGCCTAGAGAGCCGGTAACATCTCCATCCTTGGGGATCTTCTAAACATGAATGCACAAAGCCCTCAGCCACTTGCCCAAACTTGGAAGCTATCCCTGCTTTGAGCAATGGGTTAAATTAGGTGACCTCCAGAGGTCCCTTGCAATTTAAATTATCACATGATCTATTCTAGTAAAGATGACTGTGAAAAACACCATGGTATTTTACTCTCCAGGGTGAGGTGATCATATTAAATGTGTTTGAACAAAACATACTCAGACTTTACAAGAATCCTTAGGAACTCCTCCATTCAATTGTAAGATGTTTAATCTGGGACAGGAACATTCTTTGGCAAGTGGTATGAGAGGACTCAGACTGATGATACAGATTAAGTCTATGCAGGCCATCTACAAATATAGACTTCCAGAGTTAGTAATAACATATATAGGACCCCGTGTCAAGATATGATTATAATTCTTTTCCCTCTAAAAATAGGCTGATTTCTTTCAATTAAAAAGGCATTCTATAACAACGAATTACAGCTGAATCCTGCCAGAACACAGCTGTTCTTTAGTTCAGTAATTTCATTTGCATTCGCTTTGTGCAACTTTTCCCTTGTTGGCTGGTGTGAAGACAAAGATGAACATCAGAGGTTGCACCCACCGCTATCCCATATACCTTAACTGGAAAGGCTCATGCTTCCATCGCAGTCAGATATTTTGCCCCTAACTGCTGAAGATTTTACACTACTACACAAGCTCTCACAATATATACAGTTGCAATTTACCAATCCTGACAGTCTGTCATGGCTCCAATTGTAACAGAGTAATTAAAATTTTAATAAAGAACACGTATATTTGTACATATGCCTGGTTTACCAACACTGTGCTGCCTTTTTCTGTCTTGTTGGTATGGGTGCTTACCTTCAGCTGGACTCTTTCCCCATGTCAGAAGAGATTATTTTTCAGGGATATCCACAGTGTCTTTTGCATTCTTCTGTTCTGTTACATTTATTAGCCTTTTTACTTAAAGCTACTTATTCATTTTATCTTTAATGATAAAGTTTTTTGTCATGCTGATGAATACGCATATCTTATATATTATATCTTATTTATTTTGTGATACAAATCTTTAACTGTTCTCAAAGTGACAGCAACACAAGCTTAGGATCTTTCATACTAAAGATCCTAAGGAATCACTTGATAGCTAACTTCTAAACATCTAGGTCAGCTTTCCAGAGCATGGAAAACAAATTACAAATGGTTAAATAATGTATTTTCTCCATATAAGTGATCTTCATTTCAAAAAGAAGACTCTTTCTTAATCACCCACTTGATGTTTCCAAAAAGACAGAAAATGTTAGCTTTTTTAAAAATAATTTTGGATTAAAACACCATACCAGTGACGGCAGAACAGGCACTGGGAAAACACTAATATTATTATTTATCTAGACAGAAATTACCTTGGGTTAAAAAAAAAAAAAAAAAAAGATTTTTAGA